>Ga0209291_1000255_pt1 | contig 53082 bp, 48 predicted proteins | sample GOMGulsemesocosm_FD_184633 | JGI IMG/M metagenome (GOLD analysis project Ga0209291, IMG submission 184633) | Methane-oxidizing microbial communities from mesocosms in the Gulf of Mexico - GOM9B Gulf of Mexico (SPAdes) (version 2) | ecosystem: Environmental > Aquatic > Marine > Cold seeps...
CCAGATACTTGGGCTATAAACAAACGTTTTATTATGCTTGCTATTAACCGTTGGAACGATTCTTACGAGCGTGTTTTGTTAGGTGGATTGACTTGTGATAGTGATGATTATTACAATAGTGAGCAGCACATGAATGCAATCTATTTACCAAAATATAATAAAGACAAACCTTTGTATATAGGCTTTTTTAATACAGGAGCCTATCAAGAAACCATAGGTGGTTTTGGAGGATTACAACACTGTTTAATACCTTCTCCAAAACATATTTTAATAGATAAAGACAAGGATGGCAACATCACCAAAACATTATTTTCAGAACAACAAAAAAGTGAAGACTTACTTAAAATTTTAGGCTATGCAAAGTAAAACTTATGCTGGTATTCCAGAAGAATTAGCAAAATTAGAACAAGCAAAAATTGTATTAATTCCAGTACCTTACGATGGGACTAGTACATGGCAAAAAGGAGCAGATAAAGGTCCAGAAGCTTTTTTAAATGCTTCAGAAAACATGGAACTTTATGATATCGAAACTGATACAGAAGTATACCAACAAGGTGTCTTTTTAGCAGATCCTGTTTCAGAAAATAGCTCACCAGAAGCTATGGTGGAAGCAGTGCATCAAGCAACAAAAAAGTATATTAAAAAAAATAAATTTGTAACCATTTTTGGAGGAGAACACTCTGTGTCTATTGGTACTATTCGTGCCTTTAACGAGATGTTTCCTAGTTTAACGGTGTTACAATTAGATGCTCATGCCGATTTACGTAAAGAGTATGAAGGCTCTAAATGTAATCACGCTTGTGCAGTTTACGAGGCTAGCCAAACAACTAATCTAATCCAGGTAGGAATTAGATCTATGGACGCAATCGAGAAAACAGTTATGGACGAAGAAAAAACATACTTCGCACATGAAATGGCTGTGGATGATACATGGATGGATAGCGCAATTGATCAAATGACGGATAATGTATTTATTACAATAGATTTAGATGCGTTTGACCCATCAATTATGCCAAGTACAGGTACACCAGAACCAGGTGGTTTATTATGGTATGAGACCTTAGAGTTTTTAAAACAAGTATTTGAAGAAAAAAATGTGGTAGGTTTTGATATAGTAGAGTTATGTCCAAACACAGTTGACAAATCATCAGACTTTTTAGCAGCAAAATTATATTACAAAATGCTAAGCTATAAGTTTATGGATCAAGGTGTAGAGGACGAGTACGACAATACTTACGACAGTAACAAACAAAAAAATAATAGTTCAAAATTTAACGAAGACGATGAGTACTAAAGGACCAATATCACAATTTATACAACACCATTATTTACACTTTAACGCAGCAGCTTTAGTTGATGCAGCAAAAGGGTATGAAACGCAATTGGATAATGGAGCTAAAATGTTAGTATCATTAGCAGGAGCTATGAGTACTGCTGAGCTTGGAAAAAGTTTTGCAGAAATGATTAGACAAGACAAAGTACACATTATTTCTTGTACAGGAGCAAACCTAGAGGAAGATATCATGAATTTAGTTGCACATTCACATTACAAGCGTGTACCTAATTATCGTGATTTAACACCTCAAGAAGAATGGGACTTGTTAGAAAAAGGACTTAATCGTGTAACAGATACTTGTATTCCAGAGCACGAAGCCTTTAGACGTTTACAACACCATATAGAAAAAATATGGAAAGATGCAGAAGCAAAAGGAGAACGTTATTTACCGCATGAATACATGTATAAAATGTTATTATCTGGTGTTTTAGAGGAATATTATGAGATTGACTTAAAAGACTCTTGGATGTATGCTGCAGCCGAAAAAAACCTACCAATAGTATGTCCAGGATGGGAAGACAGCACAATGGGTAACATTTTTGCTAGTTATGTACTAAAAGGAGAGCTTAAAGCAAGTACAATGAAATCTGGGATTGAGTACATGACTTTTCTTGCAGACTGGTACACAGACAACTCTCAAAAAGGAATCGGGTTTTTCCAAATTGGAGGAGGTATTGCTGGAGATTTTCCAATATGTGTTGTACCAATGTTATACCAAGACATGGAGCGTACAGAGACCCCTTTTTGGAGCTATTTTTGTCAAATCAGTGACTCAACAACAAGTTATGGATCATATTCTGGAGCAGTTCCAAACGAGAAAATTACTTGGGGTAAGTTAGATATAGATACACCAAAATTTATTGTAGAAAGTGACGCAACAATCGTTGCACCACTTATATTTGCTTATATATTAGGATTATAATTGCTATATAAAAAATGAAAAAGCCAGACAATTTAAAACGCGTCATTGTTGATTTTAAAAAACTAACACCAGAAATTTTAAAGCTGTTAGTAGATAAATATCCAGAAGGATACGATGAAGACCACATTATCGAATTTAGAAACGCTAAAAACGAATTAATCGAAGCTGTTGAAGTTACAACAGAAGACACTAAATATCTCGTTAAGGTTAGTACTAAATTAGTTAAAACTATGGAAAACTATGACGAGGATGATTATGAAGATTTTGATGATGACGATCCAGAAGCAGTACAGGATCCACAGATAGAAGAAAGTGAAGAACAAGATCACGATTTTTAAAATTTTAATTAATAAACTAAAAAAACAGTTTCATAATCTAAATAGATATTACTAAACGTATTTAAAGTAAAACCACGTGTTATTGTTTGTGGGTAAACAATACTAAAAGCAGATTCGGACTTGAGGTGGCTAAAATCCGAAACCAATTAACACAATATCAACTTTAATATAGTATTAAAATGAAAACAAAAATTTTAGTTTTAACTATTGCTTTTTTAAGCTTAACTTTAAGTTCTTTTACAATTTCAAAAAATCAAGTAGTATCTGGAGTTTATGATGGTGTAGAGGATACCAATTACGTATTTACAATTACTAAAGGTGACAAGACTGAAAGGATGGAATTTAACTACCTTTCAGAAGATGTTTTTGAAAACTTTGACTTAGACTCAGATGAGCTAATTGGAACCAGCTTTACTATTACTTACGAGAAAGAAAAAGAAATGATTGTAAATGATGATGGTGAGGATGAAGAAGTGGAGTATTTAACAATAACTAAGTTAAGCGTTAATGACTAGAAATAGTCGCTTTACTTAATATAAAATGAAAAGCCGGAATTTATTCCGGCTTTTTTTTGCTTAAAAATCAATGGAGTCTTGGGTTTAATGTAATAATTTAATGGCTAAAAAAAGCACTAGGATTTTATGTATTTCAAACTAAAGTAATTCTAAAAACGTCAAAACTTAAAAGTTTCTAAATTGAAAAACGTGTTATTTTGTATTACTTTTACATTCTAAAAATTCAATAAAATTTAACCTTGATAACAAAATCTACCATAGACCAAGTATATGAAACAGCCAGACTGGAAGAGGTTATTGGTGATTTTGTTCAGCTAAAAAAAGCTGGAAGTAATTTTAAAGGATTAAGTCCTTTTTCAGATGAGCGTTCGCCTAGTTTTGTTGTATCTCCAGTTAAGCAGATCTGGAAAGATTTTTCAAGTGGAAAAGGCGGAAATGTTGTGGCCTTTTTAATGGAGCATGAACATTTTACTTACCCAGAAGCAATAAAATATTTAGCTAAAAAATATAACATTGAAATTGAAGAAACAGAGCAATCTAACGAGCAAAAACAAGCACAAGACAAACGTGAGAGCTTATATTTAGTTAGTGAGTTTGCTAATAATTATTTTCAAAATATACTTCATAATACAGATCAAGGTAAAGCTATAGGTTTAAGTTATTTTAAGGAGCGTGGTTTTACCACAGAAACTATCAAAAAGTTTGAACTTGGTTATAGTTTAGATCAATGGAGTGCCTTCACTGATGCAGCCTTAAAAAAAGGATATAATTTAGATTTTTTAGAAGCTACAGGATTAACCATAGTTAAGGAAAACAAACAATTTGACCGTTTTAAAGGTCGTGTAATGTTCCCTATACAAAGTATGAGTGGACGTGTTTTAGGATTTGGTGGTCGTATTTTAACCAATGATAAAAAAGCTGCCAAATATTTAAATAGTCCAGAAAGTGACCTTTACCATAAAAGTAAAGTACTGTATGGTATTTATCATGCAAAACAAACCATTGCAAAGGAGGATAATTGTTATTTAGTAGAAGGTTATACAGATGTTATCCAATTCCATCAAACAGGAATTAAAAACGTTGTATCAAGTTCTGGTACAGCATTAACTAGCGATCAAATAAGGTTAATCAATCGTTTAACAAAAAATATTACAGTCTTATTTGATGGTGATGCAGCAGGTATGAGAGCCTCTTTAAGAGGTATAGATTTAATCCTTGAACAAGGTATGAATGTTAAAGTTTGTACGTTTCCAGAGGGAGAAGATCCAGATAGTTTTGCAAAATCAAACACACTAGAAGAACTAACAGCCTATTTAGATCAAAATGCTAAGGATTTTATACAGTTTAAAGCTTCGGTTTTATATGAAAGTGCTAAAAACGATCCAATAAAAAAGGCTGAAACAATTAGAGATATTGTAAATAGTATTGCTAAAATTCCGGATAGGATTAAAACAGAAATTTACATCCAAGAGTGTGCTAGAATCATGGATATAAGTGAGGAGGTGTTGTTTTCTACTTTAGCTCAAATGACTAATAAGGAACAAAATGATGCAGCAAAACAACCTCAAAGTCCCCAAGCTTTTGAAGTCATAAAAAACCAACCACCAGTTAAAAAGGTTGATGTGCAATATACGCTAGAGCGAAAAATTATTGAGATATTACTACTTTACGGAAACAGAAAAGAAGATTTTGAAGATCTAGTTTTAAAAGAAGCAGATAATGGGCAATTAGAGTTAGAGCCAGTCATACAAGAAGCCAAAGTATTTGAAAAAATATACTTAGACCTTCAAGAGGACGAAATGGAGTTTTTAAACCCACAATTTAAGGACATTTATTTTGCAATAATTGAAGCTTTAAATCAAAATCCAGAATTTAAAATAGAAAGTATAATAAATACTATAGATCCTATTTTAGCCTCAGAAATTACGTCTATTTTAATGGAAGATGAGCGTTATTCGTTGTCTGATTGGCATCGTAATAACATTTTTCCAAAAACTAAAGCAGATACCGTGTCGCAATTAGTTAGCGAGACTATTTTGACTTTACGTTGTTTTTTGATAGATCAAAAAGTATCGCAATTTCAAAAAGAAACATTACAAGATAAAAACATGATAAACCGAGAAATCTTAGAGGAAGTCAAAGATTACTCGGGTTTAAAAATGTTGCTGTCCAGAAAGCTTAATAGGGCTTTATAAATCTAGGCTTTTTGCTTGGTTAACTAAATCAATTAAGTTAGTAACGTTAAGCTTTTTCATTAGCCTAGCACGATAAGTACTAACTGTTTTTTCATTAATTTGTAATTCCTCAGCAATTTCTTTGTTTCGTCTACCATTAGATAAAAGTTTTAAAACTTCAACCTCTCTGGTCGATAGTTTTTTGTAGTAATTACTTTTACCAGAATTTTTATCCAATGCAATTTTTCTAGATAAATTTGGGCTTATATAAAGTCCTCCCAAATATACTTTCATAATGGCATCTTTTAAAGTTAACAAGTCAGTGGACTTATTTACATAACCGTCTGCTCCAGCTTTTATAGCACTAACAGCATAAACTTCCTCTTGCTGTGCGCTGTAAATAATAACTTTTACTTCTGGGTTTTCTTTTTTAATGCGACGTAATACGCTTATACCATTTAATTTTGGTAAGTCAATTTCGCAAAGTAAGATGTCTGTTGTGTACTGTTTTAGTGCGTCAAAAATAGCCTCGCCATCTGCAACTGCTTGGACAAATTTTATGTCTCTAGAGTTAGCAAATAGCAATTCCAGTCCTTTAGTTACTATAGGATGATTATCCGCAACCATTAGTTTAACCATGGTCAATTCGTTTTTTAAAGGCCTTTTTAATTAAAAAAAGGCTTGAGTTATAGAAATAATAATAGCGTCGTAAAGGTATATAAAATTATAGGATTACGGACTATTTGATTAAATCTTTAGGTATTTCGCAAACAGGAATAGCAATCATTTTGTGTAAATTGTTGGTATTGTATCGTTTAAAAATTTTAAAGACTTCTAATTCTCTACCGTTAAAGTCAGATTCAGTCTTACCTTCGTCATTCATATTCATTGCCCACTCTAATTCTGGGTATGATGCACCAATTTGGTCTTCGTCACTTCTAGCATCTCCAAATAAACCATCACTAGGTGCAGCTTTCATAATAGATTCCGGGACTTTTAAAAATTCACCTACTTTGTACACTTCGCTTTTCATTAAATCAGCAATAGGACTTAAATCCACACCACCATCACCATATTTTGTGTAAAAACCAACACCAAAATCTTCTACTTTGTTACCAGTTCCGGCAACCAATAAACCTAATAAACCTGCATGATAATATAACGTAGTCATACGCAAGCGTGCACGTGTGTTGGCAAGAGCCATGTCAACCACTTCTTGTTTTCCTTCTAAAGACACTTCAGTTTTAAACTCTTCAAAAACTGGTGTTAAATCGGATATTATACCTTCAACGTTAGGATAACGTTTTTTTAACTGTTTAATATGTTCTTGACCTCTAGACACATGACTTGCAGCTTGGTGTATTGGCATTTCTACACATAATACCTTTAAGCCAGTCTCAGCACATAGTGTAGAGGTTACAGCGCTATCAATTCCGCCAGATATACCTACAACAAAACCATTTACTTTTGCGTTAGTAGCATATGTTTTTAACCAATTTACAATATGTTTTACAACTTTTTCTGTTTGCATAATCAAAGAATTTAAAGCAAAGTATAGTACCTTTGCCTAACAAAAATAAAGTAATCCTATTAGTAATAAAAATTAAGCGACCTTAAGTTTTATGAGAGTATTCATTTTAATAATATCATTATTTTTTACATTGTTTTCTTGTCAAGATGATAATAAACAAGCTAGCCAAATAGCAAAGATTAATGTAAATCTTGATGTGGAGCGTTTTGATATCGCTTTCGCGGAAGCTAAGCCACAGGATTTATCACAATTAAAAAGAACGTTTCCATTTATGTTTCCAAAGCAATTTGATGATGACTTTTGGATTCAAAAAATGAATGATACGTTACAGATTCAATTAAGTGAAGAGACTATTAAAAAATTTCCAAATCTTAAAACTGAAACTCAAGAGATTAAGCAATTGTTTCAGCATTTAAAATATTATTTTCCAAATTTTAAAACACCAAGACTTATTACTTCTACCTCTGATGTTGATTACCGTAATAAAGTAATAGTAACAGATACGATTGCTATTTTAGAATTAGACACTTATTTAGGACCAGATCATTTTTTTTATCAAGGACTACAAACTTACATTACTGCTAATATGAAGCCTGAGCAGATTGTAGTTGACTTGGCAGATGCCTATGCTAAAAAAATGATATTAAATTCCAAAAGATCAAATCTATTAGATGAGATGATTTACTCAGGAAAACTATTGTATTTAAAAGATATGATTATACCATTTAAAACAGACGCTCAAAAAATAGGATATACGCAACAGCAGTTAGATTGGGTAACTGTTAACCAGGAGCAAATCTGGCAATACTTTATAGAAAAAGAGTTGTTGTATAGTACAGATTCTAAATTACCTAATCGTTTTATTAATCCTGCGCCTTTCTCTAAATTTTATTTAGCAGAGATAGATAATGAATCACCCGGAAAAGTAGGACAATTTGTAGGCTGGCAAATTGTTAAAGCCTACATGGATAACAATGATGTTACATTAACAGAATTGCTTAACACACCAGCACAAACCGTTTTTAATAAATCTAAATATAAACCAAGACAGTAATGGCTAAAATAACTTCAGAAATAACACTAAAAGTAGAGTTAGACGAAAACAGAGTGCCTGAAAAATTAAATTGGACAGCACAAGATGGAGGCATAAAAAATGCCGAAGCTAAAGCAATGATGTTATCCGTTTGGGATAATGTAGCACAAGAATCTTTAAGAATAGATTTATGGACTAAAGATATGCCTGTGGATGAAATGAAAGTGTTTTTTCATCAAACCTTAGTAGCAATGAGTGATACTTTTAATAGAGCCACTCAGGACGAAAAAATGACTGCTACAATGAAAGATTTTTGTGACTACTTTGCAGATAAATTAGAGCTTAAAAAGTAATTTTTTTTAATATTTAAGAATAAAAAACGCGAACTATTTGGTTCGCGTTTTTTATATGTTAGTTTTTATAAAACTATTCTCCTAAAAAAGGATATCTGTAATCTACTGGAGTTACAAAAGTTTCTTTAATCATTCTTGGAGATACCCAACGTAATAAATTTAAAGCGCTACCAGCCTTATCATTAGTTCCTGATGCTCTTGCACCACCAAATGGTTGTTGTCCAACAACAGCTCCTGTAGGCTTATCGTTTATATAGAAGTTTCCAGCACAGTTTTGTAATGCTTTAGTAGCTTCAACTACTGCATATCTATCTTGTGCTAAAATGGCCCCTGTTAAAGCGTACTCGCTAGTTTGATCTACTAATGTTAATGTTTCAGAAAATTTATCATCATCATATACATAAATTGTAATTACAGGACCAAATAATTCTTCACGCATTGTAGTATAGTTAGGATCTTCAGTTACAATAACTGTAGGTTCTATAAAGTAACCTTTAGTTTTGTCATGGTTTCCTCCAACAATAATTTCTACATTACTATCTGCCTTGGCTTGATCTATGTATTTAGCCAATTTATCAAAAGATCCTTCATGGATTACAGCAGTAATAAAGTTGCTTAAATCTTCTGGAGAACCCATTTTGAAAGAGTTTACATCTTTAATTACATAATCTTTAACTTCATTCCAGATGCTTTTTGAAACATAAGCTCTAGACGCTGCACTACATTTTTGTCCTTGAAACTCAAAAGCACCTCTTACAATAGCAGTAGCTACTTGTTTTGGGTGTGCAGTTTTATGTGCTACGATAAAATCTTTTCCACCTGTTTCTCCAACAATTTTAGGATAAGTTTTATAGTTGTGTATGTTGTTTCCTATTTGTTTCCATAGCTCTTTAAAAACATAAGTAGAACCTGTAAAGTGTAATCCAGAAAAATCAGGACTAGCTAAAACGGTATCTGTTATCATAACTGGATCACCAAATACAACGTTAATTACACCTGCAGGTACACCTGCTTCTTTAAATACATCCATAATTACTTTAGCAGAATATATTTGAGAATCACTTGGTTTCCAAACTACAACATTACCCATTAGAGCCATACATGCAGGTAAGTTACCAGCAATAGCAGTAAAATTAAATGGTGTTACAGCATAAACAAATCCTTCAAGAGGTCTGTATTCTAAACGGTTCCAAGCATCACTTGTACTTTCTGGTTGGTCATGATAGATCTCAGTCATGTACTGTACGTTAAAACGTAAAAAGTCAATTAGCTCACAAGCTGCATCGATTTCTGCTTGATGTACAGTTTTTGATTGTGCTATCATTGTAGCAGCATTAATTTTAGCTCTGTAAGGACCTGCAATTAATTCGGCAGCTTTTAAAAAGATACCAGCTCTATGTTCCCAAGGTGTATCTGCCCAAGCTGTTCTAGCTTCTAAAGCAGTAGAAATCGCTTGGTCAATATGTTTTTTTTCTGCAATAGCGTGTGTTCCAACAACATGTTTATGGTCATGTGGAGGAGACATTGTATGTGTTTTTTCTGTTTTAACATCTTGCCCATTAATGTACATTGGTACATCAATTTTACTGTTAAACATTGTTTTATATGCGTCTAAAACTGCTGCTCTTTCTGGAGAGCCAGGAGCGTAACTTTTTACAGGTTCATTAACAGCAATTGGTACATTGAAAAATCCTTTTCCCATGATAAGTGTTGTGTTTTTAGTTTAAAAAATTACTGCAAAGTTACAATTTTTTGTTGGGTTATTACTGTTAGTAAAACCGTAAAAAAATGGAACTATTAGTATAAAGGTTGTTTTTGAAAAGTAAAATTAGGTGGTGTTACTTTTAATTAAGTGCAAATGGAGCGCTTAATTTAAAAGTAGGAATGATAACTTCAAAGTTTTTTGCAGTAGTATAATTTACCATACTGTAAAAACCTTTCATTGCTCCAAAAGGAGAGGTTAGTAGGCATCCTGAAGTGTAAGTGTGCGTTTCACCTGGTTGTAAAATTGGTTTTTGACCAATAACTCCTTCGCCTGAAACTATTTCTATGTTATTTAAAGCATCATATATAGTCCAATGTCTAGCATTAAGCTGGACAACGTCCTTGCTTTGGTTTTCAATGGTTACGTTATAGCCAAATGCGAAGTTTATTTTATAGTTTTTATAAAACGTCCCTTCAAACTTAGTTTCGACTGATATTTTTATACCTCTTGTAACTTGCTGCACCATATTATATGTAGTTGCTTATTGTAAAAATAAGAAATTTATATGTTTATTTTGTCGTTTTTAAGTGATTATACTTACTTAATATGCCACTTTAGTTGGTTATTCCAACCGAGTTAGCTTCGCCTAAACCTATAATTTTATCATATCTAGCTCCTAACTCTCTGTAATACACCAAGACTTTGTAGTTGTTTTCTGTTTGCCAAAAACTACCTCCTATAGTGTGTTCATCTATTGTTCCATTCTTATCTACAATAGCATATTTATAGTTGTAAAAACCTTGTTTTAGTTTTATAGCTACGCTGTAAATACCTTCTTCTTCAAAATGCTCAAGTTTAGTTTGTGGTTCAATATGGTAATTGTTAAAGTTTCCAAAAACGTGTATAGATTGACCCTCTTTGATGTTTGGGTACTGTAATGAAAAATGAACCCAAGCGTAATCTGCTTCTGTTTCTGGTTTGTCAGAGTTTAAAGCAGTAATAAAAAAGTTTCCGTTTATATCAGGATTGTAGGTGTATTCTAGGTTAGCACGAGAGGTGTTGGTGTACAGATAAGTTTGGTATAAGTCTTCAAGACTAATATATTGCACGCCATTATTTGCTGCACGAATTTCTTTGTTTTCAAAACTTAAAAATTCATTTCCGCCAAAAAAGCTAGAAGCTTCATTGTATCTATAGCTTAACTCGTTACCAAGGATATATTGAGGTTTTAAGTCTGTAATAGCTGTGTTTAAATTGTTATTTTGAATTATTACTGTTTTTACGGTTTCTTTTGGGTTTACAAATTGTAATTGGCCAGAACTTATAGTAATATCTACAGATTGTTTTTGGTCTATGGTTTGGACATCACGAGAGCGTCTTATTTGTAAACCTACGTTAGCTTGTTGCTCGTATACCATAAATTTTCTACTAAAAATAATATCATCATAGTCATCATAAATGGTAATGATATAATTTCCTGTAAGTTTGATGCTTTTTGTAAATTGGTTTGGAATGCTGACTTTATAATGAGAAAAAGTTTGCAAAGTGTTAAAAGAATTTTCGTAGGTTCTAATACGTTGCTCATCAAAACCATCTAAATATTCTGATTCAACTAATATGGAAGGTGTCCAATCAAAATTATAGTGTTTGATTTCGTAATAATAATCATCTTCGTTACCATTTAAAACGTCAAACTCTAATAGTATAGGTTGACCTAGTTGTATGATAGGTAGTTGACTTTCAGGCGTTCCGCCATTAAAATAAATAGTCTTAACGTAATCTGGAGGCGTGATTTCTTCAACTTGTGCAAAACATAAGGAAGTAATAAAAAAAGTCAGAAAAGTATGTTTAATGTTATTAAGCATTTACAGGCAGTTTTATACTACAAAGATAAACAAAATCTATGCCTAAAAGTTTTTCTGTATAAATTGTCAATTAATTACCTATTTATTATTAAATTTGCACGGATTTTTAAGCCTATAAAAATCACAATCAGTATAACTATTAACCAATAGATTTATAATATGTCAAACGACATTAAGATTAAAAAAGGTCTGGATATTAAATTAGTCGGAGAAGCTGAAAAGGCTACCGAAAATGCTATTGTAAGCAATTATTATTCAATTAGACCTGAAGATTTTCATCAAGTTACACCAAAATTAATGGCTAAAGAAGGCGATAAAGTAAAGGCAGGACAACCTGTGTTTTATGATAAGTCTAATGAAGCTGTAAAATTTGTATCTCCTGTTTCAGGTCAGATTATAGAGGTAACTCGTGGTGAAAAAAGAAAAATACTTTCAGTAAAAATTCAAGCAGACAAGGAGCAGACGTTTCAGGATTATGGTAAGCTAGATTTAAATTCAGCTAAAGCTGAAGATATTAAATCACGTTTATTAGAGTCTGGATGTTGGGCATTTGTAAAGCAACGTCCTTACGACGTTATTGCAAATCCAGCAAACACGCCTAAAGCTATATTTATTTCGGCTTATGCAAGTGCACCTTTAGTAGCAGATTTAGACTATGTCCTACAAGGGAAAGAGGCTGAGCTGCAAGCTGCTGTTACTGCTTTAAGTAAATTAACTAACGGTAAAGTGCATGTAAGTGTTGCAAAAAATGGTAATTCGCCATTAGCAGGACTTTCAGATATTACTTTGCATAAAGTGTCTGGTCCACATCCATCAGGAAATGTTGGAACACAGATTAACAAAATAGACCCAATTAATAAAGGTGAGGTTGTTTGGACAATTAATGCTCAAGACCTTGTGATTATTGGAGAGTTATTGTTGACTGGTCGCTTTAATGCAGAACGTATTGTTGCTTTAGTAGGATCTTCAGTAAAAAAACCACGTTATTTTAAAACTAAATTAGGAAGCGAAATCGCTACTATGGTTTATGATAATGGAGTAGATAAAAACGGTAATGATCGTATCATTTCTGGAAATGTCTTAACCGGAAAACAAGTCAAGCCAGATGGATATTTAGATTATTATAGTAATACTATTACTGTGATACCTGAAGGTGATGATTACGAGTTTTTTGGATGGAACAAGCCAGTTTTTAATAAAGTATCAACTTCTAGAGCTTTAACTTTTTCTTGGTTAACGCCAAATAAAAAGTTTGATTTAAATACCAATACTAATGGTGAGCATCGTGCTTTTGTTATTACTGGTAGTTATGAAGAAGTATTTCCTTTAGATATCTTTCCAATGCAAATATTAAAAGCTTGTATGTACAAAGATTTAGACGAAATGGAAGCTTTAGGTATGTATGAAGTAGCACCAGAAGATTTTGCTTTAACAGAATTTGTATGTGTGTCAAAACAGCCACACCAAAAGATAATTAGAGAAGGTTTAGACTTAATGCTTAAAGAAATAGGATAATGGGCTTAAAAAGTAATTTACATAATTTAAAAGAAAAGTATAAAGGTACCAAGATGGCTCCTGCGTTTAACGCAATTCATACTTTTTTATACTTGCCAAATGAAACCACTCATGGTGGAACGCACATTAAGGCAGCAGATGATTTAAAACGTACCATGAATATTGTAATCATGGCTTTAGTGCCATGTTTAATATTTGGTATTTTTAATGCAGGTTACCAACATTATGCAGCTATTGATGCAGCAGCAGGAGTTATTAGAGAAGCCTCCTTATTTAGCAACTTTATAACTTGGGATAATTTTGTAGTTGGAGCTTGGACAGTATTACCATTGGTAATTGTATCTTATGGAGTTGGTCTTATTGTAGAGTTTATTTTTGCAGTAATTAAAGGACACGAAGTAGAAGAAGGTTACTTAGTAACAGGTATGCTAGTGCCATTAATTGTTCCTGTTGATATTCCATTATGGATGTTAGCTGTAGCAGTTATTTTTGGTGTAGTAATAGGTAAAGAAGTTTTTGGAGGTACAGGAATGAACATCCTAAATCCAGCATTAACCATTCGTGCTTTCTTGTTTTTTGCATATCCAACATGGATGTCAGGAGATAAAGTATGGGTACATGAAGCGGTTGAGCGTGCAGGAACTGCAGATGCAATATCAGGAGAAACATTACTTGGTGCTTACGCGCAAAACAGTAGTCTTGCAGGTATTGATTATATGGATATGTTTTTTGGATTTATTCCAGGATCAGTTGGAGAAACGTCTAAGTTATTAATCATCATTGGAGCTTTATTTTTAATCTTTACAAAGGTTGGAAGCTGGAGAATTATAGTGTCTACTTTAATAGGTGCTTTAACAATGGGATTAATATTTAACGGAGTTGTATCTGCTGAATGGATTGGAGAATCTAGCAAATTTTACGGATTAATGAATGTACCATTCTGGCAGCATTTAATTATTGGTAGTATTTTATTTGGTGCAGTTTATATGGCAACAGATCCAGTAACTGCTTCTCAAACAAATAAAGGTAAATGGATTTATGGATTCTTAATCGGTTTCATTTCAATAATGATTCGTGTCTTTAATCCAGCGTATCCAGAAGGTGTATTTTTAGCTATTCTATTAATGAATGTCTTTGCACCAACTATTGACCATTACGTAATACAAGGAAACGTAAAACGCAGAATGAAACGTTTAAAAGTTAAAACAGCATAATCATGGCAATGAACACAGATAAAAATTCATATACTGTAATATTTGCAATTGTAATGGTGCTTGTTGTAGGGTCTTTATTAGCCTTTACTGCAGCAACCTTAAAACCAAATATTGCTGAAAACAGAAGAATGGAAAAGCAACAGAATATTCTGTATGCTATGGGAGTTAATGGTAACGAAGGTGATGGAGACATAACTTTTGTATCTACAGACAAAGTTGCAGCAGATTTTTCAAAATACATTACTAAGCAATTAGTCATTGAAAATGGTGTAGCTAAGGAAGATAATGAAGCTTATTTAATAGATATCAAAAAAGAACAAGCTAAAGCTAAAACAGGAGGAACAAGACGTTTACCTTTATTTGTTGGAGAAAAGGATGGTAAAACATTCTACATCGCTCCAATTAGAGGTAAAGGACTTTGGGATGCTATTTGGGGTTATGTTGCAATGGATGAAAACATGGTTGTTCAGGGTACATTTTTTGACCACGCAGGAGAAACACCTGGATTAGGAGCAAACATTAAGCAACGTTACTTCATGGACGATTTTTATGGTGAAAAATTACTAACTGACGCAGGTGTATTCAAAGGGATTACTGTAGCTAAAGGTAATAATGATCCTAAAAACGAAATTAAAGATGATTACGAAGTTGATGCATTAGCAGGAGCAACTATCACAGGTGATGGTGTAACAGCAATGATTAAAAAAGATTTAAGATTATATCAACCTTACTTCGAGAACTTAAAAAAACTAGCTAGCAATTAATTATGGGACTACTTTCAAAAAAAGACGCAAAGTTAATAACAGATCCTTTAGCAGATAATAACCCAATTACAATCCAAGTATTAGGTATATGTTCTGCTTTAGCAATTACCGCAGAGTTAAAAGCGTCGTTGGTAATGGGTATTGCTGTAATGTTTGTATTAGGAATAGGAAACGTAGTTATCTCTTTAATGAGAAACATCATACCTTCTAAAATCCGAATTATTGTTCAACTTATTGTAGTTGCTGCTTTAGTAATTATTGTTGATCAAGTATTAAAAGCTTTTGCTTATGAGTTAAGTAAAACACTTTCGGTATTTGTTGGATTAATTATCACAAACTGTATTATTATGGGACGTTTTGAAGCTTTTGCTTTAGCAAACAAACCTTGGAGATCTTTCCTTGACGGAATTGGTAACTCTTTAGGTTATGCAGTCATCTTAATAATTGTTGGTTTTTTTAGAGAACTTTTAGGTTCAGGTACATTATTCGGAATACCAGTATTAGGAGATCCAATCGAGAAAACAGGAGTATATTCATTAGGATACGAAAACAACGGTTTTATGTTAATGCCTCCAATGGCATTAATAATTGTTGGACTTATCATTTGGGTACAACGTAGTAGAAACAAAGCATTAATCGAAGACTAAAAATATTATGGAACATTTAGAATTATTTTTCAAGTCGATTTTTATAGACAACATGGTATTTGCTGTATTCTTAGGAATGTGCTCTTACCTAGCAGTATCTAAAAAAGTAGCAACAGCTGTTGGATTAGGTGCAGCAGTAATATTTGTATTAGCAATTACGGTACCATTAAACTGGTTATTAGATCAATACATTTTACAGCCAGGTGCTTTATCTTGGTTAGGAGCAGAGTATGCAGATTATGATTTAAGTTTCTTATCATTTATCATGTTTATTGCAACTATTGCAACAATGGTACAATTAGTAGAAATTGTGGTAGAAAAGTTTTCACCATCATTATATAACTCATTAGGTATTTTCTTACCACTTATTGCTGTAAACTGTGCCATCTTAGGAGGGTCTTTATTTATGCAATCTAGAGAAATCGAAACATTAGGCTTAGCCTTTAACTATGGTGTATCATCAGGTATTGGATGGTTTTTAGCTATTCTAGCAATTGCTGCAATTAGAGAGAAAATAAGATACAGTAACGTACCAGCACCTTTAAGAGGATTAGGTATCACATTTATCATCACAGGATTAATGGGAATAGGTTTCTTAAGTTTTGGAGGTATGCTAACTGGAGGAGATGAAGAAGCGCCTAAAAAAGAAAAAACAGTTAAAGTAGACACTAAAACTGTTGATACAAAAGAATTAGCTAACAATACTAAAATAGTAGAGTAACATGATTTTAGCAGCAGGAACATTAGGGACAGTAATAGCAACCGTAGCAGCATTTTTACTAATTACTTTAGTATTAGTAAGCTTACTGTTGTTTGTTAAACAAAAATTATCGCCATCTGGTCCAGTAAAGATTTTAATTAATGGCGAACGTGAAATTGAAGTATCTTCAGGAGGAACTTTACTTTCTACATTAGGAAATAATAAAATATTCTTACCATCAGCTTGTGGTGGTGGAGGAACTTGTATACAATGTGAATGTCACGTTTTATCTGGAGGTGGAGAAGCTTTGCCGACAGAAACTCCTCATTTTTCAAGAAAAGAATTAGCACATGGTGCACGTTTATCTTGTCAAGTAAAGGTTAAACAAGACATGGAGATTACAATTCCAGAAGAAGTATTCGGAATTAAAAAGTGGGAAGCTACCGTAGTGTCAAACTACAACGTAGCAACTTTTATTAAAGAGTTTGTGGTAGAAATCCCTGAGGATATGAACTACAAAGCTGGAGGATATATTCAAATTGAAATTCCAAATTGTACAGTTAATTATTCAGATATGGATATCACTGCGCATCCAGAAGATCACCCAGGAGAGCCTAACAAGTTTGAGGCAGATTGGGATAAATTTGGTTTACGTCCTTTAGTAATGAAAAATGATGAGTTAGTTGAAAGAGCATACTCGATGGCTTCTTATCCTGCAGAGGGTAGAAGAATCATGCTTAACGTGCGTGTCGCAACTCCTCCTTTTGATCGTGCCAAAGGTGGCTGGATGGATGTAAATCCAGGTGTTGCTTCATCTTATATCTTTAATCAAAAAGTTGGAGATAAAGTAACAATCTCTGGGCCTTACGGTGAATTCTTTATCAACGAGTCTGATGCAGAAATGCTGTACGTTGGTGGAGGTGCAGGTATGGCTCCAATGCGTTCTCATTTATATGAGTTATTTAGAACTATTAAAACTGGTCGTAAAGTTACGTATTGGTATGGAGGACGTTCTAAAGCAGAGCTATTTTACATTCACTATTTTAGAGCATTAGAAAAGGATTTCCCTAACTTCAAATTCTATATTGCATTATCAGATCCAACTGAAGCTGATAACTGGAAAATAAAATCTGATATTAATGATGAATCTGGTGATGGATTTGTTGGATTTATTCACCAAGTGGTAATCGACCAATATTTATCTAAACATGACGCTCCAGAAGATATAGAATTATACTTCTGTGGTCCACCATTGATGAATCAAGCAGTGCAAAAAATGGGTGAAGATTTTGGTATTGATGATGAAAACATCAGATTTGATGATTTCGGAGGATAAAATACTAGACTTCTAAGTCCTATAAATATTAAAGCCAGAACTTAATTGTTCTGGCTTTTTTTGTTTGCAAAATTAGGGTGTTAAAGTTTCTTACTTTATTTATTATGTTTCGTAAATTCGGCAAAAAGTAACATTTTAACGTTTATTAAAATATCAATATGAACAAAATTACCCTTAAAGGTGCATTGGCCTTTTTATTATTAGGTACTAGTGTTTCCGCAGTAGGACAGATTCAAACTAGTAATGCAAGTTTAAATTCAAACCTTGAAGTTAAAAGAGGTCCATTTGAATTGACTGAAGCGACAAAACAGTCTATAGAACTGACTGGTTATGCTAAATGTTTAACCGATGAAAACGAAATCTTATTACAGCAAAAATATCCAAAGAGAGCTACAGATGCTCAGTTTGAAGAATGGTTAGCTCCTAAATTAGCTCAAATTCGTACTGAGAGAGCAAGTGGAAGAAGTGAGCAAGTTGTATATAATATTCCTGTAATTATTCATGTTGTACATGATGGTGATGCCTTAGGATCTGGAGAAAATATAACAGATGCGCAAGCCTTATCTCAAATTCAAGTAATGAATGAAGATTTTAGAAGGTTAGCTGGTACACCAGGAGGTATAAATAGTACTGGAGCTGCAGTTGATGTAGAGATAAATTTTTGTATTGCACAACAAGATGAAAGTGGTAATCCTACCACAGGAGTAGTTAGACACGTAATTACTCCGTACAGTAATAGTCAAACACCATCCAATACTGGTGATTGGGAAATTAGATCTGATGTGGAGACTATGAAAGCTAACACACAATGGGATCCTACAAAATATTTAAATATGTGGACCATACGTCCAGGAGGTAACCCTTTAGATGATAACGTTAATCCTGGATTAGGAGGATTGTTAGGTTACGCACAATTCCCTAGTAACTCAGGATTAATTGGTTTAAGTACAAATGGAGGAGCAGCTAACACAGATGGTGTTGTCGCAGCATTTGACTCTATGGGAACTTTAGCTGAGGATGATGGTACATTTATGCTTAATCCAACTTATAACTTAGGAAGAACAATGACTCACGAAGTTGGACACTGGTTAGGTTTACGTCATATTTGGGGAGATAATTCTAACTGTGTTGGAGGTAGTTCAGCAGGAGATTTTTGTGCTGACACACCAGATTCTAATCAACCAAATTACTCTTGTGTAACCGTAGATAATTGTGTGTCTGATGGCTTAGGTAATGACCAAGTACAAAACTATATGGACTATACACCAGATGCATGTATGGATACTTTTACTCAAGATCAAAAAGATAGAATTGTAGCAGTTATGCAGTCTAGTCCAAGACGTATGGAGTTAAATGCATCTAACGTATGTAATCCATCTCAGCCTACAATTAGTTTTACTACAGCAGCTCCTACTTCGGCATTAGAAGGTAGTGATTGTGATTTTGTAGATTATAATTTTGATTTAAATATATCTGAAGGTGGTGATGCAACAGCTACAGCTACATTGGTTGCTACAGGTACAGCAGTTGAAGGAGAAGATTTTGAATTATTAAATAATTCGGTTGTATTTGCAACAGGAGCAACTACTGCTACAGGAAGTAATGTAGTAACTTTAAGAGTTTATAATGATAGTTTTGTAGAAGCTGATGAAACAGTTATACTAAATGTAAATGTTACTACAACAGGTAGCACATTGGCTTCGGCAGCGACTCATCAATTAACAATATTAAATGATGATGCAGCAGCAGCATTAACAACTACTGTTAATGTTTATAGTAATAATTTTGATGATGGTACAGGTTTATCTGTATATGATAGAGATGGAGATGGTAACGCATGGTATGCAGGTGTTGGTGGCTTAGATGGTTTTGGAGATATTGTAGGTGATACAGCTCTTTCTGAGTCTAATGGTACACTTTTAAATACAGGAACAGGTGGATATACACCAGACCAATATTTAGTATCTGAAGCATTTACTATTCCAGCTAGTGCAACCAATGTTGCGGTATCTTACGTAGTTGGATCTTATAATACGAGTGGTGGTTATCAGGAACACTACTCTGTATATTATACCACTGTTAGTACTCCTACAGCGTATGCAGATTTAGAAGAGTTTGTATTAGAAAACGATAGAATAGTACCTGCTACAGGAACAGAGATTAGAACACACGATTTAACGCCTTATGCTGGTACAACAGGTAAAATTGTAATCAGACACCATAATACTCCTGGTGATGGGTTATTACTATTTGATACATTAAGTGTAGATGCTACTACAGGAACTTCTATTCAAACAGCAGAAAATTTTGCAACTATGGATCAATTAAGCTTAACAACTTCAGGAACAATAACATCAAGTGATGCTGTAAGTTCTGATTTAATGTTAGACATGACAAATAATGGGACAGAAGACTTTGGTTGTTTAGATGTATTTGTATCTAGAGCAGGAACTAGTGCACAAAGTTATAATGGTAATACAACACCAAACTTTTTTGCAGATAAAACGTTTACTATTACACCAACAAATGCTTTAACAAGTACAAATGCTGTAATCGAGTTTTACTTTACTAGTGCAGAATTAGCAGGTTGGGAAGCTGCAACAGGACAAACTACTGCATCTTTAAGTATTATTAGAGAGCATGGAACAGAAGTAGAAGTTGTGCCAGCAGCAGTAACAGCTTTTGGATCAGAGTTTGTTGTATCTGGAACATTTACAACTGGAATTGACGGAACATTCTACTTTGGTGTACCTCAAGCTAGTTTATCTACTTCAGAGTTTGCTTTTGATCAATTTAGTGTTTATCCAAACCCAACTTCTGGAGCGATTACTTTATCAATAAGTACTACTGAAGATGTAACACTTACAGTTTATGACATTAGAGGACGTCAGATATTAAACGACAAGTATACTAACACAGGATCTTTATTTAATAAGACAGTAAATTTAAATGCTAAATCAACAGGAATTTATATTCTTAAAGTTGAAGCAGGTAATAAATCTGTATTTAAAAAGATTATTGTAAAATAATTTTAAGATAATTTTAAATATAAGCCCAATACGAAAGTATTGGGCTTTTTCGTTTTAAAGCTATATGAGAAAAATAATCCTTGTTATTTTAATATTTATAACCTTGTTACTTTTAGTCTACAAGCTTAATCCAAAACCTGTTAAGCAGTTTGTAAATAAGCTATCTAAAAGTGTTACATCATCAAATATTAATAAGGATAGTTTAACTATTGCGTCTAGGGTAAATCCTCCAAAAGGATTTAAAAGAGTTGATTATCCGATTGGAAGCTATCAGGATTATCTCCGGAATTATGCTTTAAAACCTTATGGCAGTAAAATTATTAATTATGATAATTCTGTTTATTATTGGCAAAAAGGACATGAAGGGATATTAGACATTAGTGTACCTAAAAATGGATTACAACAATGCGCAGATGCACTAATTAGAATAAGAAGTGAATACCTTTGGGAAACCAATAAAAAAGACCAAATAGGGTTTAATTTTACCTCAGGTCATTACTGTTCTTGGTCAGATTATGCTAAAGGATTTAGACCTAAAATAAATGGTAATAAAGTCACTTTTAGTAAGACTGCAACAGCAAATAATAGCAAGGCTAATTTTTATAAATATTTAAATTTAATATATACCTATTCTGGGACCTTATCACTTTTTAACGAGTTAGAGCCAGTAACTAAAGCAGACGATTTGCAAATAGGTGATATGCTAATTTTAGGTGGCACTCCTGGACATATTGTAATGCTAGCAGATCAAGTTGTAAACGATAAAGGTGAAAGCTTGTTTTTATTATTTCAAGGTAATACACCTGCACAAAGTGTTCATTTAGTAAAAAATCTTGAGGATGCTTCAATTTCTCCGTGGTATAACTTAAAAATGGATACTGTAATTCCAGTTTCAAATTTTACATTCTACAATTCTAAATTTGCACGATTTAAGTAATTTGTTAGTCGGCTTTTTTTCCGCGAAAGCGAAATAAACTTTATTTTTGTAGTATGAAAGCACTATCAAAACAAGAGTTACATAATCTAGCCATGAATCATGTAGGTAAAGACCTAGAGAAGCGTGGTTTTGAGTTTATAGCAATTAATAGTCAATTAAAAAGTAATCCGCAATTTGTAGTTATGGATAAAAATAAACAATACTTTTTTGTAATTGTTCGTGCTGTCTTATTACCAAATAATGCTAATAATTATGATGTAATTTGGATGGAATCTTTTAAGAAGCATGCTACAGACCATAATTCTAAAATACTATATGCTGGTGTTGGATTAGGGAATCCTAAGGGAGAAGACTTGCCTGTTTATTTAAATGAAGAATATTTAATAGAATATAATGGGATTCAATTAATTGAAACCAACCTAAATTAAGACTTATAATTTTCTTTTTAATTTACAACTCAGCCTAAATGAAACGTTTCACGCTTATATTTTCTGTCCTACTTATCTTTTTTTCTTGTAAAAAAGAACCTCAATTACTAAAAGTGTCAGGTCCTGTGTTTGGTACAAGTTATAGTGTACAGTATTTTGATTTGGATGGCACAAGTTATAACAAACAATTTGATAGTCTGTTTGCAATTATCAATAAATCCATGTCTAATTATCAAGATAACTCTGATATTTCACGGTTAAACCGAAATGAAGAAGTTGACGTGGACGACCATTTTATAACCGTTTTTAAGGCATCAAAACAAATTTATCGCGAAACCGAAGGTGTTTTAGATCCAACTATTGGAAGGATTGTTAATGCTTGGAATTTTGGTTCAGAAAACAATACAATGACTCTAGATAGCGTCAAAATTGATAGTTTAATGCGTTTTGTAGGCTTAAACAGAGTTGGCTTGGTTGATCGTAAAATAAAAAAACCAGAAGCCACTTTTATAGATTTTAATGCGATTGCTAAAGGGTATGGCGTAGATGTAATTGCAGATTTTTTAGAATCTAAGAACATAAAAAATTATATCGTGGATATTGGAGGAGAGTTAAGAGCAAAAGGCATTAATATTAGCAAAGCAAAGGGATGGACTGTTGGTATTGAAAACCCAAATTATGATGGCTCTCAAAGCTACAACAAGACGTTAGTTTTAAAAGATCAAGCTATGGCAACTTCTGGGACATACCGTAAATTTAAAATTGACGAAAACGGAAATAAATACGCACACATTATAAATACTAAAACAGGTTATCCATCTAAAACCAATATTTTAAGTGTGTCTGTTATTGCACAAACCTGTATGATGGCAGATGGTTATGCAACTGCTTTTCAGGCAATGGGAATAGAAAAAGTGGATTACTTTATGGCAAAACATCCTGAGTTAAAAGCATTTTTGATTTTTGAAAACGATAAAGGAGAATTGGAGTCTAAAGCATTTAATGGATTTAAAACTAATTAATTTTTAAAAAGCATTAACTATCAATAACAACCAACCTGTCACTAAAAGTAAACCACCAATTGGTGTTATAGGACCTAAAAATTTCAACTTTTTACCTTTAGCATCAGATAAAATTAAACCATAAATACTAAACGAAAACAGCAGTATTCCAATAACAAAACACCAATAAATAGCAGTAGTCATTGGTCCTTGACCATAGCCAATAGCTAATAAAACTATAGCGTGATACATTTGGTATTTAACACCAACCTCAAAACTATGTAATTGATCTTTAGATAAAATCTTTTTTAAAGCATGAGCTCCAAATGCTCCAAAAATAACAGATAGCATACCAAATACAGCACCTGTTGCAATTAATACTTGTGCAGTCATAATTTATAATTTTAGGTTATTGTTTTTTATAAACGACAGGAATAATTTCGCCTTTTGCAAGACAGTATTTTTCTATCGCTTTCGCGGAAAGTTTGCCAGTATAATCTACTTCATTTACCATAAAACCAATGTCTCTTAGTTTATTAAAGTAGTCGTAGCCATATACACGTACATGATCATATTGACCAAAAATTTCAGCACGTTCTTTTTTATCAGTAATACTATCGTCCTCAAAAGTGGTTTGTCTACTTAAATCTTGCGGAATTTGAAATATGCCATAACCACCTGGTTTCATAACACGATATAACTCTTGCATAGCTTTAGTGTCATCAGGAATATGTTCTAGTACGTGATTACACAAAATAATATCATAAGTGTTATCCTCAAACGGAAGATTACAAATGTCTGCTTTTACGTCTGCAATTGGAGATAGTAAATCTGTTGTTGTATAATCAATATTATCTAAGGCTCTAAAGCGTTTTAAAAAACATTGCTCTGGTGCAAAATGTAGTACCTTTTTTTGATTTGTAAAAAAATCGGTTTCGTTTTGTAAGTATAACCATAGTAACCTATGGCGCTCTAAACTTAAGGTAGAAGGTGACAAAACGTTATTGCGTTGTGTGCCATAACCATATGGTAAAAAGCTTTTAAAGCTTTTGCCATCAATTGGGTCTGTAAACGTATCTCCTTTTAATAAAAAAGCTAGAATAGGACGCACTACGTAACTAAGCCTTATTAGTAAAGGTCTAGGTATTAGGTTTAATATAAGTTTAAATAGTTTTTTCAAAGGACTTAAGCTTCAACTGCTTCGTGTGCTGTTATTAAGTTGTAAATACCATCCCATAATCCAATACGATAATTTAAAGCTTGTTTAGAAATTTCTAAAACATCTTCCCATTTATTGGTGTCATCACCACAAAGTTCTTCAATCATTTTTAAAGATAAAGGTCCATGCTCATCACCATCTAACTCGATATGACGATTTAAATAATAGGTTAGTTTGCTATAGGTATCTTGATTTGTTTTAGATTGATTTATAATCTGAAAAAACATATCAGGTATTACATCTTCACGACCAAAAGTAAATGCAGCTGCTATTTTATGGGCTTGATTTGTTTCAATAATTTTGAATGTAAATAGTACAAACGCTATAGTTTCAGGATTCAATTGGACTTTGTTTAAAGCCTGGTTAATTGAAATTCCTTGTTGTAAACAGGAAATTAAATGATGAATTTGAGTTGTATTAGCTTCAATTTGTTGCATTGCTTCCAAATACATTTCAAAGTGGCTTTTTGCTTCGCCTAACTCATTTACATCACTTTCTTCACCCAAAACTATTTCATTTATAAATCTAGCAGTGGATGGATTTGCAACCGGAACCCAAGGTAATGTTGTCGTTGTTAATTTATTTTGAAGCGCTTTTAGTAGCGACATAAAATCCCAAACAGCAAACACATGTTGCTCCATAAACAGCTTAACATCTTCAATGTTAGCTAAAACAGAATATAATTTGTGAGTATTTAATGCTTGTCTTAAAGGCTGAAGTTGATCTTCTAAATAACTAATGGACATCTTTATATTTTATAAAACTAATGGGTTTTGTCTAAACTCGTCTTCTTCATTGCTAACAATTCCTACGGCATCATAGATGTATGCAAAGGTCGATAACAACTCAGGTTTACCATCTACGATAGCAACATCGTGCTCAAAATGTGCACTTGGTTTACCATCTAATGTAGTTATGGTCCAACCATCTCTATGTTGTTTAATACGCTGTGTACCAAGATTAATCATAGGCTCAATAGCCACAACCATCCCTTCAATAAATTTTTTACCACGACCACGTTTTCCGTAGTTTGGCATTTCTGGGTCTTCGTGCATTTTAGTACCTAATCCATGACCTACTAACTCGCGTACAACACCATAACCATGATCTTCGCAATATTTTTGAATGGCATAACCAACATCACCAACGCGATTACCAACTTTAAATTCTTTAATACCAACGTATAAAGACTCTTTAGTGACTTGTAATAATTTTTCGGTTTCTGGGTCTATTTCGCCTACAGCAAAAGTATAAGCATGATCACCATAATATCCATTTAAAATAGAGCCACAATCAATAGATATAATATCTCCATTTTCTAAAGGTGTATTATTTGGAATACCATGTACTACTTGAGAGTTTGGACTCATGCACAAGGTGTTAGGAAAATCATATAATCCTAAAAATCCTGGTACAGCACCTAAATCTCTGATATGTTCTTCAGCAATTTTATCTAATTGTAAAGTGGTAACACCTGGTTTTACAGCTTTTGCAACTTCACCTAATGTTTTAGAAACAACTAATGCTGCTTCGCGCATTAACTCTATTTCTTCTTTTGTTTTTACTATAATCATGGTTAAAAAAAATATGTGCAAATATACTTAAAATAAACTGCTTATTTTATTTTGAAGACATGACATTTAGCAGGTTTTAAAGTATTTTGATGTATTATTTTTGTACTCTAAATTTAAAATTATGTTTACATCAGTCACAGCAGAAGACGCTGTAAAAGTTATAAAATCTAATGATCGTGTTTATATTCAGGCTGCAGCAGCTGCACCTCAGTCGTTAATTCAGGCAATGACTAAAAGGCATGAAGAGTTAAAGCATGTAGAGGTTTGTCACTTACATACCGAAGGAGAAGCACCTTACGCTAATCCAGAATTAAAAGATAGTTTTCATGTTAATTCATTTTTTATTGGAAAAAACGTTAGACATACTTTAAGAGCAGGCAATGGATCCTACACACCTGTTTTTTTAAGTGAACTACCTGTATTGTTTAAAAGAAACATTATTAATTTAGATGTGGCTTTTATACACGTATCTGTACCAGACAAACATGGATATTGCTCTTTAGGTGTTTCTGTTGAAGCGACTTTAGCAGCAATTGATAATGCAACAACGGTTATTGCGCAAGTAAATAAATTTATGCCAAGAACACATGGAGCAGGTATTATACATGTGTCCGAAATTGATACGTTTGTAGAAAGTCATCAGCCTTTACCAGGTCATAATATGGTTTTACCCAATGCTATAGAAAATACTATTGGTGATTATGTGGCTAATTTAATAGAAGACAGAAGTACCTTACAAATGGGAATTGGATCTATACCAAATGCTGTACTTACAAGATTAACAAATCATAAAGATTTAGGGTTGCATACCGAAATGTTTTCTGATGGTGTAATTGATTTAATTTTAAAAAATGTAATTAACGGAAACTATAAAGCTATTAACAGAGGTCGTGCTTTGTCTACCTTTTTAGTCGGATCACAACGTTTATATGATTATGTTGACGATAATCCTTTTGTCGAAATGCGTGCATCAAATTATACTAATGATGTGTCAATTATTAAACAAAACCCTAAAATGGTAGCTATTAATAGTGCAATAGAAGTTGATGTTACTGGTCAAGTTTGTGCAGATAGTATTGGTGCACATATGTACTCTGGTGTAGGAGGACAAATGGATTTTATTAGAGGTGCATCTTTAAGTGATGGTGGAAAAGCAATTATAGCACTACCATCGGTTACTAAAAATGGAATTAGCCGAATTGTCCCAACATTAAAGCCTGGAGCAGGAGTGGTTACAACACGATCGCACGTGCATTATGTGGTTACAGAATATGGTGTTGCTAATTTATATGGAAAAACCATAAAAGAACGTGTAAAAGCATTAGTTAATATAGCACATCCAGACCATCGAGAACTTATTGATAGACAGTATTTTGATTTAATAAAGTACTGATTTTAAAATTTAAACCAGCCTTTTTTCTTTGGTTTAGGTATTTGGGGAGTGTCATTAGTTAACATCTGATAGATTTCTCCCCAACCTAATATACCACCTATATTACGGTCGTCAATAAAAAGGTCTGCGTTGATTTTTCTACTTACTTCATTATTAAAGGTTTCTTCAGGAAAACTTTGGTTTACAGCATAAAAGGTAATCCCATTATCATTACAAAAAGCTACAGCTTCATCTAACTTTTTACCATGTCTGTAAGTCCATAAAATTAATCTGTGACCATCAGCTTGTAAACGTTTTAAAGTTTCAAAAGCAAAAAGACGTGCTTCACCAATGCCTGGATATGCGTCTTCTACTATGGTACCATCAAAATCTACTGCAATTATAAGTCCTTTGGAAAGCTTCATTTAATATAAAAATTGAATTCAAAAATACAATAATTATTGGTAAAGTAAAGGGTAATCTTAATAGTGGTACTTCAATTAATGAAACTCAAAATTAATTAAATTGGAGTTCTCGATACACTTTTTTCGTGCCTCAAAAAGCACTCGAACTGACGTATGAGTAGAATAAGGTGTATTATAAATTGGGTTGTTTTTTAGCTTTCCTCTTTTTTTAAGAGCAGTATGATTTTTTCTTTCACTTTAAAAGAAATAAAAAGAAAGAGGAGTTAAGTAATACTAAGACATTATAAATGTTTGATTTAGTTTTAATTTTTGAAACAAAAAAACGTCCTATCGATTATAATAGAACGTTTTTTGATATTTAATATTGAATTTTTGCTACACTAAGCTATGACAAGTCCATTGCTTTTGGTTGTTCTACACCCATTAATTTTAGTATAGTTGGAGCCATATCTCCTAAAACACCATCTTTAATTGTTTTTAATTCTTTATCAATTAAAATAAGTGGTACTGGATTAGTTGTATGTGCTGTATTTGGAGATCCATCAGGATTAATCATTGTTTCGCAATTACCATGATCGGCAATTAATAGTGTTGTATAACCATGTGCTAAAGCAGTAGTGACCACTTTTTCTACACATTTATCTACAACCTCACAAGCTTGAATTGCAGCAGACATTGATCCTGTATGACCTACCATATCTCCATTTGCAAAATTTAAACATACAAAGTCTGTGGTTTCTTTCTCTAATTCTGGGACTAATGCATCTGTTAATTCAAACGCAGACATTTCTGGTTTTAAGTCATAAGTAGCAACTTTAGGCGAATTTTTTAAGATGCGACTTTCTCCTTTAAAAGGTGTTTCTTGTCCTCCAGAAAAGAAAAATGTCACGTGAGGATATTTTTCAGTTTCAGCAATTCTTATTTGTGTTTTGTTATGCTTTTCTAATACTTCACCTAAGGTTTCAGTAATGTTGTCTTTGTCAAAAATGACTTTTATTCCACTAAAGGCATCACCATAATTGGTCATTGTGACGTAGTACAAATTTAATTTATGCATATTTTGCTCATGATGGTCGTTTTGGTATAACGCATCTGTTAACTCACGTCCACGATCTGTCCTAAAGTTAAAAAAGATAACCACATCGTCTTCTTTAATGGTAGCTAACGGAAGGCCTTCAGCATTCGATTTTATGATTGGCTTAATAAACTCGTCAGTAATATCTGTATCATAATGATTTTGCACACTTTGTGGTAAGTTATTAGATAGTTCTCCTGTTCCATTAACTAAGGCATCGTATGCTAATTTAATGCGTTCCCAACGATTATCACGATCCATAGCATAGTAACGACCTGTTAAACTAGCAAGTTTAGTGTTAGTGTTTAAAGTGAAATCTTCTATATCTTGAACAAATCCTTTTCCTGATTTTGGATCCACATCACGACCATCTGTAAAGGCGTGTATAAAGGCATTTTTTACGCCTGAAGCTTCAGTTGCAGTAATTAGTCCTTTTAAGTGGTTAATGTGGGAGTGTACTCCACCATCACTTAATAATCCTAAAAAATGAACGTTTTTATTTTCCGCTTTAGCGTAATTAAAAGCGTCAATTAATACTTGTTCTTGTGCTAATGTATTGTTATCAATTGCTAAGTTGATTTTTGCTAAATCTTGGTATACAATTCGTCCTGCACCTAAATTCATATGACCAACTTCGCTATTACCCATTTGACCTTCAGGTAAGCCAACGTGTAAACCATCTGTACGTAATTGTGCGTTTGGGTAATTATGATATAAACTATCTATAAAAGGTGTGTTAGCATTATCTATTGCAGAGACTTTTGGGTCAGGAGATTTTCCCCAACCATCTAAAATCATTAAGATTACTTTTTTGTTCATTTTATTAGATTTTGTTTATACAAATATAAAAACAAAAGTCCTGCGATTGCAGGACTTTAAAGCTTATTTACTATAACGTTTTAGTTAAGACTATACTTTTTAATAGACGCTCTAATATGCTCTATACGGTTGTCTGGGTCAGGATGTGTGCTTTGCATTTCTGGTTGTCTGTTAGGTCCTGCAGCACGTTTTAAAATTTCCATTACATCTATCATTTCTTCTGGATTATAGCCTGCACGAAGCATAAATCGGACACCTAAATCATCGCTTTCTAATTCGTCATCACGACCATTGGTTAATAATTTGGTCATTCCGTACTGTTGAATAAATCCACCAGCATCAGCACCTACAGATCCTGCTGTAGATAACCCTTGCCATAATTCTGAATTAGCTATACGTTCGGCACTGTGTTTTCCTAAAACGTGACCAATTTCATGACCTAAAACGCCAGCTAATTGGTCTTCGTTTTCTAATTGAGAAAATAAGGCATAGGTTATAAAAATTTGTCCTCCAGGTAATGCAAATGCATTAATGGTGTTAGGATCTGCTAACAAATGGAATTCGTATTTATAGGGTGTATCTTTAGCAATACTGTTGTTTACTAGTTTGTTTCCAACATTGTCTACTAAAGCTTGATAATTTTCATTTGGATATAAACCACCATGTTGAGCAGCCATTTGATCACGACTTTGCAAACCCATTTGGATTTCTTGATCAGGAGTCATGGATATGGCTTGTTTTTTACCTGTGTATGGATTTATTTCTTGTTGACTACAATATTTAAAGCCAAAAAAAGCAGCAATGCATAAGCCTATTAGAAGTCTTCCTTTTAAGTTTCCTCTCATTATATTATAATATTAATGTTACAATTTACAAAAGTTCTGGGTTAATATCTAAAATATTTTGAGAGATGTATTTGTTAATGAAATCTGCTGTAAATGAGTCGATTCCTGATAATCCTTCAGTTTTTAATATTTCAGAAATATTTAATTTTTTGTAAGCTTTTAAATATGGAGCAGAAAGTGCTTTATAGCTAAAATGCCAAGGTTCGTATTTAAAACCTTTGCGATTAGAATTATCTGTATACACCAAATAAAATCCATAAGTTGAAGCATTTGTGTCCATCCATTCTTTTAGCTTGCAATATGGACCATTATTGTGATAGTTTTTAGGTAATAAAACGTTTTTTGGTTGCTTAACATTGGTTTGGTATATGTCAATATCTGTTCCCCAATGATGACGAGATGTCCCAGGAATTGTAGAGTATTCTATTATTTTTTTGATGTTATCAAAATCAGATAATCCTTTTGCTTTGTTGTTATTAAATTTGCGTTCCCAAATGCGTTTTTGATGTGCAAAACTTCTATAACTTGAAATTGCACCAATACTAATTCCGTCTTTTAATGCTGCTACTTGCATTTTTTTAAATGATAGCTGTGCTTCTTCTCTTAATTTATAACCGTTGCCAAATAACTGGGGATTTCCTTTTCCTATTAATTCTTGTTCAGAAATAGTAGATTGGTTAAATGCGAATTGTGGTATTGTAGCAATTAAAATTAAACTAAAAGCTATAAAGTTTAATAATGTGTTTTTTATCATTTTAAAGATTTATGCATGACGTAATGTGGGCCAACTTCTGGGATGTCAAAAATTTCTCCAATAGTTTCAAATCCGTTATTCTTATAAAAGTTTAAAGCTACTATTCTTGCGTTAAACCATAATCTATCAACTTGTTTGGTTTTTAAAAAGTCTACACCAAAATTTAAAAGTTGTTTACCAAAATGCATGCCTTGATAATTATCTAATACACCCATTGCACGTAGTCTATATTGTTTTGAATCGTTAAATAATGTAGAATGATCTGACACAAAAGTGCAAACTGCAACTAGTTTGTTTTTGAAATATAATCCAAAATGAAAGGTGCTTTCTAGATTATCTTGATCTATAAAGCAAGCTTCAATTGGTTTGCCTTGTCTTAGTACAGCATGTCTTATGGGAATAGTATCAATACCAGCAATTGGTTTTATTACTAAATCTTGATTTTGTGTCTGATTTAAATTATCAAGCATAAAGTTATAACTCTTTTTTTATTAAAATTACACATCAAAATTAATCTATTTTAAACAAAACTTTAGCAATATTTGTAGTCTATAGATTAATTGAAAGTTAAATATGGACTTCGGTATTTAGTAATTTTTTGGCCTTTATAAAATAACCCTACGTATAAGTTTAATTATCACGAAGGGTTAATTTTTAATTTATATTAATTGTAAAGGTTTAATAGGTAATGTAAATATATCCCGAATAACTTTTATCCTCTTCTGTAAGTTTTAATACGTAAAAATATGTGCCTACAGGTAGTTTTTCCCCTTGATTACCGACTACTTTTTTGTTAGACACACCATTAAAGGTGTTGTCGTAGTTTTCTGCTTCATAAACAATTCTTCCCCATCGATTAAAAATTTGTAGATTATTTTTAAACAACTCGACACCTTCTATTATAAAGTTTTCATTTAATCCATCATTATTTGGGCTTATACCATTGTAAACAGTAAGTCCATCGCTACCAATTAAGGCTCCAAAAGTTATAATTTCATAATCTTCAGGAGTAAATACAATGGAGCTAATAGTTCCATTGTTTAAATCACCAGTTGTAGCAGAATTGCCTAAATCTAACCATCGGTTTTCAGCTTTACTCCAACCAACCACTCTTAAGTTATTAAGGTCGTTTACCATATTGTTTATTTGACTTTCTTGATCCCAAGTTAATGTTACATAGGTTTCAACACGTCCATTAAAATCCCAAAACTCTTCAGTGTTTACTGCATTAATAATGCCCTCAGAGTTACTGGTGTCAAAAGTATTAACAAAAGTAGAAGGGAAGTTAGGGTCCTCGTTAAAATATGCAGCACTAAATTTTTCTAAAGATAATTGTGCAGGTGTAATTAATGGTCTGAGTTTATCGTCCTGTCCAATAGGGAAATTAAACGACTCTGTGCTAGTAACAGATGCATAACCATCAACATGCCTTAGATCGTCCTCTAACGTATATATTGCATTGTCAAGATAGTCAAGTGATACTTCTGGAGTTTCGCGAGGAGTAATAATATCTCCTATTAGATAATCTATTCCATTAGTGACTTGCGTGTTAATCTCTAAGAATAGATGGTTGTCAACAGCGACTTCCATATCGAAAAATTTTGGAATACTTGTCCCAGAAATAGTTAAAGGGTTGTCTTCATTATAAAAACCAGCAACGCCTAAGTTATCATTAAACATCCCATCATTTTCTAAGTTTACATGAAAGCCCATTTGACCTTGATCGTGTATCTGTAAGTTTCCAAAATTGTGAAGTGCATTTTGGGCTAACCCACTTTGTGAAAACATTATCGCTAACACTATTATAAATTGATGTAGCTTATTCATATGCTGTAAAAATTACAAGTATATTTTCGGTTCTATTATCTACGTTTATAGTAAATCCTGTAGGATTGAATGAAACAAAACTAGCAGAAGTTAATCCTAAATTATCTCCATTATTATTAGAGTATCGTATCCCTATACAGTGAGAACTTGAAGCGTAACGTGAAATATCATTAATTGAAGATCCGCTACCTCCAACGTATATGACTTGTTGGGTAGTACCTCTAACATATCCTGTCATAGATCCAAAAGAATTATTAAAACCATTATTGTTGTTGCCCAATCCATTGTCTGCATTTATATTTTCGCTCTCAACATTCGGATAAGCCTGAAAACTTATTTGTGAGGGTTGAAAAGGTAGTCCTGTTATTGTTTGATTACCTGTAGCCGAAATTATAAAGTGGCCAACATAAGTACCTGATGGACCAACAGGACCTTGTGGACCAGTAGCACCATCAGCACCATCAGTTCCTGGGATACCTTGAGGACCTTGTGGACCAGTTGCACCATCAGCACCATCAGTTCCTGGAATACCTTGAGGACCTTGTGGACCAGTAGCACCATCAGCACCATCAGTTCCTGGAATACCTTGAGGACCTTGCGGACCGGTTGCACCATCAGCACCATCAGTTCCTGGAATACCCTGAGGACCTTGCGGACCGGTTGCACCATCAACACCATCAGTTCCTGGAATACCTTGAGGACCTTGTGGACCAGTTGCACCATCAGCACCATCAGTTCCTGGGATACCTTGAGGACCTTGTGGACCAGTTGCACCATCAGCACCATCAGTTCCTGGAATACCTTGAGGACCTTGCGGACCGGTTGCACCATCAACACCATCAGTTCCTGGAATACCCTGAGGACCTTGCGGACCAGTTGCACCATCAACACCATCAGTTCCTGGGATACCTTGAGGACCTTGCGGACCGGTTGCACCATCAGCACCATCAGTTCCTGGGATACCTTGAGGACCTTGCGGACCGGTTGCACCATCAACACCATCAACTCCTGGAGCACCTTGAGGTCCTTGCGGACCTTGTGGACCTTCAGGTCCTGATGTTACAGGTATATTGATTGTTCCTCCACCATTACTAAGAGTGACATCTTGACCACTAATAGATAACGTTTGAATTTCGTTAGTTGCATCAGTATCTTCATCAGTAGTAATATGGTCAGCAATAGCAGTTTCGTTAGCGGTAATAGCAGAGTTTTGAGTTGTTTGCTCAGCTTCTAAAGCATCAATACTATTTGTGTTAGTTGTAATATTTGCAGTGTTATCTGCAATAGCAGAGTTTTGTGTGATTTGCTCAGCTTCTAGAGCGTCAATACTATCTGTGTTTGTTGTAATATTTGCAGTATTGTCTGCAATAGTAGTGTTTTGTGTGATTTGTTCAGCTTCGATAACATCAATATCGTCTGCATTTTCTGTGATTTGAGATTGCAATGCTGTATCATTAAAAGGTGTTACGCTTAAATCAAAGTCGTTACCATTAGCAGAAACTGTAACAGAACCATCAGTAGATTCTACAGTTTGTAACTCGTTAGTTGCATCAGTATCTTCATCAGTAGTAATATGGTCAGCAATAGCAGTTTCGTTAGCAGTAATAGCAGAGTTTTGCGTGATTTGTTCAGCTTCTAAAGCGTCAATACTATTTGTGTTAGTTGTAATATTTGTAGTATTGTCTGCAATAGTTGTGTTTTGTGTGATTTGTTCTGCTTCGATAGCATCAATATCGTCTGCATTTTCTGTGATTTGAGATTGAAGCGCAGCATCATCAAAAGGTGTTACGCTTAAATCAAAGTCGTTACCATTAGCAGAAACTGTAACAGAACCATCAGTAGATTCTACCGTTTGTAACTCGTTAGTTGCATCAGTGTCTTCATCAGCAGTAATGTGGTCAGCAATAGCAGTTTCATTAGCAGAAATAGCAGAGTTCTGCGTGATTTGCTCAGCTTCTAAAGTATCAATACTATTTGTGTTTGTTGTAATATTTGCAGAGTTATCTGCAATAGTAGTGTTTTGTGTGATTTGTTCGGCTTCAATCGCATCAATATCGTCTGCATTTTCTGTGATTTGAGATTGCAATGCTGTATCATCAAAAGGTGTTATGCTTAAATCAAAGTCGTTACCATTAGCAGAAACTGTAACAGAGCCATCAGTAGATTCTACAGTTTGTAACTCGTTAGTTGCGTCTATATCTTCATCAGCAGTAATGTGGTCAGCAATAGCAGTTTCGTTAGCAGTAATAGCAGAGTTTTGTGTGATTTGTTCAACTTCTATAGTATCAATATCATCAGCATTTTGTGTGATTTGAGATTGTAATGCTGAATCATCAAAAGGTGTGACGCTTAAATCAAAGTCGTTACCATTAGCAGAAACAGTAACAGAACCATCAGTAGATTCTACAGTTTGAATTTCGTTAGTTGCATCAGTATCTTCATCAGTAGTAATATGGTCAGCAATAGCAGTTTCGTTAGCAGTTATAGCAGAGTTTTGTGTGATTTGCTCAGCTTCTAAAGCGTCAATACTATCTGTGTTTGTTGTAATATTTGCAGTATTGTCTGCAATAGTTGTGTTTTGTGTGATTTGTTCGGCTTCAATCGCATCAATATCATCAGCGTTCACTGTGATTTGAGATTGCAATGCTGTATCATCAAAAGGTGTTACGCTTAAATCGAAGTCGTTACCATTAGCAGAAACCGTAACAGAGCCATCAGTAGATGCTACAGTTTGAATTTCATTAGTAGCATCAGTATCTTCATCAGCAGTAATATGATCAGCAATAGCAGTTTGATTAGCAGTAATAGCAGCATCTTGTGTGATTTGCTCAGCTTCTAAAGCATCAATACTATTTGTGTTAGTTGTAATATTTGTAGTATTGTCTGCAATAGTTGTGTTTTGTGTGATTTGTTCTGCTTCGATAGCATCAATATCGTTTGCATTTTCTGTGATTTGAGATTGGAGTGCAGTATCATCAAAAGGTGTGACGCTTAAATCAAAGTCGTTACCATTAGGAGAAACTGTAACAGAACCATCAGTAGATTCTACCGTTTGAATTTCGTTAGTTGCATCAGTATCTTCATCAGTAGTAATATGGTCAGCAATAGCAGTTTCGTTAGCAGTTATAGCAGAGTTTTGTGTGATCTGCTCAGCTACTAAAGCATCAATACTATTTGTGTTAGTTGTAATATTTGCAGTATTGTCTGCAATAGTTGTGTTTTGTGTGATTTGTTCTGCTTCGATAGCATCAATATCATCAGCGTTCTCTGTGATTTGAGATTGCAGTGCAGTATCATCAAAAGGTGTGACGCTTAAATCGAAGTCATTACCATTAGCAGAAACCGTAACAGAACCATCCGTTGACTCTACAGTTTGTAACTCGTTAGTAGTGTCATTATCATTATCAGCTATAGAGAACGTAGTAGAGACATTATCTTCATTTATATAAGTAAATGTTTGGTTTCCGTTGTCTGTAAGTGATGTTGTAGTTTCTAAGGCTGAAACATCAATTGTGATTGGGTTTCCGTCATTATTATCAAATGTATAAGTTCCATCAGTGTTTTCTGTTAAAGTAGCTTTACTAACTAAATCAATAGTTCCATTAGGTTTTATTAAGCTAAACGTCCCGTTATTATTATCAATTAATTGAATATTATCTACATAAGATTTAGGGGTTGCATCAGTTGCATTAATAGGACTTCCAAGATCAGTAACAGTATTCCCATTCATGTCTAAATTTCCAACCATCGTGTCTCCTGTAACATTTACATATCTTGGATCGTATAATGCAGCATTAAAAGGGTCGATTGCAATCCATTCCATGTTATCTGCATCATATATGTATGTGTTTCCTACTTGAGCAGGATCTGGAGCGTCGCTATTTACCACATATATATCTCCTTCTTGAGGTGTTCCTCCAATTTCAATGGTTCCAAAATCTCCAGTTGTTGTTGTAGGACCAGTGTATACGTTTCCAATTGGAATATTTACATTGCCACTTTCGTCAGGAACGCTTCCGTTAACAGTTGCTACTCTTGGTCCATAAACCCATTGTGAACCATCCCAATATATTTCGTCATTAGCATTTACTCCATCTGCAAACATAGGAAGTGTGATTTGTCCAGTTAAGTCAACAACATTTCCGGAAGTTGCTGGATTAGATAAAACTAATTCAGGACCATTTAGCGAAATGTCTTGTAACTCGTTAGTAGCATCAGTGTCTTCATCAGCAGTAATATGGTCAGCAATAGCAGTTTGATTAGCAGTAATAGCAGAGTTTTGTGTGATTTGTTCAGCTTCTAAAACGTCAATACTATCTGTGTTTGTTGTAATATTTGCAGTATTGTCTGCAATAGTTGTGTTTTGAGTAATCTGTTCTGCTTCGATAGCATCAATATCATCAGAATTTTGTGTGATTTGAGATTGCAATGCAGTATCATCAAAAGGTGTTACGCTTAAATCGAAGTCGTTACCATTAACAGAAACCGTAACAGAACCATCAGTTGATTCTACAGTTTGAATTTCATTAGTTGCATCAGTATCTTCATCAGCAGTAATATGGTCAGCAATTGCAGTTTCGTTGGCAGTAATAGCAGAGTTTTGTGTGATTTGCTCAGCTTCTAAAGCGTCAATACTATCTGTGTTTGTTGTAATATTTGTAGTATTGTCTGCAATAGTTGTGTTTTGCGTGATTTGTTCGGCTTCAATCGCATCAATATCATCAGTGTTCACTGTGATTTGAGATTGCAATGCAGTATCATCAAAAGGTGTTACGCTTAAATCAAAGTCGTTACCATTAGAAGAAACCGTAACAGAACCATCAGTAGATTCTACAGTTTGAATTTCATTAGTTGCGTCTGTATCTCCATCAGCAGTGATGTGGTCAGCAATAGCAGTTTGGTTAGCAGTAATAGCAGAGTTTTGCGTGATTTGCTCAGCTTCTAAAGCATTAATTTCATCTGTGTTAGTTGTAATATTTGCAGTATTGTCAGCTATAGTTGTATTTTGCGTGATTTGTTCTGCTTCGACAGCATCAATATCGTCTGCGTTTTGTGTGATTTGAGATTGAAGCGCAGTATCATCAAAAGGTGTGACGCTTAAATCAAAGTCGTTACCATTAGCAGTAACAGCAACAGAACCATCAGTTGACTCTACAGTTTGTAACTCGTTAGTAGCATCAGTATCTTCATCAGCAGTAATATGGTCAGCAATAGCAGTTTCGTTAGCAGTTATAGCAGAGTTTTGCGTGATTTGCTCAGCTTCTAAATTGTTAATGTTAGCAGTATTAGTTGCAACTTCAGCACTTTCATCTAACGATGATAGATCAGCAGTAATAGTTCCGCCAGCATCATTTAATTCTAAATTTGTGCCATTAAGGTTTAAACCTGTGTTAAGCTCGTTAGTGCTATCCGAATCAGCATCACTTAAAGAAATTGTGGTGTCTAATCCAGATTCGTCTGTATAGGTAAACGTACCATCGTTATTTGATACGATTGATGTAACCGTTTCATTAGCCATAACATCAACACACAAGCTATTCCAAGCATTGTTGTTATATTGAAATAAACAGTCTTCATCTGTATTATACGCTATTGCACCTTCAAGAGGTGTTATAGCGTTCATTTGGGCTGTTGTAATCCTTGTAACTACAAGTGTTTTGGTCGTGCTTTCTAATTCAAGGACTGAATTTTGATCAATATCCTGTGGATTTTCACCAATCTTAACTTGTGCAAACACGTTAGTCGTGATTAGGATGGCTAAAAGAAGTAGAATTTTTTTCATTTTAGGGGTTTTTGATGTAAACATATGTGTAATAACTCTATATCTACGAAAAAACAGTCTTTTGAGTTTTGCTTGTCGATGAAGTGTTTGAAATACTCGATAAAAAACAGAATAAAAATTAAAATAATACTTGTTAATCTAACAATTAGTACTATTTTTGCCTCCGGAAATGCGAGAGTAGCTCAGTTGGTAGAGCGTCAGCCTTCCAAGCTGAATGTCGCCAGTTCGAACCTGGTCTCTCGCTCAAAAGCTTCATCATAACGATGGAGCTTTTTTTTTGGAATATAGTTAGATGTTACTTTATGATCATGATAAAATAACATCTAATTACATGAAAGAAGACTTTATAAGGTTTAATGTAAAGGTTATTATTTCACCTTTAATTTAATTCATTTAAAAACGTGTCTGTTTCAATTTCATAAGGCTCACTTCCGTGTTCAAAAACTCTAGCATTTAATTCGCCTTTAAGTTGTATAGATTGTCCTTTAACTTCTAACCAACTACCTTCCCTAAGTCCAATAACCGGTTGAGTATTAAATTTATGAAACTCCTTAATTCTAGTTTCTCTAGTTTCTCCCATATGTTTACTAGAAGGGTCAGTATCTAAATAATGCGGATTAATATTAAAAGGCACAAAGCTTAATGTTTTAAAGCTTGGCGGATAAACAATTGGCATGTCATTGGTAGTGCACATGGTAAGACCGCAAATATTACTTCCAGCACTTGTGCCTAAATAAGGTGTACCATTATTTATAGCAGCTTTTAAGGGGTTGATCAGCTTAAATTTATACAGTGCATTAACTAAAACAAATGTGTTTCCGCCACCGGTAAAAATACCTTTAGCATTTGCAATAGCTTCTTCTGGATTTTTAAATTCGTGTAATCCTTTTACTGTAATACCAATTTTAGCAAAAGCTTTTGCTGCTTTTTTTGTGTATTCATCATGTGTTATACCACTAGGTCTAGCGTAGGGTACAAAAACAATGTCATCTATATTTTTAAAATGAAGTTTTAATGTATCTAATAAATAGTCTAAATATTGACCAGAATGAAGTGTTGAAGTACTTGCGATTATTAATTGCTTCATAATTTTAGTTTTTGTAAATTTAGGTATTAGAAGCTTTTAACAAAAGATTATTAATACTTAACATAATAATTTAGCCTAAAAGTTTTTAATTTACCTAAAATCAACCATCATGAAATCATATATAATTGCATTTTTTCTTTTAGCTTTAAGTTTTGCTAATGCGCAAGACAGTACTAGAGTAGAGCTTAAAGGTAAGGTTATTGTCGCATCGCCAGATTTAGAGGGTATTACTGTTTATAACTCGTCGTCTAATAAAGGTACAGTAACTAATGCTGACGGAGAGTTTACTATTAGTGCAAAACTTAATGATAAGATTAGTATTTCGGCATTACAATTTAAGGATTTTACGGTATTAGTGGCTCAGGAGGTTTTAGACTCTAAACAAATGAATGTCTTTTTAGTAGAACAAATTAACAAGCTAGATGAGGTTGTTATTTTACCTTATGATTTGTCTGGAGTTTTAGAAGAAGACATTGCAAACGTCGAAACCTTTAATCCAGATTTAGATGCTATTTATTTTGGTATTGGTGATATAAGTCTTTACGAGTTTGCTGATGATGAATATAGTAAAGTAGAAAATTTAGCAGCAATGAGTCAGAATGATAGATTGCGATACCAAGCAAACGGAATGTTAATTTTAGGAAGCTTAGTGGATTTGATTTTTAGTAAAAAAAATAAAAATAAAAAAGAGACAAAAGAAGTCTTATATCAATCAGCATCTTTAAGTGATACATATAACCATAAATATTTTACAGACAATTTTAATATTCCAGAAGCAAAAGTAGAAGCCTTTATGGTCTATGTAGAAAGTAATAATTTTGATGTTAATTTACTAAACAAAGGTAACGAGATGCAATTAATAGAGCATCTTAACACGCAAAGCAAAAATTTTTTAAAAGAGAAAGTTGAAAAAAATTAACCTCTCTTTATGTTTTATTTTATTTGTAAGTGTTCAAATGATATACGCTCAGACTGTTGAGTTAAATGGAACAATTACAGCTGAAGACGATATTGAAAGCATTCATATATTAAATAAAACGTCTTTAACCAATGCAACATCAAGCAAAGACGGAAGCTTTACTATTAAGGCTAAATTAAACGATACTATTATATTTTCTGCAGTACAATATATATTACTTACCAAAGTAGTTAGTCAAGAGGATATAACTTCAAAAACAATAGCAGTCACTTTAAAATTACAAACCAATCAATTAGACGAAGTTTTTTTAAAAAGGTCTTTGTCAGGAAATTTAGAAGACGATTTGTTGCTTCTAGAGGCTAAACCAGTAATTAATTTTTATGACGTCGGTATACCTGGTTATCAAGGAAAACAAAAAACATCTGCCGAAAGGGTTTTACATGAAGCAACCACAGGAGGTGGATTAATTCCATTAAATCCTTTGCTAAACGGTATATCAGGTCGTACCAAAAAGCTAAAAGAAATTGTAAGACTAGAAAATGATGATGCCTTATTAGTAAGACTTAAAAACGACTTAAAAGAAGATTTTTTTAAAGACAATCCTTTGGATCAAAAACACCACACAGATTTTTTTTACTTTGTACAAGAAGATCCAGATTTTAGAAGTGTTTGTAGTAAAAGTAATTTAGATGCTTTAGCTTTTTTTAAAAAGAAATTAGACCAATACAACACCAACTTAGTTACTAAACAATAAATACTAATTTTGGAATACTTTTTGTCTGTAATCCATTAGATTTGTAACCATATTATACTCATGAAAAAAATTAAACAACTACTATTTATTATTGCATTTGCACTGTTTTCCTTTACATCAGTACACAAATATTATGTAAGTATCACGCAAATAGAATACGTAAAAGAAAAACAATCACTACAAATAATATCTAGAATTTTTGTTGACGATTTTGAAAAACTAATACGCAATCGTTACGACAGTAACATTACCTTAAATAATAATGAAGATGAGGTAATTATAGATCAATATGTTAAAAAGTATTTGCTTGAAAAAATAGATATTTCCATAAATGGTCAAGCTAAAGCCATATCATTTATTGGAAAAAAATATGATGATGACATCATGTATTGTTATCTAGAAATCGAAAACATTGCATCAATCAAGAGTTTTGAAATAAAAAATAAAGTATTGTTTGATCTATTTGATGATCAAAAAAACATTGTACGTACTAATATTAATGACAAAAATAAAACCTTTGTGTTGATACCAGAGAAAGATAAAGGTTTGTTAAACTTTTAACAAAGACTTTAAACAACGTTAATTTTTGTTAAATTCACGTTCTTAAAGTAACAAACTATCACAATGAAAAAACTAAAGTATTTATTTCTTTCAGCTTTATTTTTGTCCGTAAGTGCTTTTGCACAGGACCAAAATGAAAAGAAAGAACGTCAACCAGGTCACACCAACAACAACAAGTTTAAGCAGTTGTATGACGAGTTTTCAACACCAAACATGTACAGAGCAGCATCAGGTGCTCCAGGTTCTGCCTACTACCAACAACAAGCAGATTACAAAATGGACATCCAATTGGATGACACAAATGCAAAACTTTATGGTTTTGAAACCATAACCTACACCAACAATTCTCCAGATAATCTTAATTATTTATGGGTACAGTTGGATCAAAACATGCGTGCTAAAACATCTTTAACACCATTAATTCAAGATGACGCAGCACAACCAGCAGATACACCTGGTAACTTTGCAAACAAATACTTAACCGATGCTTTTGATGGTGGATTTAATATCCAAGAAGTAAAAGATACTAAAGGTAATGCATTACCACACATGATCAACCAAACGATGATGCGTGTAGAGATGCCTTCAGTTTTAAAATCAGGAGAGTCTTTTTCGTTTTCAATCAAATGGTGGTATAATATTAATGACCACGTAAATGGTAGAGGTCGTTCTGGTTACGAGTATTTTCCAGAAGATGATAACAGAGCATACGTTATCGCTCAGTTTTACCCAAGAATGGCTGTTTACAATGATGTCGAAGGATGGCAAAATTCTCAGTTTTGGGGACGTGATGAGTTCGCATTACCTTTCGGAAACTTTGAAGTAAACATTACAGTTCCAGAAGATCATATTTTAGATGGAACAGGAAAGTTAACAAACAGAAAGGATGTGTTTTCAAAAGAAATGATGAAACGTTATGAGCAAGCTAAAAAATCTTATGACGAGCCTGTAGTTATTGTAACTCAAGATGAAGCAATTGCTAAACTAAGCGCAAAAGCAACTAAAACTAAAACATGGAAGTTATATGCAGAAAATGTACGTGACTTTGGTTTTGCAACATCAAGACGTTACATCTGGGACATGATGAGTGTTAAGATTGGTAATAAAGATGTTATGGCAGTATCATTATATGGTAAAGAAGGAAACCCATTATGGGAAGACTGGTCAACTAAAGCAGTAGCGAGTACTTTAAAGTCTTACTCTCGTATGACTTTTGATTATCCTTACCACAAAGCAATATCTGTGCATGCTAAAGAGCAAGGAATGGAGTATCCAATGATCTGTTGGAATTATGGTCGTCCTGATAAAGATGGAAACTATAGTGACAGAACTAAATTTGGAATGATGTCTGTAATTATTCATGAAGTAGGACATAACTTTTTTCCTATGATTGTAAATAGTGACGAGCGTCAATGGACTTGGATGGATGAAGGTTTAAACACATTTGTACAATATGTAGCAGAACAAGATTTTGGAAAATGGTATCCAGATGCCTTATCTGAAGGACAAACAGCATATCCATCCCGTCGTGGACCTGCAGCAAACATTGTAAGATATATGGGTGGAGATCAAGATTACATTGCTCCAATTATGACTAAAGGATTAAATACTTACCAATTTGGTAATAATGCATACGGTAAACCAGGAACAGCACTTAATATTTTACGTGAAACTGTAATGGGACCAGAATTATTTGATTATGCATTTAGAGAATATGCTAACAGATGGAAGTTTAAACACCCAACACCAGAAGATTTTTTCCGTACAATGGAAGATGCCTCAGCATTTGATTTAGATTGGTACTGGAGAGGTTGGTTTTATACAACAGACTACGTGGACATAGGTGTTAAAGAAGTTAAAAAATACTTTGTGTCTAACGAGCCAAATGCTGAAATTAAAAAAATGGCAGAGCAAAGAGGGATGAAGTTAAGTGACTTACCACCTTTAGTATTTTTTGTAGAAGAAGGTGCGGATGATTTTGATACTAACTTAAAAGGAAAGTCTGCTCTAGAAAACTCTACTACTTTAAATGAGTATGTAATGGATAACTTTACTGCTGAAGAGCGTGCTAAAATAAAAGAACCAAAATTCTTTTATAAGGTAACTTTTGAAAAGCCAGGAGGATTAGTGATGCCAATTATAGTTGAGTATACTTATGCTGATGGTACATCTAAAACAGAAACGTATCCAGCACAAATCTGGAGACTTAATGATAAAGAAGTAAGCAAAACCTTAGCAACAGAAAAAGAGATTGTAAGCATTACTGTAGACCCTAAATTAGAAACTGCAGATGTTGACACGTCTAACAACTCTTGGCCAAGAGAAATGAAGGCTAGTGAGTTTGATAACTTTAAACAGCAAAACAAAAACTAAATAGTAGTTTGTTATAATATTATAAGCCCTTAAAAATTAAGTTTTAAGGGCTTTTTAATTTTGTATATTTAGTATTCTAAATAAATAGTTATGTATACATACAAAGCAAAAATAATAGCAGTCTATGATGGTGACACGGTAACAGCTGTAGTTGACTTAGGGTTTTTACATTCGCAAGAAATGAAATTACGTCTATACGGAATTGATACACCTGAAATGAGAGGAGCAGAGAAAGAAGAAGGTAGGAAGGTTAGAGATATTGTTAGGAATATGATATTGGATAAAGAAGTAACCATTCGTTCTTACAAGGATAAACAAGGTAAATATGGTCGATATCTAGCCAACATTGTATTAGAGGATGGATTAGAGTTAAACCAATGGTTAGTAGATAATGGTCATGCTAAACCTTATTTGTTATAAAAAAAAAGCGACTACTTATTTAAAGTAGTCGCTTTTTTAAATATTAAACTATTACTATTGTTCCATTCCTGGAGGATATTTTTCCATAATTTTAGTTACAAAAGCTTTGATGCGTTCCTCTTTTTTATCTACATTTTTAGATAAGTATCCAGTACCTTGACCTTGCCAAACTAATTCTTTTTTATTTGCGTCAATTAAGTCCACATACAAAACACCTTGAGTGGAAGTAGAGACTGTAGGTTGCATATTCCAACCCCATCCCCAACGAGGTCCACCCCAACCCCAAGCACCAACTCCCCAATTGTTGTTGTAAACATCAACACGTTGATTGGATTTAGTAAAGATACTAACTAATAGGTCTGGTTTTTCAGATTTAGTATACCCTTTAGCTAATAATTCAGATTCAATAGCTCTAAGGATGCGACGTTTGTCAATATCATTAATTTCGGCTTTATCAATTCCTGATTTAAAAAAAGCAAAAGTTTTGTAGTTGTTAAAATCTACAGCTTTATCATAATCTGCTGCTACTTTAACTGAGCTACAAGAGGTAAATGCTATTAGTAATAGCAATGCTGGTAAAATTCGTAATGTTTTGTTCATGGCGATAATATTTATAGTTTAACTTAATTTAATAAAGCATCATCAACAAGATTAGGTAAAGTTACTTTTAAATTTGGTTCAGACTCCATTGCGCGTTTGATAGCAAAAATAGCTTCTTCGTTTCTAGCCCAACTTCGTCTTGATATTCCGTTATTTACATCCCAGAACAACATTTGTTTTAATCTTTTTGATGCTTCTTTAGTACCATCAAGAACCATACCAAATCCACCATTTATAACTTCACCCCAACCAACACCACCACCATTGTGGATGCTTACCCATGTGGCACCTCTAAAACTATCTCCAATAACATTTTGGATAGCCATATCTGCTGTAAAGCGTGATCCATCATAAATATTAGACGTTTCGCGATAAGGACTATCTGTACCAGAAACATCGTGATGATCACGACCTAATATAACGGTATCAATCTCTCCATTTGCTATGGCTTGATTAAAAGCTTCAGCAATTTTCATACGACCTTCTGCATCTGCATATAATATTCTTGCTTGTGACCCTACTACTAGTTTATTTTGTTGTGCACCTTTTATCCATTGTATGTTATCGGACATTTGTTGTTGGATTTCTTCTGGCGAATGTTGCTTTATTTCTTCTAAAACTTGACAAGCTATTGCATCTGTTTTTGCTAAATCCTCCGGTTTACCAGAAGCACAAACCCATCTAAAAGGCCCAAATCCATAATCAAAGCACATAGGACCCATAATATCTTGAACATAACTAGGGTATTTAAAATCAATACCGTTATCAGCCATAATATCTGCTCCAGCTCTTGATGCTTCTAATAAAAAGGCATTTCCGTAGTCAAAAAAGTAAGTGCCTTTTGCAGTGTGTTTGTTAATAGCATTAGCATGACGACGCAATGTGTTTTGTACTTTTTCTTTAAATAATTCAGGTTGATTGGCCATCATAATATTAGCTTCGTCAAAAGTAATGCCTACAGGATAGTAACCTCCAGCCCAAGGGTTGTGTAATGAGGTTTGATCACTACCTAAATCAATATGTATATTAGCTTCATCAAATTTTTCCCAGACCTCAACAATATTTCCTAAATAAGCAATGGAAATGGTTTCTTTTTCGGCTTTAGCCTTATTAACACGAGAGACTAATTCATTTAAATCCGTAATCTTCTCATCAATCCAGCCTTGATCTAAACGTACTTGTGTGATTTTTGGATTGACTTCTGCACAAACAGTAATACAGCCAGCAATGTTACCAGCCTTAGGTTGCGCACCAGACATTCCGCCAAGTCCTGAGGTTACAAATAAATGGCCTTTAGGTTCTTTTTTAATTTTCCTAAATCCGTTTAAAACAGTTATTGTTGTTCCGTGTACAATCCCTTGTGGACCTATGTACATATAACTTCCAGCAGTCATTTGACCATATTGCGTAACACCTAAGGCATTAAATTTTTCCCAATCATCCGGTTTAGAGTAGTTGGGTATCATCATTCCGTTAGTAACTACAACTCTTGGCGCTTCTTTGTGACTGGGGAATAATCCCATTGGATGACCAGAGTACATGACTAAAGTTTGCTCATCATTCATCTCTGCCAAATACTTCATGGTTAAGCAATATTGTGCCCAATTAGAAAACACACCACCATTACCACCATAAGTAATTAACTCATGTGGATGTTGTGCAACTGCATAATCCAAATTATTTTGAATCATTAACATAATAGCAGCTGCTTGTTTGGATTGTGCAGGATACTCAGATATTGGTCTAGCATACATCTTATATTCCGGTCTAAAACGATACATATAGATACGACCGTAAGTATCTAATTCTGCTTTAAATTCTGGTAATAATGTTTTATGATGTTTTTTGTCAAAATAACGTAAGGCATTTCGTAAAGCTAATTTTGTCTCCTCACTGCTTAATATTGCTTTACGTTTAGGCGCGTGATTTATGGAAGGGTCAAAAGGTTTTACTTCTGGTAAATTATCTGGAATCCCTTGTAATATTTGCTCTTTAAATGTCATAGTAGTTAGTAACTTTACTTGTTTTTTATTGAGTTAGTTTTTGCATTAAATCCATATGGACAATGCCTGCAACCGCTTTGGCAGCAATAACCACGTTTTAAATGGTACTGTTCTGTAAAACAGCGGTAACCTTCAGGTGTAAGGTAAAAATCGCCTTCTTCAACTGGAATTATCTTCTTCATATCACAAAGATAACGTAAATTGGAATACATTTTGAAGGACAGTAATCATGATTATAATATCTAAATATTTAGTACCTAAAGGTTATACAGGTATGACTGTCTTTCCTTTTATCTTTTTAAAATCCAAAGTTTTAAAACAGAGTGAAACCTTGGTAAATCATGAAAAAATTCATTTAAAACAGCAATTAGAGTTATTAATAGTACCGTTTTACATATGGTATGGTTTAGAGTTTGTTTTTAGACTTATCCAACATAAAAATTGGCATATAGCCTATAAAAATATAAGCTTTGAAAGAGAGGCATATTGTAATGATACAAATTTGGAGTATCTAAAAACTAGGCGTTATTGGCAATTTTTAAAGTATCTTAGCAAGCATGAAATTTAAACCAGAACTTAGTATTAATCAAAAAATAGAACTTCCTTTTAAAAGTTCTGTGTCACTATATATAAAGCGAGAGGATTTAATACATCCAATTATTTCTGGTAATAAATATAGAAAGTTAAAATATAATATCGCTTTCGCGGAAACGCTTAATCAGGATACTTTACTGACCTTTGGTGGTGCATTTTCTAATCATATTGCAGCAGTAGCAGAAGCAGGACGTGTTTATGGACTAAAAACAATTGGAGTTATTAGAGGCGAAGAATTGCATGATAAGGTTTTAGATAGTCCAACGTTAAAATTTGCACAGTCTTGTGGTATGCAATTTAAATTTATAAGTCGTGAAGCATTTAGATTAAAATCCACACAGTCTTTTTATGAAAAAAATAAAAAAGAGTTTGGCGATTTTTATTTAATTCCTGAAGGAGGCACCAATGACTTAGCAGTAAAAGGTTGCGAAGAAATTTTGACAGAAAAAGACCATAATTTTAATTACATATGTGCTTCTGTAGGAACAGGTGGTACCTTATCTGGTTTAATTAATAATTCAAATACAACGCAAAAAGTTTTAGGTTTTTCAGCTTTAAAAGGTGACTTTTTAAAAGAAGATATTAGTAAATTTGCAAAACAGGATAATTGGCAATTAATGACAGCGTATCATTTTGGTGGTTATGCTAAAATAAATGCAGAATTAGTAACGTTTATTAATAGCTTTAAAAAGCAAAATAATATTGCATTGGATCCTGTTTACACCGGAAAAATGATGTTTGGTATTTACGATTTAATAAAACGTGATTATTTTGAACCAAATTCTGAAATTTTGGTGATTCATACTGGAGGTTTACAAGGTATTGTAGGTATGAATAAAAGGTTAAAACAAAAACAACAACAGTTAATTTTATAATTGATGAAAAAAATAATTACCATGCTTTGTCTTACTTTATTAATTGTAAGCTGTGGCTCATCCAAAAAAGTAGCTACAAAAAAAGGTAGGCAAAAAACAGTTAGAGTTGTAAGAAATAAAAAGGAGACTAAAAATGATACAAAGGAAGATATTATTGTAGTAGAAACTCCAATTAAAGATACACCAGAGGTATATGCAAGTAAAACAGACGAGTATATTGCTATTTACAGTGATATAGCTCAAGACGAAATGCGTAATTATAACATACCTGCAAGTATCACTTTAGCACAAGGAATATTAGAGTCTGCTTCTGGTCAAGGTCGTTTATCGGTTGAAGCTAATAACCACTTTGGAATTAAATGTCATGAGTGGACTGGAGCAAAAATTTATCATGATGATGATGCCTCTCAAGAGTGTTTCCGTAAATACAAAAACTCTAAATACTCGTTTAGAGATCACTCTTTATTTTTAACAGAACGTAAACGGTATTCAAAACTATTTACGCTTGAAAAAGATGATTATAAAGGTTGGGCCAGAGAGCTTAGAGCAGCAGGTTACGCTACAGACAGAAAATATCCAGATAAGTTAATAAGCTTAATAGAGCGTTATCAATTATATCGTTTTGATGCAGATGTATTAGGTAAACAAAATTTGGCTAATGATAAGCATACCGTTGTAAAAGGCGATACATTATATTCGATTTCAAAAAAATATAACCTTACAGTAGAAACAATTAAGTCGTTAAATAGTTTAGAAAACAACGATTTATTTGTTGGTCAGGTCTTATTTGTAAAACCAATTCCAAAAGATTTTTAAAGTTTATGATTTATAAACGTAGTAGTGCTTTGTTTGCAGAAGCAGAGCAAGTAATACCAGGAGGAGTTAACTCACCTGTTAGAGCATTTAAAGCAGTAGGTGGTACACCAATTTTTGTTAAAGAAGCCAAAGGGGCTTACTTGTATGATGAAGATGGAAACCAATTAATAGATTATATAGCATCTTGGGGACCAATGATTTTAGGTCACGCACACCAACCAGTTGTGGATGCGGTTATTGATAAAGCAAAAAAAGGAACGTCCTTTGGAATGCCTACTCAAATTGAAACTAAAATAGCAGAGTTGGCAGTGTCGATGGTGCCGAATATTGATAAAATTCGTTTTGTTAATTCGGGTACAGAAGCTTGTATGAGTGCTGTTAGATTAGCTAGAGGTTATACAAACAAAGATAAAATAATCAAATTTGCTGGTTGTTATCATGGTCATTCAGACTCGTTTTTAATACAAGCAGGTAGTGGAGCAGTAACTTTTGGGTCACCAAATAGTCCAGGTGTTACTCAAGGTACAGCAAAAGATACGCTATTGGCAAAGTATAACGACTTAGCTAACGTTGAAGCATTAATTAATGCTAATAAAAACGAAATAGCATGTATTATTATCGAGCCTGTTGCTGGTAATATGGGTTGTATTCCTCCAAAAGAGGGTTTTTTAGAAGGGTTACGAAAACTATGTGATACCAACAATATCTTGTTAATCTTTGATGAGGTTATGACTGGTTTTAGATTAGCTAAAGGTGGTGCACAAGAATTATTAGGTATTAAAGCAGATATTGTATGTTTTGGTAAAGTTATTGGTGGAGGATTACCTGTTGGTGCTTTTGCTGCCAGAGCAGAAATTATGAATCATTTAGCACCTTTAGGACCAGTATATCAAGCTGGAACGTTAAGCGGTAATCCATTAGCAATGGCTGCAGGATTAGCCATGTTAACCGAGTTAAATTCTGGTGATATTTTTGAAAGTTTAGCAAAAAAAACAGCCTATTTACATAAAGGTATAGCAAAGGTTTTAACCGAATTAAACGTGACTCATACCATAAACAGAGTTGGATCTATGATATCTGTTCACTTTTGTGAAGATGATGTTGTAGATTTTGAAACGTCTGCTAAAGGAAATAACGACACGTTTAAAACCTTTTTTCATGGTATGTTAAACCAAGGGATTTATTTAGCACCAAGTGCTTTTGAAAGTTGGTTTTTAAATGATGCCTTGACTTATGAAGATTTAGACAAAACAATAGCAGCATGTAAAGCTGTATTTAGTTAGTCATAAAATATTTAAACATAAAAAAAGCCGATTATAAATAATCGGCTTTTTTATATAAGTGTATTACTACGCTATAATGTTATTGATTAGAGATTTCTAAAAATTTAGCGTACTGCTCATCATTCAATATTTCTTTAAGTTGAAGAGATAAACGATCGTTAATTTTTTTGCTAAAAGTATTATATTCACTTGTACCAACTTCAAACGAGTTGTTTAATGTTTCAGATTTTGAGTAAAATTCTTGATAGGCAACAAACATTAATTCTTGCGTTGGCTCATAAGCTTTAACAAGTCTACCTATTTCTGCAGTTTTTGCTTGTGCAGCATTGTTTATTTCTGCACTAAATTTTTGTTGTGCATTAGCAGTGTTAGTTGCTAAAAATAAACCGAAAACAAAAAGACAAAGCGTAAATATTTTTTTCATCGTGTAAGTGTTAATTAATTATACTATCAAAGTAACGCTATTTGTTTAATAATTACAAATAAAAAAGCACTGAATAGACAATCAGTGCTTTTTTACCTTTAAAAGTGAATATTTGATACTAAATCTTAGATTTAATTATCATTTAACTCCTCTTTTTTGTGTTCTTTTTTGTTTTTTAATCCTCTTTTCATGTGCTTACGTCCATGTTCTCTTTTAGATAAAGACTTTTCCCACTTCGTGTATTGCTCAGCAGTAAGGATAGCTTTCATTTTTTTCTTAGCTGCAATTTGTGCATCTAATTTAGCATTCATGCGTTCTAACTTTTCCTCTTTGGTAGGCTTTACACGTTCTTTATTATCTTTTTCAGCTAGACGCTTATCAAAGTTTTCTTTACGTTTTTTTGCATTTTCTAAATTTAAAGCCATCACCTTTTGTTGTTGTGCTTCTGTTAAATCTAAATGCAACGTCATTTTTTTAGTTTGTAATTGTGCCATATCCTGAGGATCTAAATTTTGGCGTTGTTCTAAACGTTCTTTTTTATTTTCTTGACGCTTTTCCTTTTTGTTGTCTTGTGCATTAGCTTGAAATGTTATTAAAGCTAAAGCTAGTATTACTAATCTTTTCATTTTTTTTGTTTTTTAAATTGTTATACTACTAAGACATATAAATGTTAGAATGGTTTAAACACCTTAGTTTTTTTAATCTTTAATTAACAGTTTGAAAAAATTAGCCCATTGATAATTATAATGTATTTAAATAGGATTTAATTAAAAAGTAACCTTCAGTATGCACAAAGGTTGTACCTAGTAATGGCATGCTAAACAGCTCTTGATAATTAACCATTCTAGAATTTATTTCACTCTTTTTTTCTAATATAGACGTGTTTTCAAAAAGGGTTTCATATCTAAAGTCTAAAGTAGTTTGTACATCGCAATAACCTCCTGGTTGGTGACAAGAGGCACAATTAACATCTAGATATGCTCTAGCACGATTTTGTAAAGAGTAAGAGGCATCATCTTCCCAATTTGGTAAAGTTGTTATTGTGGAAATATTTGATATGCCAGTTATTTGATTGTTATTTATTAGGTTTTGTAGTTGATTATTGTAATTAATGGACCGTAATTTAGGTCCTAACGGTTTTACTTGGTCATTGTTGGAGTGGCAAGTAATACAATCTAAATTTGACGGGATTTGATAATTGACAGCTACAGTTGAACCATTTTTATCAATAAAAGACACTGGTACAGTTGCAGCATTATTTTCTAAAACTGCTTCGGTTTGTGCTTCGTTCCAGTGGTAATCACCAGCAATCCATGTTCCGTTTTGTTTTATTAGTAA
>Ga0209291_1000257_pt1 | contig 52646 bp, 49 predicted proteins | sample GOMGulsemesocosm_FD_184633 | JGI IMG/M metagenome (GOLD analysis project Ga0209291, IMG submission 184633) | Methane-oxidizing microbial communities from mesocosms in the Gulf of Mexico - GOM9B Gulf of Mexico (SPAdes) (version 2) | ecosystem: Environmental > Aquatic > Marine > Cold seeps...
CTGTTTATCAATTCTCATCGGCTAATAACCGTAACTTGTTCCAAGCAAACCCAAGTAAATATGCACCACAGTACGGCGGTTTTTGTGCGATGGGTGTAGCGCTTAATAAGAAGTTAGATACAGATCCGACTGCTTGGCATATCCGTGGTGACAAATTGTATTTAAACCTAAATAAAGCGGTACAAAAGAAATGGTCAACAGACATTCCAGGTTACATAGAAACGGCACAAGTTAACTGGACTGATATTAAAGGCTTAACAGAAGAGCAAATTGATAAAGTTTACGAATAATAGTTAGTCGACTGCATTATTTAACCCATTAACAGAGATTGAAACAATGAAAAAATTAACATCAGCAGACGCTTTAGATGATTTATTAGCGCAACACGATTATACATTATTGTTTTTTAGCGCCTCATGGTGCGGTCCTTGTAAATCGATGGCCCCTATTGTCGAAGGTGTCTCTAGTATGATGAGTGGCCGCTTTAATACCATTAAATTGGATGTAGATGAATCACGAAATCATGCCGCTGATTATGGTATTCGTAGCGTGCCAACGCTGATGTTAATTAAAAACAATCAAATTATTGGTCAGAAGGTGGGGGCAGTGCCGCCACAACAATTGATGCATTGGTTAGAACAACTCACGTAGATTGGTATCAATTAAATTTTAAATGAGGATTTATCATGAGTAATAAATTATTAGCAAGCGCCGCGTTAGTCGCTGTTATCGCCGCTGGCGTTGCTGCACCAGCAGAAGCTGGCAGCAAGAAAGAGAAGTGTTATGGCATTGCCGCTGCAGGTCAAAATGATTGTGCAAACCTAGCAGGAACACATTCTTGCGCAGGGCAATCTAATGTAGACAATGACAAAGGTGAATGGAAGCTTGTTAAAAAAGGTACCTGTTCTACGCTTGGCGGTTTGTCTAAAAAAGAAGCTAAGAAGTTATATAAAGCATCTAAGAGTTCATAAGGAGAATGGTATGTCGGAAAAATATACTAAAGATTTGTTAGTCGGTGTTGGCCTGCGCCATCCGCATTTTCCCGACATATTATCGGCGCCTAAACAGGTTGATTTTGTTGAGGTGCACTCTGAAAACTTTTTTGGACACGGCGGCGCCGCATTATCTGTGTTGCAACAAGTTCGCGAAAAGTATGCCACCAGTTTACATTCGACATCGATGGGTCTGGGCTCTCATCAAGATATTCCTGTTGATTATCTTGACCGGCTCAAGCGGTTAACAAATTCTATTGACCCATTTTTAATGTCTGAACATGCCTGTTTTACGTGGGGTCAACAGCACGGGCAGTTAATTCACAGTGGTGATTTGTTGCCTATAGCGCATACGCGGAAAAACTTGAAGCTGATTTGTGAACAAATTGACAGAGTACAAAATTACCTAGGCAGGGCGCTGATTATAGAAAATGTATCGGCTTATGTGCAGTTTGACGAAAGTTATCTTAGCGAAGCTGAGTTTTTAGCACAGGTTTGTTTACACAGTGGTGCGAAGATACTGTTAGATATTAATAATATTGCCGTTAATAGTCTGAACTTTGAAGATGGCAATATCGAGCAATCTATCGCTCAATATATTGATGTGTTGCCGCTGTCGAGTGTGGCACAAATCCATTTAGCGGGATGTTCTATGCCAGCGAACAATGAAATGGTTATTGATGATCATGCTTGCCCTGTTTCAGATGAAGTTTGGAGTGGTTATGCGCAGGCTATCAAGCGCTTTGGCGCGATACCTACATTGATTGAATGGGATAGTAATTTACCCGATTGGTCGATTCTCGTTGGTGAAGCAAATAAAGCACGCGACATTGCGCGCGCTTCACTTGGGGGGGAATTATGAGTGAACAAAAACGACTGTTAGATGCGATTTGGCAACTCGAAACAAATGACGAGAGTGTCAGTGAATTTTCTCAGCAAGGCTTAGCTATTTATCGTCGAAACTTGATGGCTAATGCTGGTCGCAGCTTAAGTATTAGTTTTACGACCATTTTTGAATTACTCGATTCAGATATTAGTGCCTTATTAGTGAAGGACTTTCTAAAAACATCCCTTCCTACGCAAGGTGACTGGGCACAATGGGGAGAGGGCTTGCCATCGTTTATAGCAAATACTGAACTTGGTAATCAATATCCCTATTTGGCCGATTGTGCCTTGCTCGACTGGACAATACATCAAGCATTGCATGGTTATGAGCAGGTACTTGAGCAAGCATCGTTGCAACGTTTAGCAGATACCGAACCTGAAAATATTATCTGTCATTTCAATAGCAATGTGACGTTAATTAGCAGCGATTATCCCATTGCTGACATTTTTAATGCGCATCATAGTGTTGATGAAAAGCAGCGTGAAATTGCCTTGCAGCAAGCTCAGCAGATGTTGTTGGCACCGCCTAATCAGCAAGTGTATTTAGTATATCGTCGAGAGTTTCAGCCGATGGTAAAGAGTTTATCGAATACGCAGGCGATATTTATTGAACAATTATTGGTAAAAAAGTCGTTATCAAGTGCTCTTGATAGTGTGAGTGCTGACGATGAGTTTGTATTTGAGCAGTGGTTAATACAAGCCATTGAAGATAATTTAATTATTTGTTTTAAAGAGAAAAGTCATGAATAGAGTTATACCGTTTTTATTGTCGTTGAGTCATGTTTATCGCAACGTGGCCTGTAAAGTAAGCTTGTTAGAACCTGTCGCATTATTACTGGCACGGTTTTATGTCGGTTGGGCGTTTTTCTCATCAGGCTTAACGAAACTCAATAACTGGGACAGCACGCTGTTTCTGTTTGAAGAAGAATATGCAGTGCCATTATTGCCTTATGAGTTGGCGGCTTATTTAGGCACCGCCGCTGAATTGTTGCTGCCAATATTATTAATGGCAGGACTTGCGAGTCGTTTCGCGGCACTTGGACTATTTTTTGTAAATATTGTAGCGGTGATTAGTTTAGAAGATATTGCGGCTGCTGCATATATGGAGCATGTTTTGTGGGGCACATTATTGCTCCAAGTGGTTATCTTTAGTGGCGGTAGGTTTACTTTGGATCGCGTTATTGAACGTCAATTATTAAAGGTTAAAACTGCGTAACAACGAAGGGGGAGTTTAAATAAGAGTTGGAGTGTTACTTTATTCGTTGGTTATGAACTTGTTGAATTATTTATTCAATTGTAACAAAGGGTGAAAATTGGTTATTTGACTATTTTATAATGTTATAATATATCATTACATAATGAGTTAAGACGTAGAACTAATGATCATGAAAAAACTATCTTATAGTCTAGTAACAGCGGGCGTATTATTGGCGCTTAGTGGCGAAATTTATGCCCATGGCAACAACAAAATTGAGCGTATTTCGATTGTTGGCCGTGAAGTTAATTTACTAGGCCAAGCTATCTCTGCTTCTCAGGGATATATTGGCCAAGCTGAAATTTCTATTCGCCCAATGCTTCGAACCGGTGAAATTTTAGAGTTAGTACCGGGCATGGTGGTTAGTCAACACAGCGGAACGGGTAAGGCTAATCAGTATTTCTTACGTGGTTTTAACCTTGATCATGGCTCTGACTTTTCAACGATGGTAGATGGCATGCCCGTTAATAATCGTACCCATGGTCACGGCCAAGGTTATACGGATCTTAATTTCATAATACCCGAGGCCATTGCTGGAATTAGTTATAAGAAAGGCGCCTATTATGCGCAAGTGGGTGATTTTAGTGGCGCTGGCAGTGCGCACATGATGACCAGTAATAAAGTTGAGCATGGTTTAGTTTCACTAAGTTTAGGCCAAGATAATTATCAACGCTTAGTCGCTCTAAATAGTATAAAAACCGATGATGGTGAATGGTTTTTAGCGTTCGAAGGTAATAAATACGATGGTCCTTGGAGTGACATTAACGAAGACTTGGATAAAACTAATATCATTGTTAAATACAGCCAAGAGCTTGGGGATGGTCAGTTAACATTATCTTTAATGGGTTACGATAATAGCTGGAACAGCGCCGATCAAATTCCTTTACGCGCCGTAAAATCAGGCCTTATTGACGAGTTAGGGTCTATTGATAAAACTGTTGGCGGAGAATCTAGTCGCTATAGCGCAAACGTTCAATGGCAAAACGAAGCATGGACGGCTTCGGCATATGCTATTAGTTATGACATGAAATTATGGTCTAATTTCACTTACTTTTTAGATGATCCTATTAATGGCGATCAATTTGAACAAGTCGATGATCGTAAAATTTATGGCGGGCAAGTGAGTTATCAGCAATTTGGTGAGTTGTTAGAAATGCCAATGACTAATTTGTTTGGTGTGCAAACACGCATCGACAATATAGATGAAGTAGGGCTACACTCTTCAACCGCGCGCGTTCGAACCGGCGTTGTTAAATCTGATGATGTAAGTCAGTCAAGTATCGGTGTTTATTGGGAAAACCAACTCGCGATTTCTGATGAGTTAAGAACCGTTTTTGGCGTGCGTTATGACTATTATGATTTTGATGTCCATTCATTAGTTGATGTTAATAAACACGGTGTGGCATTAGGTGCTAACAGCGGCCGCGCCGATGACGATAAAATATCACTAAAAGGCAGCGTCATTTATACTCTCAATGATGAATGGGAAACCTATGTATCAATGGGTCAAGGGTTCCATTCTAATGATGCGCGCGGAACTACTATTTCAATTGATCCAATTTCAGGAGAAGCCGCTCAAGGTGTTGACCCGCTGGTGGCTTCTTTTGGTTATGAAGTTGGCTTACGCGGCTTTTGGAGTGAGCGTTTTAATACATCTATCGCGTTATGGTCATTATCATTAGACGATGAGTTACTGTTTGTTGGTGATGCTGGCAATACGGAATCTAGTCGTGAATCTGAACGTTATGGCGCTGAATTAACAGGGTATTATCGATTAAATCCACAATGGACCCTCGATTTTGAATATGCGTGGACACAGTCTAAATTTAGCGATGAAGCCCCTGAAGGAAACTTCATACCTGGCGCATTAAAACATGTGCTGCAAACAGGCATGAGTTTTGATTCTGAATCCGGTTGGTTTGGCAGCATGCGTGTACGTTATTTTGGAAAGCGCCCGTTAGTTGAAGATGGTAGCGTTAATTCTGAGTCGAGCACGGTGACAAACTTTAGAGTGGGTTACCAAAATCATGATTGGACAGTTAAGGTCGATATTTTAAATCTGTTTGATAGTGATGCTCACGACATTGATTACCTGTATGAATCACAACTCGCAGGTGAATCGAGCGCACAAGAAGATATTCATTATCACGTTATCGAACCGCGCACGGTGAGAATGTCGGTGAGTTATAATTTTTAGTTTATATATTAAGTTATGGACTGAAGAGGATGGTTTAGGGCAGCGCTACGATGAGTCAGTAAAAGACGTACAGCCCGCCGTAAATCCATCCTTGGAGGCTTAAGTCGGCATCCATGCCGACAATAGCTGACTTACTTTCACTCACTCATCTTTGATGGTGAGTGAACTTCTATCTAAAAATATTACTCGCCCAGCGAGACAACCCCGCCGTTACGCTGCCAAAATGATCCCCGGTGACTAGATGTGTTTTATGATCTTTAAAGTAATTATTTAAATAATCTTGTAACACAGGAGATTGCGCACTGCCCCCCGTTACAAAAACCACATCAGGCTGGCAATGGGCTTGTTGTAGGGTATCTTCTATCAGTTTTCCGATATTGTCTAAATGGCGGGCGTTGGCCTTATATAGCGTATCGCGATTTACAGCTGTTGATAAATCATCGTCTAAATAAGACAGTGAAATGTTGGCATTATCACTATTTGTTAGGGCAATCTTAGCGCGCTCTGCACTATTAACCAGTTGATAGCTTAGTTTTTCCTGTTGAACCTTTAATAAACGTTCGATGAGGTGAGGCTGGGCAGCATCTTTAATAAGTTGCTTGAGCGCTCGCTCGTTGGCATCACTGTAAAAATCTGTTTGATCATTTATGTTGTTAATAGATGCCGCCTGCCAATGAAAGCTGGTGGGCATTGCTTTGCCATTCACGGCCAAGCTGTCGATTCCAAGGGAAGGCATGAGTCCGCGCATACATAATTGAATGTCTAAATCATTACCGCCAATTCGTTGGCCACTATGCGCTAGTAATTGCTCACTACGATCTTGAAGGTTGGTATATTGTGGCCCCATAAGTAGCATCGAAATATCTGAGGTGCCGCCGCCAATATCAACGACTAAAACACGTGTTTCTTCACTTAAGGTGGCTTCAAATTCGAAACCCGCGGCAACAGGTTCATATTGAAATTCAACATCTTTAAAACCGATACGTTTAGCGGCGCGTGTTAATATATCAATGGCTTGTGTATTGCTTTTTTGTGCATTGAGTCCTTGAAAGTTAATGGGACGGCCAATGACTGTTTGGGTTATTTCGTGACCTAAACTTTTCTCAGATTGTGTTTTTACTTCAAGCATCATTGACGCCACTATATCTTCAAATAGTGCTATTTGTGGTGGTAGTAATCCGCTGGCGCCTAAAAACGATTTTGGCGATTTGAGATAATACCCTTCTTCAGGATCTTCAAGATATCGAGATAGTGCTGATTGTCCGAAGCTTAAGTGAGTAGGGATCTCATCATATTTTAGCTCTGACATCGCTTTAGCGCCTTTAATCAGCTGTAAGTGACGCTGAGTTTTAAAGGTGTCTTGGGCATAACTAGGTAATTTTTGAGCGAGATCATAGCTGACAATATCACGGCTTGGTGCATACAGCGTCGATGGCATATAACGACCGTGTTCACCCAGCGTAATTAACTGAGGTTGGCCGTCTATCATGGCTGCTGCTGCACAGTTTGATGTGCCGTAATCAAAACCTATCATGTGTGATATCTCTCATAGAAAAGGCGGCGTAGAATAATGATTTTTTCTGATGAGAGCAAGGGTTAACTTTTAATATCGACTTTGTTGTGTGTGTTCTTCCATTTATCAGGAAACTTTCCTTGCAATACAAAGGCAAAAGCAATGAGTTCGGCAATGATTAAATACAGCTCTTTGGGGATTTCTTGGCCCATTTCTAGGTGTTGCAAAAATTGACTAAGTTCTTTGTCTTGATGAATCATCACATCATTTTCTTTAGCGATATCTAGCAATTCTTCTGCAAGGGAGCCATAAGCTTTAACAGTAACCTTAGGGGCAGATTTTTGATCATATTTTAAGGCGATTAGCTGTTTGTTGGGATCACTATTGTCTTTCATTTCACTCATACCATTAATTCCACTAACTGATTTGGACGCTTTAATAAGGTGGCAGGGATGTCCCCTTGTTGGCAGCTAACTTTTGGAGTTTCAAACCCTAACGACTCAAGGCGGCTGGCGAGAAAGTTTTTATAAAAATTGGCACGCTCAAGCAATGATTGATTATTGCAAGTGAGATCCAGTTCGACGCCATTGCCGCTTAAAATGGCATTAACTTTAATTTTATCTGTATCACCACAGGGTAATAATAATGTTAATCGCCAAGTTTTCTCACCCTTTTTATCATTAGACGCTTGTTGCTCAACTTCGCCTTCTACTTGCGGCACGTGGGGCTCTTTAGTAGGTAAGTTAAAATAAAATAATGATTGATTATTTTGCTGTTGCTCAGCATTTTGATATTGATAAAACTGAATATTGGAGGAAATGTTAGTTAGTGCTTCCTCTAACGGTTTAAAGCTTTTTAAATTGCCTAACATTTGAAGTGCTGATGTTAAATTACTGGCACTGCCTCCGCGCGTTTTTTTCATAAGTTGATTAAGGTGCTTGATAAGTTGTGGCGACATCGCTTGGTTTTGAGCAGCGTGTCGACCTCCTAATATTAGCTGCAGGGCACTGGCTAATGGACCGAGGCTTGATAAGTTGATGCTTGCACTGCTTAATGGTTCAAATCGAGTAAACTGCTCAACTAATTGCGATAGCTGCGCTGGATTGGTGAGCTGTGACATCGCAGGTAGTTGCTTGTTGAGGCGCTGACTTAAGCTTTTAAGCTGCTCGATAGCAACAAGTTCATCATTTGATGTTTCAGCTGGCTCACTCGACAGCATTGGTGCTGTTGTTGCGGCAGTGTTTGATACTGCGTTTGTTAATGTAGGTGACACTGCACTTGGCACTCCTGAGGAAGTGTGTTGATTAGCGTTTTTTGTTTCACCTGTCGATGTATGTAAAGCGCCAATTAACGCATTAAGTTTTTGCAATGAAATTGACGGCGATTTGTCTGCTGGAATTGGACCCGAAACCACTTTATCCGGAAGTTCTGTATTTTGAGGCCCTGTTTTTTGAGGCCCTGTTTTTTGAGGTACAGTCTTTTGAGATTGAGGTAAAGTCTTCGAATCGATGGCTTTGGGATCGGCTATTGCCGAAAGTAGTGAGCTGGAAGCCAATGGGTTTAACTTTATCGATTGAGAAGCGACTACATCAGAAGTGACTGTGTTTATTGGGCCAGCACTAGAAACAGGCAGAGTGTCAGCTTTTGATGAAGCTATAATGTGCGAATTAATCGTTTGAGGTGTAGTGATTTGAGCTGCTATTGTTTTTGATACATTAAATGCTGTTTTGAACGTCGAATCTGATGACGGTAATGTTTGACTGTTTTTGAGTAGGTGCTTAACCGCCTCTTGAACTGGATTTTTCTTCAATGATTGATCATTTTCTAGTTGCGATTTTTTATTGTTTTGAATTGGTGCTAATGGCTTTTCAACGATTTTAGCGGTGGCTGGTCCGGTAGATTGCACAGCGACACTCTCTTTGATAACTGCTGAAAAGTCTTGAGCTTTACTTCCTAACAGCGCTGCGGTTTTATCATTATTTGCATCATTTTTTATGGCTGAAGCAGCACTGGTAGATGGTGTAATCGGCTTGCTATCGGATGCGTTAAGTGGCGAGGAGGTTACTGGTTGCTTGGCACTTGAGGTTTCTGTTGTTTGTCCGTTAGAAAGCGCTTTGTTTTGTGTTGCCTCTTTCTCTGCGCTTAATGCTTTTGGCTGCGCCTTAATAAGGTCATTAAGTTGCTGCTTTGATAATACCTGCCCAAGTTCTTTTAGGGGCAGCGGGATAGGGTTGTGTTTATCGATAATAGGCATCTTGGCATTAGCGCTGTTTTCTAAAATAGCAGTTTTGGCTTCAACAGAAGGAGTAATACCCCCTTTAACTTTAGGAGTCAGCGGATCGGCCGCAAGATTATCAGCGGATGTCTTTGGTGTAGCATTAGGAACAGTGATCTGAGGCTGTGGCGCTTTTTGTAACGATAATTCTGCTTTGATCTGCTCACGGCTTAATGTTGATGCTTCTTGCAGTGAATTACTCAAAATACCAATAATCTTTGCAGCAGGTTGGTGTCGTAGCCAGAGTTGATTCAATGGTTTAGACATATCAATCATGTCATTTTTTATACTTTTAAGATTGAGCACGGTCGCTGGCGTTAATACTTCACTAATATGCGCTATTTTTGCAATAGGCAGAGCTTGTAGTGACACAAGTTTGTTGGTGGACGCTAGTTTATCCAACGGGATAACGAGCTGAATACTGGGCATAGGCGTCGCTCGTTTTGTAAATTCAACGAGTAATTGTTTATCGGTGCCAAGGACCAAACTTGTTTGCATGGTTGTATTTAAAGGAAGCGCATTCACACCGGGTAACTTTTCTTTAATGGTAATGGCGTCAGTTACTTTTAGGGTTATTTGTTCTTGGGGTAATCGTCTGGCTTGGCCGAGTAATAACGCACCATTTTTTTCAATATGTGAACGAATTAAATTGTCTTTGGCTGGTAAGCTGGTTTCGTTTTTTAGACTATCACTTAATGGTTTACTTAGCGGTACTGTCAGTTCGGCTGTAGGTTTAGCGGCTTGTTGAGTAATGGTTATCACAGCGCTAGATTTATCTTGAGCAATCGTAATATTAACTTTATCGCCAATATTGAGTTGCTGCGCAAGTACCGAATTCTTTGAAATATCAATGCGCAGTGCGGGTTGATTAGGCAGGCTTAGGACTAACTCATGGGCCGTTTTTGATAAAATTTGCGAAGCAATAATCGTTTGTTCTGGTGACTTTGAAGTGGAGTTCGGCGCAGCAAGGTTTAGACCCTGTGATGGATTCGTTTGAACTTTTTGTAAGGTGCTTACGTCTACGTTAGCGCTGCTTATTGGTAAATCTGCCATAACTGCCTGTTATCTAGTGAAGTGTTGATTATTGTATTTAACACCGTGGCTATATTCTATAGGGATATCGTGCGTTTTTTAACGAACAAAGTAAAGGTTCTGTTGATGTTACTGATATACTCTTTGCAAACAATTAAAGGAATATTTGATGAAAAATCATCGACAAATTAACGTGTTCAACAAATTATCGAGCGTTGCATTGATCTGCGCTTCATTTTTTGTAACCACGCAGAGTTTTGCAGAGCAACGTGAAACATATACGGGCGAGCCTAAACCACTAGTGGTTATTGATGCTGAACGTTCTGATCCGCTAGAGGGTTTTAACCGCGTGATGTGGGACTTAAACAGCAACTATTTAGATAAATATGTGGCACGTCCTGTTGCTATTTTTTATCGTGATTTCATTCCTGTGCCCGCACAAAATAGTATTTATAATTTTGCCACTAACTTTGAAGAGCCATCAACCATGGTTAATAACGTGCTGCAAGGCAATGTTGAAGACAGTGGCAACGCCTTCGCTCGTTTTTTGGTGAACTCTACCGTGGGACTATTTGGCTTGTTTGATGTGGCTGGTGAAATAGGCCTGAAGAAAAAAGAAGATGAATTTGGTGAAGTGTTAGCGACATATGGCGTTGATTCTGGTCCTTATCTCATGCTCCCAGCAATGGGGCCAACCACATTACGTAATGAAATTGGCGATCAAGTGGATAAGCTGTACTTTCCATTGGTTGATATGACTATGTGGCAAAGTTTTGGTATCGGTGCTCTTAAAGGCATTCATGTTCGTGCACGTTTGTTAGAGCAAGAAGGTTTGTTAAATGCATCACTCGATCAATATGCTTTTGTTAAAGAAGCCTACTTTCAGAGCCGAGTTTTTGATATCTACGATGGTGAAGTACCACAACCGCCTGAAGAAGACATTGAAGATGATGAATTTGAAGATGATGATCTAGATGATTAAATAAAATCTTAGCAATAAAAAAGCCCCCTTGATAATTTTATCAAGGGGGCTTTTTGTTGTTAAACCGTTACTGTTGTTATACAAATCCGATTAAGTTTGTGATCTTGTTGTGCGTAGGAAAAATGAATCAAGGTAAGGCGCTCGATTGATCAATAGCTGGCTATTGGGATTGAGAGCAACGCTACCTTGGATTATTTTAGCCAGCACAATTAGCTAGCTGCTTTAGCTGTGTCTATCGAGGCAGCTTCAGATGCTTCTTCCCACGCTTTGGTTTTAAAGGCAAAGATTAAGACGAACGCGCCAATACCAAAACAAATCATCGCTGTTTTAAGGTAAAGTGTTGGCATATCGGTCATTGTCCCGTCTTCTCCACCAAAGAACAAACCAGCAATTAGGCCTGAAACAATGTTACCAATTGAGTAAGTTAGTACGAATACACCCATCATTTGACCAGCAAACTTACGAGGAGATAATTTACTTACTGCACTTAGTGCGATTGGGCTTAAACAAAGCTCACCAACTGTATGTAAGAAGTAAGTTGCCACTAACCAATAAGGTGCCACTTTTAATCCACTTGCAGCATATTGCGATGCAAAGAACATCACAACGAAACCACTTGCCATGACCATTACACCTACAGCACATTTAAGACCTGATGATGGTTTCATGATGCTTTGGCCTAATTTAATCCAAAGGGCTGCGAAAAACGGTGACAAAATAACGATAAACCAAGCGTTTGCAGATTGGAACCAAGCCGTTGGAATTTCAAAAGTCCCAACCATACGATTAGTATAATCTTGTGCAAAGAGGTTTAAAGTAGAACCCGCTTGTTCAAAACCAGCCCAAAAGAACGTTGAAGCAACACAAATAAGTAGTAAAGCGAGTAAACCTTTCTTCTCGACAGGAGTTACACCTTTGCTTCTGTAAATGATGGTGTAGTAAATAACAAAAATTAAAGAAAATACGAAAGTTGCGTAATAAGCAACTGTTATAGGGTCAATAACAATTGCGCCTGTTAAGGCTAGAGATGTGACCGTTGCCAAACCTACTAAAAATGCACCAATAACCATCCAGCTTTTTTTCTGAGCCGCTGGTGGTAATGGATCAGTTGGTAGTTCGCCATGACCGTTAAGATTCTTTTTAGTGAGTTTATAAAGTACTAAACCAATGGCCATGCCTACAGCGGCTGCGCCAAATGCCCAATGCCATCCGTAGTCTTTATTAGCTTGAAAGTAACCACAAATAAAGTAACCAATAATTGAGCCCATGTTAATGCCCATATAATAAATGGCAAAACCAGCATCACGACGTTCATCACCACGCTTGTATAGCTGACCAACAATAGCGGCAATATTAGGTTTTAATAGACCAGTACCTAAAACAACAACGATAAGGCCAACAAAGAACAACCCATCAACAGGGATGGCTAAAATGATGTGACCAAGCATAATGATAATGCCGCCGTACCAAACAGCTTGCTGTCCACCTATTAATCGATCAGAAATCCAGCCACCCGGCAATCCCATAAAATAGACCATGCCTGTGTAAAGACCATAAATAGCCGTAGCTGATGCACCAGCGAAGGCTAGGCCGCCATCTTGCATGCTGGCTGTCATGAATAACACAAGTAGAGCACGCATGCCGTAATAGCTCATGCGTTCCCACATTTCTGTGACAAATAAGGTACCCAGACCTTTGGGGTGACCAAAGAAGCCCGTATCCATGGCTTTGGTTGTTACATCGTTCATAATTTTTCCTTTAATAAGGTTAAGTAAGTCATTAACTAGTCACTAAGGTAGTGGCTGAACAGCAAATGCTGTGTTGATTAATCACTTAAAGCAGTTGTACTTTTTTTGTAATTTGCAATGTAGATAGCGCTATTTTCGGCGCAGCTCGGCGACACTATAACAAACTTTTGTATAATATAAATTATTTCGCGTGTAATCAGACCATCGACAATTAGGAGGGATAACCTGAGTGCTGTAATTATGAGCGAAAATGGGCCGTTAATTTGATATATGTATCATTGATGAGCAATTAACGATTTATTAACACGAATGAATTGTAGTCAACGCTTTTTAGGTGGTAGAATTGCCGCCGAATTTAGTATGGGCAATTATCCAATGTTGCAAAGTGACAATTTACAAGGAAATAACAACTGGTATTTACTTTATTGTAAATCTCGCGAAGAAGAGCGAGCTATCCAGCATTTACAAAACCAAGGAATTGAATCTTTTTACCCGACAAAAGCGGTTAAGAAGATTAGAAAAGGTATTAACAGCGTTAAGCTCGAACCTCTCTTTCCCAATTACCTTTTTGTAAGTTTAAATCCTGAAACTGCTAACTTTAACGCTATTCGATCAACGCGAGGCGTTGCGTCGTTTATCCGCTTTGGCAATGCTTATGCCGTCATAGCAGCAAATGTCATTGATAGGCTGCAAGTTAAGCTTGCTAAATTAAATACAGATATCGATGATGCATTAACGCCAAAAGATGGCGATATTGTTGTTATTAATGACGGTGTTTATCAAGGACTAGAAGCCATTTTTAAAGCAAGTGATGGACTAGAGCGGTCTGTATTATTGATAAAATTGTTAGAACAGCAGGCTGAGTTAACAATTGATAACAAAACGTTCACTCTAAAGTAATTACACTAAGCGCCAAAATATTAGTGAGCGGTTTGGATAAAGCTCAATAATAAAAAGAACAATAGTTAAAAAAAACAGATTAAAAAAATCAAATTGGCGAATGAGGAGCTACTACCTTAGGGCGGTAGCGTACCAAAAATTCAAGAAACCGTATTTATTGTGCGTTTAACGCGCTAAATACTACTCAACAACTAGCGTGAATTCTGCTACTCTCATTCACCTTAATTTTTAGATCGCGGAGACAACTTGTTTTGCAAAATTGTTTAACTCATATTAAAAGCTTTATTCTCGCTTCAACAATAGCTATTTCTGCCTTAGGCGTTGTTAATAGTGCACAAGCCTATGTTACAACGCCATCTCCTGCGATGATTGAACAATTTAAAAAAATGCCAAAGGCTGAACAGCAGCGTTTAATGAAGCAATATGGCATTTCTCCAGCTATGTTAGGCGGCTTAAATAACAAGTCTACAGCTCAGCCTCTTGAAACACCGACGATCATCAATGAAAGAAATGTAAAAACATATAATCCTCCCGCGCCCAAGGTTCAGTCTTCTAATCAGTTAAAACGTTACGGTTATGACATGTTTGAAGGTGAACCAACAACCTTCGCCCCTGTTAATGATATACCTGTGCCTAGCGAATACTTAATGGGTCCTGGCGATGTTGTTAACGTACAAATTTACGGGAAAGAAAATCAAAGTTTTTCATTAACGGTTTCGCGAGTCGGTAATATCGATTTACCAAATAGCGGCCCGATGAGTGTTAACGGATTGACCTTTGAGACATTGCAAAAGCAATTGTCGGCCAGAATCAATGAGCAATATACCGGTGTTAATAGTAATGTGAGCTTGGGTGAACTGCGCTCAATTCGTATTATAATCGCTGGTGAAGCATATAAACCTGGTTCATACACAGTGAGTTCACTTTCTACCATTACTCAAGCATTGTTTGTGTCTGGCGGCATTACAGATATCGCATCATTAAGACATATTCAGCTAAAACGCGCTGGTAAAACAGTGGTTAGCTTTGACTTATACGACCTTCTAATGAAAGGTGATGCGAGCAAAGATGCACGCCTACAATCCGGCGATGTTGTCTTTATTCCAGCCGTTGAAAAAACAGTAACAGTGAAGGGAGAAGTTAGACGCCCTGCTATTTATGAGCTAAAAGGCGATGAAACTGCTTATGATTTAGTTCGTTTAGCGGCAGGCTTAAAAGCAAATTCCTTTCCTAAAGCGAGTGTCATCACCCGTTTTTCTTCAGACTTTTTACCAACATTAGTAAATGTTGACCTGACAACGCGTAATGGCAAGCAAGCACCAATTAGTGATGGTGATGTACTAACGGTTCAATCAACGACTAATAAGATTAAAAACCAAGTATTAATCGCTGGCTCTGTTAATCGTCCTGGTTTCTATCAATGGCGTAATGGTATGCGCATCAGTGACCTCATTGCATCGCAATGGAGTGACCTAAAAGGAACCGTTGACCTTAAATATTCACTGCTAACACGCGAGGTTAATCTGCAAGGTGACATCGAAACTAAACAATTTAGTCTGGCTAGTATTTTTAAAGATAAAAATAGTGCGGATAACCTTTATTTAAGACCACGTGATACCTTGGTTATTTTTAGCCAAATTGATTCGAATCTAACTTTAGATAATAAAAAGTCAAATAAAACTAAGACGCAGAAGAACGGGAATAATCGCGATAACTTCAACGCACTAAATTCACAGCAATATGAAGGTGAAGAATCATTCAGCGAAGCCACTAAAAAAGCTAAAGAAGACCTTGCTAACCTTTATACAGATAAAGCATTGATTGAGCGCAGTGGTGAGTTTACCCGTAGAGAATTACTGGCTCCAATAGTCAATAAACTAAAAACACAAGATCTTGTGAACGGCGGTTCTAATGTCGCTTCTATTTCTGGAGAAGTCCGATTTCCTGGAGAGTATCCTATAGGTCAAAATTCTCATGTCAGTGATTTGGTGAAAGCCGCGGGCGGCATTAAAGAAAGTGCATACGTAAAACAAGCCGAGTTAACAAAGTTTATTGTTAATGACGAATTAGGTGCCAGTGTTTTTCATCAAAAAATAAAACTAGATTTAGCCCTTTTAAACGACAAAGTGCAAAACATTAAAATTAACAGCAAAGATCAACTCACCATCCTAAAAATTCCGGCATGGCAAGAAAATATGTCTATCACCATTAAAGGTGAAGTACGTTTCCCTGGTGTCTATTCAGTAAGAGAGGGAGAGACCCTTGATAACGTTGTTGAACGTGCTGGCGGTTACACGAAAAAAGCCTTCTTAGAAGGTGTGGTATTTACCCGTGAATCAGTGAAAGAACAAGAGCTAATGCAAATTGTGAAATTTGCTGACCAATTGCGCTTAGACATAGCCACTAAAGGCCTAAGCGGCGAAAGCGGCGGTATCGCTTTTTCAGAAGCCTCATTGATGCTTAAAGAATTAGAAAACTTAAAAGCAGTTGGCCGTATGGTTATCTCGTTATCTAAACATCAAGATAGCAAGCACAGTGATTTACTCATTGAAGATGGTGATATGTTACTCATACCGTCACAAAAACAAACGGTCACTGTGGTGGGGGAAGTGCAACACGCGTCAACCCACTTCTTTGATGCAGGCAGCTCATTTGATGATTACGTAGCAATGGCCGGCGGAATTAAACAGCGCGCAGATGATGAACGAATATACATTATCAGAGCAAATGGCGCTGTTATCTTACCTGAAGAACAACTTTGGTTTAGTACTGAAAACAATATCAAGCCAGGGGACACTATTGTTGTTCCGCTCAATACTGAATATAAAGATAACTTGACTCTTTGGTCACAAGTAACTGGTATTGTTTATAATGCCGCTGTTGCCATCGCTGCTGTTAAGGGGCTGTAATAATGAAAGATGCAGTCTCAAATAAGTCTGAAAATAGAAGTAATGCTTCAACTGAACATTATCAAATTACACCACAGTTGTTACAGCAACTAGCACAAACACAATCTGCATCTGCGAAACAAGAACAAGATGATGAAATAGACCTTGCCGAACTTTGGCGTGCTATTTGGGCTGGAAAGTGGTTAATCATTGTTATTACTAGTGTGTTTGCCGTAGCTTCAGTTTTTTATGCATTATCATTACCTAATATCTATAAATCTGAAGCGCTTCTTGCTCCGGCTGAGCAACAAAGTGGTGGCTTAGGTGGTATGGCATCACAATTAGGCGGATTGGCAAGTTTAGCAGGCGTTAACTTAGGTGGTGGTAAAACTGACAAAACAGGCTTAGCACTCGAAATTATGAAGTCGCGCGTGTTTATCTTTAAATTTATTGAGAAGCATAAATTGACTGTTCCATTAATGGCTGTTGAAAGTTGGAATAGAGCAACAAACAAATTAATTTATAATGAAGACGTTTATAATGTGAAAGATAAAATATGGTTACGCACAGTTAAAACTCCATTACAATCTAAACCATCGCTTCAAGAATCCTATAAAGCATTTCAAAAAATTATCGCCGTTGACCAAGACAAAGCAAGTTCAATGGTGACGATTTCTATTGAACACTTTTCGCCTTACATTGCTCAACAATGGGTAACATGGTTAATAGAAGCTATTAACGAAGAAATGAAAAATAGAGATTTAGAAGAAGCAAACAATTCAATTGTCTATTTACAAGATAAACTAGAACACACAAAAGTTGCAGACTTTCAAACGGTGCTTTATCAACTGATTGAAGAGCAAACCAAAACAATTATGTTTGCTAATGTGCGAAAGCAATATGTACTTAAAACGATTGATCCAGCCTTAGTGCCAGAATTAAAATCAGGCCCTAAGCGAGCGCTCATTTGTGTTTTAGGGGTTTTATTAGGTAGCATGTTGGCAGTGATGGTTGTGCTGATTAGGTATTTTGGTAGAATCAAAAGTGCCCCTAAGGGAAACTAAGATGAATCAACAACTACCTTCAGCTATTTTTAAAACCGTTATTGAACATGCGCCTTTGATCTCGATTGATCTTATTATTAAGAATCAAGAAGGCCGAGTACTTTTAGGTTATCGGAATAACCGCCCAGCGCAAGATTGCTGGTTTGTGCCTGGCGGACGTATTAAAAAAAACGAAACGATGGCTTCCGCCTTTAAACGTTTAAGCCTTAACGAATTAGGCGTTGAATTTAGTCTCACACAAGCAGAACTTATCGGTCCTTTTGAACATTTTTATTCAGACAATTTCAGTGGTAATGACTTTAGTACCCATTATATTGCACTTGGTTATCGTTTGGTAATTGACGATGCAACATTATTATTACCAACCGAGCAACACAGTCAATATAGCTGGATGACGGTAAATGAACTACTTGAGCATCCAAATGTGCATAAGCACAGCCGCTGGTATTTTGAGAACTTAACAACATATCCAGTAGGACAGAAATAATCAGTAAAAATTAATTGAAGCAACAAATTGGAACAAATTATGATCACTCCCGTTATTATGGCTGGCGGCTCTGGCTCTCGTTTATGGCCACTTAGCCGCTCTTTGTATCCTAAACAGTTTCTAGCGTTAACGGGGAAGCAAACAATGCTTCAGGAAACCGTGCAGCGGTTAGTTGAGTTAGAGGTTGCTTGTCCATTAGTTATTTGTAACGAAGAACACCGATTTATCGTAGCTGAACAACTACGAGAGATTAATAAAACTGGCTCAATTATATTAGAGCCAGTAGGACGTAATACCGCACCTGCTATTGCATTAGCGTCTGAAGTATTGAATAACCTAGACCAAGAAAATGATCCGCTGCTGCTAGTGTTAGCAGCAGATCATGTTATTCAAGACCAAACAGCGTTCACCTATGCTGTAAATCAAGCTATTCCATTAGCCGAGCAAGGTAAGCTAGTGACCTTTGGTATCGTGCCTACAGAAGCACATACAGGGTACGGATATATTAAACGAGGCGAGAGCGTTGGTAATTCAGATGGTTATAATGTAAATAAATTTGTTGAAAAGCCAGATGAGCAAACAGCGTCACACTATTTAGAAAGCGGTGAATATTACTGGAACAGCGGTATATTTTTATTCAAAGCAAGCCGTTATTTACAAGAGTTACAAAAATATCGTCCGGATATATTTGACGCGTGTAAAAAATCGCTTGAAAACACCACACAAGATAACGACTTTATTCGACTAGATAGTGAAGCGTTTTCAGTATGCCCTGATGAGTCAATTGATTATGCCGTCATGGAAAAAACACAAGATGCGGTTGTGGTGCCATTAGATGCGGGCTGGAATGATATTGGTGCTTGGTCTGCTTTATGGGAAGTCAATGACAAAGATGAAAATGGTAACACGACATCTGGTGATTCTATTTTGCAAGACACCTCAAACAGCTTGATCCACGGTAGCGAACGTCTAGTAACCACTATTGGTTTAGATAATATAGTTATCGTTGATACAAAAGATGCCTTATTAGTCGCCTGTAAAGATAAAGTACAAGATGTTAAAAAAATTGTAGAAAAGCTCAAAAAAGAAAAACGACCTGAGTTTAAGATCCACCGTGAAGTGTATCGTCCCTGGGGGAAGTATGATTCGATTGATAATGGCGAACGTTATCAAGTTAAGCGCATTACGGTAAAACCGGGTGAAAAACTGTCTATTCAGATGCATCATCATCGTGCTGAACATTGGGTTGTGGTGTCTGGTACAGCAAAAGTAACCAACGGTGATAAGACCTTTTTATTGACCGAGAATGAATCCACTTACATTCCTATTGGTGTAACCCATGCCTTGGAAAACCCCGGTAAGTTACCTTTAGAAATGATTGAAGTTCAGTCAGGTTCATACCTTGGTGAAGATGATATCGTACGTTTTGAAGATCTTTACGGAAGAGCTTAGGATTAATTATGTCAGTTAAATTAACAAGCTCTGTAGTAATTGCAGAGACTGGTGTTGCCTTTGGTACTAGTGGAGCACGTGGTCTGGTTACACAATTTACTCCAGATGTTTGTGCGGCGTTTGCCGTTGCATTTATAGCAAGTGTGAGAAAAAACTTTGCTTTTAATCAGGTGGCGATAGCTATTGATAATCGTCCAAGCAGTTATGCGATGGCTAAAGCATGCACTAGCGCTTTAGAGCAGCTAAACATCGATGTTGTATATTATGGCGTGGTGCCTACACCAGCATTAGCTTATGTCGCGCAAGAAGATGCTATACCAGCGATCATGGTTACGGGAAGTCATATCCCTTTTGATCGCAATGGTTTAAAATTTTATCGACCTGATGGTGAAATCAGTAAAGCTGATGAGCAAGTTATCATCAATGAAAAAACAGAGTTTACAGCGCTTACACGTCTTAGTGAATTAAGCCCAAACCCGCGCGCAGCAGAAGAATATATCACTCGTTATACCTCCTTATTCGATCAACCATGGCTTGCAGGTAAACGAATTGGTATATACGAACATTCCAGTGCAGGGCGAGACTTATACTTTAGAATTTTTGAAAAATTAGGTGCCGAAGTAATTGCATTAGAACGCAGTGATCAATTTGTACCTATCGATACCGAAGCCGTATCAGAAGAAGACAGGTTAAAAGCTATTACCTGGTCCAAACAATATAATCTTGATATGGTCTTCTCTACTGATGGTGATGGTGATCGACCATTAGTGGCCGACGAAAATGGTCATTGGTTGCGCGGTGATATTCTTGGGTTATTAACGTCTAAGGCATTAAATATTGAAGCAGTGGTTGTTCCAGTTAGTTGTAATACAGCAATTGAATTATGTAAGCATTTCTCACATGTTGAGCGCACTAAAATTGGCTCCCCGTATGTCATTGCGGAATTTTCAAACTTAGCAAAAAGATTCAGTTCAATTGCAGGCTTTGAGGCCAATGGTGGTTATTTACTTGGTAGTGATGTGCAATTAAACGGACAACCGTTAAAAGGGTTACCAACACGAGATGCTGTGCTTCCTGCGATAATGTTATTAGTTGCCGCTCAAAAACAATCTATTTCAAGCTTAGTTAAATCATTGCCACAACGCTTTACTTACAGCGATCGCATTCAGAATTTTGCGACTGAAAAAAGCCAAGATATTATAGCGCAAGGTAAACAAGATCCAGCATCCTTACTAAAGGAATTAGGTTTTGATAATGCTGTAATTACAAGCGTTGATGACACGGATGGATTAAGAATTACATTAGAAAATCAACTTATCATTCACCTTCGCCCGTCTGGTAATGCACCAGAATTACGTTGTTATGCAGAAGCTGATAACTACTCCCGAGCAAATAATTGTGTTGTAAAAAGTTTGAACAATATTAAATAAATATAGAAAGCTAACCACAGAACACTGAAGAGACTTTTGAACCCAGAGAAGGACAGGATTGAATTTAACTGTAGGGGTTTTAATTTATTCCTGCTGTACAGATAACTGTGAGCTAGTGGAGAATGTATTCAGTCTTTTCTATGCGTATCGCTGCGGAGTGCTCCTATGGCGATAAATTCGTTTTGTAAACAAATAATTTAAGTAGGAAATCTCATGACAAAAAATAAAGTTGCACTAATTACCGGTATTACAGGCCAAGATGGTTCATATCTTGCTGAACTGCTACTCGAGAAAGGATATGAAGTACACGGAATTAAACGTCGTTCTTCATCATTAAACACTGAACGTGTTGATCATATCTATCAAGATAACCATGAAAAAAATCAAAAATTTTTCCTACATTATGGTGATTTAACAGATTCTTCAAACCTGACTCGCATAATAAAAGATGTTCAGCCAGATGAAGTGTATAACTTAGGCGCTCAATCTCATGTTGCCGTATCTTTTGAATGCCCCGAATATACCGCTGATGTTGATGCCATGGGCACACTTCGTCTTTTAGAAGCTATTCGTTTCTTGGGGCTAGAAAAGACAACTAAATTTTACCAAGCATCTACGTCTGAATTATACGGTGAAGTTCAAGAAATTCCTCAAAAAGAAACCACACCATTTCACCCTCGGTCCCCTTATGCAGTAGCAAAAATGTACGCTTATTGGATAGTTGTTAACTACCGAGAATCTTATGGAATGTATGCCTGTAATGGCATATTGTTTAATCATGAATCTCCACGTCGAGGTGAAACATTTGTCACCCGTAAAATTACCCGTGCCATTGCAAATATATCTCAAGGTTTAGAAAAGTGTTTATACCTAGGTAATATGGATGCATTACGTGACTGGGGACATGCAAAAGACTACGTTCGTATGCAATGGATGATGCTGCAGCAAGATGTCGCTGATGATTTTGTTATCGCAACCGGTAAACAGATTAGTGTTCGTGAATTCGTTACCCTATCAGCAAAAGAAGCGGGTATTGAGCTTGAATTTAGTGGTGAAGGACTTGGAGAAGTAGCAACTGTTACCGCCATTACTGGTGACAATGCGCCAGCCCTACAAGTGGGTGATGTGATTGTTAAAGTTGACCCGCGTTACTTCCGTCCGGCAGAAGTTGAAACATTATTAGGCGACCCAACAAAAGCAAAAGAAAAACTTGGCTGGATACCTCAAATTACTGTTGAAGAAATGTGCAGTGAGATGGTCGCTAATGATTTGAACAAAGCAAAACAGCATGCGATATTAAAAGATCACGGTTTTGATCTTTCTGTAACAATAGAGAGTTAACTGATGAGGACTACTAAACGTGTATTTATCGCTGGTCACAATGGAATGGTTGGCTCAGCTATAATCCGACAATTAGAAAAACTAGATGATATCGAAATAGTTGTTCGGTCACGAAAAGAGCTAGACCTGACAAATCAGCAAGCTGTATTAGATTTTTTTCATGCTGAAAAAATAGATCAAGTGTATTTAGCTGCTGCTAAAGTGGGAGGTATTGTCGCAAATAATACTTATCCTGCAGACTTTATTTATCAAAATTTAATGATACAGTGCAACATCATTCATAGTGCGCATCTAGCAGATATACAGCAGTTATTATTCTTAGGTTCATCATGCATCTACCCTAAAATTGCACAGCAGCCAATGGCAGAATCTGCGTTGTTAACAGGTACGTTAGAAGAAACAAACGAGCCTTATGCTGTATCTAAAATAGCGGGTATTAAACTGTGTGAAAGCTACAATCGTCAATATGGGCGAGACTACCGTAGCGTAATGCCAACAAACTTATACGGGGCGCATGATAATTTTCACCCAGAAAATAGTCATGTAATTCCTGCTTTACTACGTCGTTTTCATGAAGCTAAATTAAATGCTGATAAAGAGGTGATTGCGTGGGGAAGTGGCAAGCCCATGCGTGAGTTTTTATATGTAGATGATATGGCGGCTGCTTCTATCCATGTGATGGAGTTGAATAAATTAATTTATGATGGGAATACAGAGCCGATGCTAAGCCACATTAATGTTGGTACCGGTATTGATTGTACTATTCGTGAATTAGTTGAAACAGTTGCAAAGGTCGTTGGTTTTGAAGGCGATATTAAATTTGATGCAACTAAACCCGATGGTGCTCCCCGTAAATTGATGAATGTAGAACGCTTAAAATCATTAGGATGGCAGTATTCTGTTAGTTTAGAAGCAGGGTTAACTAAAGCTTATCAATGGTTCCTTGATAATCAGAGTAACTTTAGAGAGTAGTGAATTGTAATTTGTTCATACCCATTAAATTGGAATTTTAAAACCTAAGGTGATAGTTTGAATATTGCGCTAATAACAGCCCGGGGTGGTTCGAAGGGATTGCCAAGAAAAAACATTTTACCACTTAGAGGGTTGCCGTTGATTGGTTGGTCAATTCAAGCTGCACTTGATAGCAAAACTATTGAACGTGTTTTCGTTTCAACAGAAGATCAAGAGATTGCAAATGTAAGTTTAAAATTAGGCGCTGAAATAATACCGAGACCTATGGCATTAGCTAAGGATACTTCAGGTAGTGAAGAGGTGATAGAGCATGCTATAAAATACTTAGAAACAAGCAGCCTAAATATTGATGCATTAGTCTTACTCCAACCTACGTCACCATTAAGAACTTCAGCCCATATTGATGAAGCAATTAACCTTCATAAGAAAAAAAAGGCTCGTTGTGTTATTAGTGTATTTGAACCAAGTAATACACCAATTAAAGCCTATGTCGAAGAAAATAATGGCTCAATCTCTGGTTTATATACTTCAAGTGCCCCATATACAAGGCGGCAAGATTTACCTAGGGCTTTTCAACCTAATGGTGCTATTTATATTTTTTCATCATCAGAGTTTAAGAAAAAAAATCAAATACCAAGAGATGATGTATTCCCCTATATCATGTCTGAATTAGAGTCAGCTGATATAGATACGCTAGACGATCTTATGTTCGTTGAGCAAACATTAAAGAGGAGAAATAATGAAAAATCCAGTTTTTAAAATTTCAGGACGTGAGGTCGGTTTAGATTTTGCTCCTTTAGTTATTGCTGAAATAGGCATTAATCACGAAGGCTCATTAAAAACTGCATTTGAAATGGTGGATGCAGCGATTGATGGTGGAGCAGAAATAGTTAAGCATCAAACTCATGTTGTTGAAGATGAGATGAGTGGTGAAGCAAAACAGGTAATTCCTGGTAACGCAGATGTATCAATCTATGAAATTATGGATCGTTGTTCTTTAAATGAAGAAGATGAAACAAAATTAAAAGAATACATTGAATCTAAAGGTGCTATTTTTATTAGTACGCCATTTTCAAGAGCTGCAGCATTGAGATTAGAAAGAATGGGGGTTTCAGCTTATAAAATAGGCTCAGGTGAATGTAATAATTACCCCTTATTAGATTTAATTGCGAGCTATGGTAAACCAGTGATTTTAAGCACTGGTATGAATGATATTCCTTCTATCAGAAAGTCAGTTGAAATTTTTAAAAAGCATCAAACCCCTCTCTGCTTATTACACACAACAAACTTATACCCAACGCCCGATCATTTAATTCGTATTGGTGCAATGGAAGAAATGCAAAGAGAGTTTCCCGATGTTGTAGTTGGTTTGTCAGATCACAGCATTGACAATTTAGCTTGTTTAGGAGCTGTTGCTGCAGGAGCTTCAGTGCTAGAACGTCACTTCACTGATAGTAAATCTCGACCTGGACCAGATATTTGTTGCTCGATGGATGCTACAGAATGTGCTGAATTAATCTCACAGTCAAGACGAATGCAACAGATGCGTGGTGGTTCTAAAGGTGCAGTTAAGGAAGAGCAGGTAACAATAGATTTTGCATACGCAAGCGTTGTTACAATAGCTGAAATTAAAAAGGGTGAAGAGTTTACTAAAGATAATTTATGGGTAAAACGACCCGGTACTGGAGATTTCTTGGCCGATGATTATGAAGCTCTATTAGGTAAGGTATCAACTCAAGATATTCCGTTCGACATACAACTTAAAAAAGAGTTTGTAGAATAGTATGACAAAAAAAATATTATTCTTAACTGGTACTAGAGCCGATTTTGGGAAGTTGAAAAGCTTAATTCAAAAAGCAGAGTACACAGAAGGGCTCGAACCACATATTTTTGTAACTGGCATGCATATGTTAGTAAAGTATGGAATGACCTCTAAAGAAGTTGATAAATCTAACTTTAGCTCTATTTATAAATTCATAAATCAAAACTATAATGACTCAATGGATTGTATACTCGCTAAAACGATTCATGGTTTATCTGATTATGTAAAAGAACTTCAACCAGATATGATAGTGGTTCATGGTGATAGAGTTGAAGCAATGGCTGGGGCGATTGTTGGAGCTTTGAATAATATTTTAGTTAGTCATATTGAAGGCGGTGAAGTATCAGGTACAATAGACGAATTAATTCGTCATTCGGTTTCTAAAATGTCACACTTACACTTTGTTTGTAATGAAGCCGCTAAAAAAAGGTTGATACAAATAGGTGAAGTCGAATCATCTATATCTGTTATCGGCTCACCTGATTTGGATATTATGACGTCTTCTTCGCTTCCTGCTTTATCTTACGTAAAAGATAGATACGATATTCCTTTCGACCAATACTCAGTGTTTATGTATCATCCCGTGACGACTTGTGTCGAGCAGTTACCTTTAAATATAAAAGAAACTGTAGATGCAATGCTAGAAACTAGCGATAATTATGTTGTCATCTATCCAAATAATGATCATGGTACAGAAATAATCATTAAAGAATTTGATAGACTGAAAAATCACAAACGGTTCAAAATATTTCCAAGTATTCGATTTGAGCACTTCTTAACGCTAATAAAAAAATGTCAATATATGTTGGGAAACTCTAGTGCGGGCGTAAGAGAGGCCCCATTTTATGGCTTACCTTCAATTAATTTAGGCTCTCGCCAACATGGGAGATCTGCTGCGGAATCAATATTGCATTGTAATGAAAGTAAAAGCGAAATTATTACTATGATTGATTTAGCAAAAAAATCAAAATTTAAGCCTTCTCAGGAGTTTGGTGATGGGAATAGTGACAAGTTATTTGTAGAAGCACTTACTCAAAAAAATGTTTGGTCAACCTCTAAACAAAAAATATTTAATGACATTTTTTAGGTTGAAATTTGTATTTCAAATATATTCACATAGGTTTTAAACATGAAAATTATTATTTTAACCGGTAATCAACTAAGACATACATACTTTCGAAAGCGATTGGCTTTGAACCCTAATATAGAGGTATTGGCCACTTACTGTGAGTCTAATAACAAGTTAGCTCAGGTAGTAAAAACTAGTAACCCGCTAGCTGAAGAACACTTAAGGGTGAGAAGCCAATCTGAAGAAGACTTTTTTGGGGAGTTTATTGCTTTTAGTGATGATAACTCTAATCCAAGGCAGATTGAGTCAGGACAAATTAATACTCAAAGTATAATAAATGAGATTATCAAGCTTTCACCAGACTTAATTGTTAGTTACGGCTGTTCAATTATCAAAGGTGAGTTACTGAGTGTATTTCAAGGTCGTTTTGTGAATCTACATTTAGGTTTGTCTCCATACTATATGGGGAGTGGAACTAACTATTGGCCGTTTGTCAATAATGAGCCAGAGTACTGTGGTGTAACATTTATGCAAATTGATGCAGGTGTTGATACAGGGGAAATCATTCATCAAATTCAAGCCGATTATGGCTGTACTGATCACCCTGTAGTCATCGGTAATCGACTTATAATTAAGATGACGAGAGTTTGTGCAGAGCTGGTAAGACACTTTGATAAGTTAACATCTACACCTCAATCAAGTTTTGATAGTCGTATTTATAAAAACAAAGATTTTTCAGATGACTCTGTAAAAGTATATTACCAAGCTTTTTCAAACTCGGTGAAAAGTGTATTAGATAATAAAGAAAAAGTTAAAACTGAGCTTACTTTGGTACAACAAGAATTGTTGGAAAAATGATGAAAGCAGTAATGTATCATTACGTACGAGATACTAATGAAAATCAACCCCACTTTAAATCACTACATGTAGATGATTTCATAAAGCAGCTCGATTATTTTGAAGAAAACTTCGGTATAGCTACCTACGATGATATTTTTAAAGTTAAGAGCGGAATACCTGTAGACAAAGTTCTGTTAACTTTTGATGACGGTGTTATCGATCACTACCAATTTGTTTTTCCTGAATTGGTGAAACGAGGAAAGGTCGGGATTTTTTACGTCCCTACTCTTCCATATATCGAAAATAAAATGCTTGATGTACATAAAACACACCTAATCCTAGGTGCTGTTAACGCCTCAAAAGTTTTAAAAACATTAGAATTGTTAATAGACAATACTATGCTCGAGCATAGAGATGAGTTTGAGTGTAAAACATACCTACACCAATCAAACGATCAATGCACTTTACGAGTAAAGAGAATTCTAAACTATTTTCTTTCTTATGATTATAGAACAGCAATTATAGACAAACTTTTCAATGAGCTCTTAGGCGACCAAGCCGATTATTGCTCTTCATACTATATGAATAAGAAGCAAATAAGAGAGTTAGTTGATAATGGTATGATAGTAGGGAGTCACTCCATTTCACATCCTGTTTTTAGTCGCTTAAATGAAGCAAAGCAACGAAAAGAGATTGAAGAATCATTTCAGTTTTTAGACGAAATCTGTGGTTCACAACAAATTAAAACGTTTTGCTATCCATATGGTGGAAAGCATTCATTTAATGAGATCACTGTAGATATTTTAAATGAAGTGAAAAATGATTTTTCATTCAGTGTTGAGCCTAAGGATATAACTCAATCGGACCTTAGCGATAATAAACAGGCTTTACCTAGATATGATTGTAATTTTTTTAAATATGGACAGTGTAGGTAATTAATTTGGTTCTATTTACCAAAAAGCTCTATTAATAGTTAAGCAAGATTATCAGGCTTTCTATCTATATTAGTAATATGAATAGAAGATATGCAGAAACATTTAAGCCAGTTAATATTTGATCTGTAATTTCACCTTGGTCATGATTTTTCAAAAAAATTATTTGTAACCAAAAAATAACTGTTATGGCACACCTCTATGTAGGAGTTATCTCCAGAACGAGTACTGTAATGTTTATGAATCAATTCATTTAGAAAGTATGTGTAATGCTGCAGTGAATTCATCAATTCCATAATTAAGGTTTAGCTTGATAAAAACATTATTTAAAAATACATTTATATATACTATTGGTGATTTTTTAGTGGTTGCTATAAGTGGCATTCTCTTGTTGCCATATTATACAAGAGTAATGACAATAGATGAATATGGTATCTACGGTGTAGTTAATTCATTAATTGTATTGTTAACATTTGTTGTTCAGTTTGGAATTGTATCAACGTTTGCAAGGTATTATTTTTTACAGGATTCAGATGAAAAAAAGAAAGTATATATAGGACAATTATTATTAATACAGCTTAGTTTAACCATTATTGTTGTAACTGCACTATTTCTAATGAAACGATTCTTGCTATCAAAGGTACTAAGCTCGATTGATAATGAGAGTTTTTTTTATTGTGCAATAATTATCTCTGTATTTAGTTTTTTAAATGCAATGTACTCAGCATATTTAAGGATTTTAGAAAGACCTAAATCTTTTGTTTCTTTTCAATTATCAGCTGTACTTTTATATGTACTGTTTATTTTTACATTTCGCTTTTTTGGCTTTAGTGGATTAGAGTCAGTTATTTATGCTCTCCTGGTTAGTTCTTTCATTATGTGGTGTGTTTCTTTGTATGGGTTACCCTATAGTTTTAGTCTCGCTGATATCGGTAAAACAACTAAAGCAACATTTGTTTTTGCAAGCCCCGTTTTACTCACTTATATAATGTTTTTTTGTTTGAATAAATTTAATATTTTGTTATTGCAAGGCTCTGCGGATAAAAAGCAATTAGCTATGTTTACCTTTGCTTTGCAGTTATCAACTATTATCGCTGTTATCGCCGGCTCAGCTGGGAAAGCAATTCAACCAGCTTTATATAAATTAAATGAGATAGATGTATTTAACGTTGCAAAAAAATTGGGTTGGTATTATAAGTTAGTCTTGACTGCAGTTTTACTTGTTTTCATTTTGTTCTCTAAACCTATTATCTTACTATTTGCACCACCCACATTTTTAGAAAGTGAAAACATATTGCGAATATTACTGCTGAGTGCTTTTATTTATAATATACGAAGTGTTGAAGGTAGTTTGTTTTTTTATTTTCACAAACCAAAGTGGAGCTTATACATAACTAGTCTTAGTGCATTGGTAGTTGTCGGTTTATCAGTTTTATTTGTACCAAAATTCGGTGCTGATGCTTCCGCATATGCAATACTAGCAGGTGCCATTGCTGCATTTGTGTGCAACTATTTCTTTTATAAAAAATTAATAGTAAGGAAAATCTAATAGCTCAATTTAGAACACTGTTTCTAAAGCTTATTTGATTATATTAGAGTCGTTGTTTATATAAAACATTTGAATAATTATGTTTTTTTGAAGCAATTTATAAATGGGAAGTTGTTAACTTCCCATTTATAAATCAAATAACTAAGATTAAATAAAAAGAGGAATAATGCAAAATCTAAAACATTTGCATATAGTTGGCAATGAAATAAAATTCATAAAGCCTTTCATCAAATATGTTAATACCAATTTTAATGCCGAAGAGCACCTTTTTTTAATATTAAACTCAACTAAAGAAAATGCTGCTGAAATGGCAGGTTTTAAAAATGTGAAGATAGCGAAGCCATATGATAGTAACAATAACGCTATCAGAAAACTGATGTTAATTTTTAAAATCCCATTCTCAATGTTTTTATTATTTTGGTACTTTTCTAGAGCAAGAAAAATTCACTTGCACGGACTTTTTGACAAGAAAGTTATTACGTTTCTTTACATGTTCAAATATTTTTCTAAAAAAATTTATTGGCAGATGTGGGGAGGAGGAGATCTAGATATACCAACAGAAGCACAAAGTCGAACTCTTTGGTACAAAATTACTAAAAAGGTTAAAGGGAGCTTCTACGGATATGTTTCATATCTTCCTGGCGATTACAAACTAGCAAAAGAACTATATGGCTCTAAAGGGGAGTTCTTTGAAGCTTTAATGTATGAAAGTAATACATTTAATGAAGTAGAGTTAAATGAGGTAGACGATGACATTGTTCGTATTCAAGTTGGTAATTCAGCCGACTCTGCAAACAACCACTTGGAAATTTTTAATAGCCTAGAAAAGTTTAAAGATGAAAATATTGAAATATATTGCATATTATCCTATGGCGAAAAACCGTGGTCACCGGGATGGACGAAAAAAGTAATCGAACGAGGAAAAGAAATATTTGGTACTAAATTTATACCAGTTATTGATTTTATGATCTTCGAAGAATATTTAGAGTTTTTAGGGAAAATTGATATAGCAATATTTGCTCACAAAAGGCAACAAGCTATGGGAAATACTGTTTCCCTCCTAGGTCTAGGTAAGAAGGTGTATTTAAGAAGTGATATAACGTCTTGGGAACTTTTTAAAGATATGGATGTTAAAGTCTTTGATGTAAGTGATTTAAATATTTTAAAATTGGATTCTGTCGAAAAGAAAAATAATGTACGTTTAATAAAGAAACTCTTCTCAAAACAAAGGCATTTCGAACAATTAAAGGGATTGTTCGAAAGTATTTAATTCGAAACGTCTAGGGTATTTGTGAAATTTATAATAAGAACACTCGTCAGGTGTTAAACAATAATGAAGGTAATGAATGAATAAGTTAGTGTTGGTAAGCGGTGCAAATAGAGGATTAGGGAAAGAGGTTTTTAAAATATTTTCTGAGTCGTGGAAGGATAGCACCGTTATGAATATCAACAGGTCTGGTGTCGGTGAATTAGGGGATTTAGACTTTAAAGATAAAAATATAGACTTTAGTGGAATAACAAAGGCTATCGAGGCATTTGAATCTGTTATATATATTAACAATTTAGCTACAATAGAACCGATTAAATCAGTAAAAAACTTATCTCATAAAGAAATCGAAGATACAACGTACACCAACTTTATTAACCCATTGAAATTGATTTCGTTATTATCATCTACGAATAGAAATGTTTTTATTTTGAACATAACCACTGGAGCTGCCTTTTCTGTAAACACAAGCTTAGGTTTATACAGTAGCACAAAAGCAGCTTTGCATAAGGCGGTAGAGGTATGCAATAAAGAAGAAGAATCAGATAAACTAATAGCTATAAACTATGACCCTGGACGTATGGAAACTGATATGCAACGTCAACTGGCTATAGCAAAAGGCTTTTCTTTAGCCGATGTTTCATGTAGAACACCGTTTGAGGTATCTAAAGAAATATTTAATCTTATAAATGTAAATGTGAAAAAATTATGGTAAATAAATCTAAAATTAATGTGTTGGTTGATGGTGTCGGTGGGGACGTAGGACAAGGTATTATTAAGTGTTTAAAAGATTCAGAAATCAATGTTAATATTCATTCTGGATGTATATCTCCTCAAAGTGGTTGGTTATACCAGACGAAAGAAGGTTGTATGTTCCCGCCGGTCGATGCAGATAACTTCGAAAACTTTATCATTAATTATATCAATGATAATAACATTGATGTTTACTTTCCAACTATAGACCAAGCTATATATAAAATATCAAGACTGCGTTCTAATATTGAAGAAAAAACTAAATGCATTGTGTTTGTCGATTCCCCTGAAAAAATTGACATTTGTGAAGACAAGTATAAAACAGTTCAGTTCCTTGAAAAGAACAACTTTCACTTCCCTAAAAGCTGCGAATTGATCTCGTTAGCTGATGTCAACGCTTTTGTCAAGCATAATGGTTTTCCACTTATATTAAAACCCAAATCTGGTAATGGTTCGAAAGGGGTGTTGATAATAAATGAAACGGATGAACTATTAACCTCTATTGGTGATACATCTTTAATGCTTCAAGAGTTTCTAGATATTGAATATGAGATAACTAGTGGTATTTATCTAGGTGATGACTCTGAAGTAAAAGGTATCTATGTGCTTAAACGTACCCTAAAGAATGGCTCAACTTTTCATGCTGAGAGGTTAGTAGATAGTAGGTTAAATGAACAGTTGATTTCTATTGCAAAAAGTATGGATATGAAATATATAAACATACAAGCAACATATAAAGATAATGACCTTAAACCGTTTGAATTCAATGGCAGGATGTCAGGTACAACTGGAGCAATGAGAAGAGTTTTCAACGCGCCAGAAATTTTTATAAAAGAAAGATTACTAGGTGAAACTGTTACTCCATCAATGAGTGACGAAATTTTCTTTTTTACACGATATAACGAAGAATTGTTTTTTACTAAAGAAGAAGTAGAGTCAGTTCGAAAAAGAAGTATTAAATATGATTAAATTAATTAGCTTTGACTTTGCAGATACTTTGGCTTGTTTAATGCCATCAAAAACTTCAATTGTTAAAGAGTATGTTGAAAAACATTCAGATATTATCTTGTCTGAAAGCACAATAGATGAAAGTTATCACTACTTATCAAATATTATTTTTTATAGCTCAGTGGACATAATAACTGGTGAAGATAGGGTAAACTTTTATAATCGTTTCAATACTCAATTATTCAAACTTTTAGGCATTAATCATTTAGTTGATGCTAGTGGTTTTTACAGCTATATACAATTGAATAAAAAACATTGGAAATTAAAGGAAGGGGTAGCCGAATTATTAGCTGATTTACACAAAAAGGGCTATTTACTTTCTTTAGTCTCGAACTTCGATGATTGCTTAAATGATATTCTAAAAGACTTAGGTATTCATCATTATTTTCATTCGATACATATTTCTCAAACAGCGGGTGTCGAAAAGCCGAGTGGGGAATTTATTGGTTTGCCTCTAACTACTCATAATTTTGAAGCCTACGAAGCAGTATTTATAGGAGACAGTTACCACTTAGATTTTGAGCCATCGAATAGCCTAGGTTATCATGCTATTTTATTAGATGAACAAGAGCATTATTTACACTTGGGTGATCAAAACAGAGTGACTCAATTAATAGCACTTACCAACATACTCAAAGGCCTTTAATGAAGTTGATTATTTTTGGTGCCGGCGACTTTGCAAAGCTAATGAGAAGCTATTTTGAGTCATATACAAAGTTTAGAGTGATAGCTTATTGTGTTGATGATCGTTATTGCAGTGATTCGAAATTTGATGGTTTAGAATTAATTCCTCGAAGTAAATTAGTCACATACAAAAATAAAGTTAAGGTTTTTGTTGCCATGGGTTACAAAAGTATGAGAGCTAGAGCTGATGTGTATGAGGCTTTAAGGGCCGACTCATATCAATTCGCATCTTTTATTAGCCCTTTAGCACAAGTTGATGCTAAAGCCTCAATAGGGGGGAATGTAATAATTTTGCATGGTGCTGTGATAGAACCATTTGCTAAGATTAGTTCTAATACTTTTATTAATAGTTCAGTTACTATTTGTCATCACTGTATGATTGATAAACACTGTTTTATTGCAGCCAACTCCGTTGTAGGTGGTTATACGCATATTGGAGAAAAATCCTTTCTTGGTTTTAATTCGACAATCCTACAAAAACTTTTAGTAGCTGAGGAAACACTTGTTGCTGCTTCTTCTACAATTCTAAATAACACCATGCCCCATGGCAAGTATATAGGCACACCGGCAATTTTAGCCAGTGAACATAGTACTTTAGGTATCCAAATAAAAGAGTAACGGAATGATTGTATTCAATAAACCGCCGCATACAGGTAATGAAGAACAGTATGTACTCGACTCCATGCGTAGTGATAAAATTTCTGGCGATGGAAAATATACACAGTTATGTCACCAATGGTTTGATGAGAATTTAGGCTGTGTTAAATCATTATTAACTCCAAACTGCACACAAGCGCTTGAGATGGCGGCAATTCTAATCGATATACAGCCTGGCGATGAAGTTATCATGCCGAGTTATACCTTTGTTAGTACAGCTAATGCTTTTGTATTGAGAGGGGCAAAAATTGTTTTTGTTGATATACGTCCAGATACGATGAATATGGATGAGACATTGATTGAGCAAGCTATCACTAAAAAAACAAAGGCAATTGTTCCTGTTCATTATGCCGGTGTTGCCTGTGAAATGGATACGATTATGGACATTGCTAATCGTCACTGCTTATCTGTAATTGAAGATGCTGCTCAAGGAATGATGTCAACATATAAAGGTAAACCATTAGGCACAATAGGTCATATAGGGGCATATAGTTTTCATGAAACTAAAAACTACACAAGCGGTGGTGAAGGTGGTTTACTCATTATAAATGATGACAAATTTGTCAAAAGAGCGGAAATAATTAGAGAAAAAGGGACAAATAGAAGTCAGTTCTTTAGAGGCATGGTTGATAAGTATTCTTGGGTTGATTTAGGCAGTAGTTATTTACCATCAGATATTCAAGCTGCTTACCTATATGGTCAAATAGAGAAAGCAGAGCAAATTAATAATGCTCGCGTCAGCTTGTGGCAATCTTACCAAGAAAAATTATCACCATTAGCAGACGTGTATAGAATTGAGTTACCTTCCATACCTTTAGATTGTGTTCATAATGGTCATATGTTTTATCTTAAAGTGAAAGATATTGTGACAAGAACTAAGCTGATAGAACATCTAAAGCTTAATGGTGTTATGGCTGTTTTTCATTATATACCGCTTCATTCTTCAGTCGCAGGTGATAAATTTGGGGAGCTAGCGGGAAGTGATTTATATACAACAGTAGAAAGCGAAAAACTACTTCGTCTACCGCTATTTTTTGGTATGACTATTGATAATATTGATTTTGTCGTAGACAAGATTAACGATTTTTATCTCAATTTATAAGCAGACTATGCAAACATTTAAAGACTTCAAATTATCTTTGAGAACAGATCACTTTAGAAACTTTGGGAAAGTAAAAAGCTCACTGTTTTTCAAGTTGGTTAATCGGAAATACAAACTCTTATTTTTATTTCGCCTTTGTCATTTTATATTTAATTATAGATCTCGACACGTGTTTTTTAAGCTTTTATACAGATTTTTTCTCTTTTTCTATAACCGCGTACAATACAAACTTTGTGTTGAAATCGAGCCTAGAACTAGAATAGGCAAAGGACTTTTTTTACCGCACCCAAACGGTATTGTTTTAAATCCTAATGTTGTTATCGGTGATAATTGTTCTTTATTGCATCAAGTTACCATTGGTAATAATGGATTTAAGGGAATGAATGATCTAGCTGTCATCGGAAACAATGTTCAAGTTGGAGCTGGTGCAAAAATCATAGGGCCGTGCAAAATTGGAAATGACATTTCAATTGGAGCGAACTCAGTTGTAACGAAAGATATTTTAGATGGGCAAGTTGTTGCTGGAATACCTGCCAGAGTATTAAGTAATAAAATTTCTGCTATTTATAGTGAATATTTAGGTGAGTAAGTAATGTTAAACAAGTTTAAAAATAAAATATTGAGTAGGTTAGCTCGAGTATCGGCACGTAGAAAAGTTAAAGATACCTTTATAAAAAACAATAAATTATTTTGGGGGCAGAAAGACAAGAATAGCCTCGTTAATAATAATGAAAAAATAGTATTAGTTGAAATTTCTGAAAAGAATCCGTTTGAACTCGAATCTAATATGAGAGTTGCAAAAACAATAGAGTATATTCAAGGTATGAGTGTTGTAGCTTTACTTAAGGCTTCTTCTAAACGTAGGGAACCTTACTATGAACTCGTTGAATCTTACCTAATCAGTAAGATTATATTATCGTCTACTACTTTCAACAATGCTTATCATTTTGTTGGTAGCTTTATAAGTGCATGTAAAATATTTACGAGAATTCAAACTCTTGAAGATATAGAGAATATTGAATATAAAGAAATATTGATTGGTGATTTAATCTACGACACTTACATAAGGATGATAGCTGGTAAGTATAGTCCTCAAAAGGATTATAAACTTTTCAAATTTATCCTGACTGCGATTAACAATTATAAAACAGCGACCGAAGTTTTTGACAGCAATAATGTAGGGTATTTAGTTATCGCAGATAAATGTTATTTAAATCATGGGATATTATATAGAGTAGCAGTACAAAGAGGTATTAATGCTTTGTTGCCAGTTAAAGAATTAAAATTAATCCATAAAGATAATATACATACACACATCTATCATCCCGAACTAACTTTAAAAGAAATGTCTGATACGTTAAATGGCGTAGATGTCGTTCAGGAAGTGGAAACATATTTCAAAGCTCGTTTTTCAGGTAATATTGAACAGATAGATGTCTTATCTTCATATAAAAATAAGAATATGTATTCGAAAGAGTCTATTGAAGAATTATTGGATCTAAATCCAGAAAAGAAGCATGTAATTATAATGCCTCATGCTTTCAGCGATTTCCCTCATATAGCTAAAGGGTTATATAGTGATTACTATGTTTGGCTTATTAACTTGTTAAAAATAATTAAAGATGTGGATAATGTCAACTGGCTCATTAAACCACATCCAACGTCTTACGTCTTCAACGAGACAGGTGCAGTTGAAAATCTACTAAATGAGCTAGGGATTCAAAATGTAAAAGTTGTTCCAAGTGATATGAATACCGCTTCAGTTAAAGACTTCGCAGATGTTATTTTGACAGTTAGAGGGACTGCAGGACTTGAGTTTTCAACTTTTGGAATTCCTGTTGTTACTGCGGGTGAGGGGTGTTATTCAGGTTACGAGATTGATGTATCCTCCTCAACTGTATCAGAGTATGAAAATACAGTTAAAAACTTGGATAAAATCCCTAGATTAGATGAAAGCGTAATAAATATCGCAAAAATGGTGTTTTATTATTTATTCATTAAGAAAAATGCACGTTTAGAGCATCTAATGAATGATTTTGAAAACAATATGGGCGATTTTGATAAGATACTTCTTAATATAGTTAATAATAATAAAATAGAGCCTTTTGTAGATAATACTTTATTTATTGAAACTTCTGATTTATTAGAGCGTTTGAACGCATAAAATTTTATTAAACCTGACTCAAATAGAAGTAAGGTTTAATCTTGTTATTTCTATATTTAATATTTATTAAGGGGGATTTTTGTATCACAAATCTGCTTTCTTCTTTGTAGTACTTTATTGTGGCTTTTCTCTTGTTTTGCCAATTATGTTCGTTAACAAGCTTATATTTATGTGCATGTTGTTAATGTTGCTACTTGGAATGGCCTTCTTTAAAGTCAAGATCTACACATACTCTCCGTTAATCATATTAGTGTTTTTTTTGTATTCATTCTTATTGTCAACGGGGTTTGTGTATTCGGAAACTTTGCGCCTACAGTTGATGTTATTAACAACCTCATTATTTTTAATCTATTACATAAAGTTATCAAATGTAAATATGGACGAAGTAGCAGTAGTTTCAGGGGGGATTATGTGCATTAGCACTCTAATCTTGATATATTCAGTGGTTTACAATAAACCATCACTCTATAATCTGTTTGAAGCTTATGGTTCAATTGCGGCAGGCGAGAGAGATGTTGGTAATGGGGTTCAAGAGTTTTTTCGGTTAGGAGGACTTCCATTTCTTTTCATAACTTTTTCTGTTTTAATCAGAAGGCTGTTAATAAAAATCGATATATACAATTCTTCTTTGTTGTTGCTAACTTCGGCTTGTATCATTGTTAGTTCTACTCGGTCTATTCTCATTGGTTGCTTTCTAATATTAACTTTCTTATTTGCAAGAAAATATAAGATTTTATCTACATATTTATTCGTAATAGGATTTGTGTACGTATTTATATTTTTCAATCCATTAGGTGGTTTTTTTGATACAAATGATTTTGGTAACTCCATTAAATTGAAGGATGCTGGTTCTTTTGTTGATTGGGCTAATTTGACGAATATACTGTTTGGGGAGGGGCTGGGGAGTTTATACCATTCTGCAGGCCGAGGTTATTTAGTCGCCCAAACCGAGATTACTTTATTGGATAATATTAGATACTTTGGTGTAATTATTACATTTTTGTTGTATTTGGCTATATTATTTCCATCACTTAGATACTTGCCATTTAAAGTTGATGGCGGCTTCTATTTTGCTGTAATGTGTATTTATATATTAATGTCACTGACTAACCCTATGTTGTTTAATTCATTCGGGTTTATTGTTATTTTATGGTACTGGTCAAATGTGTTAAATGTTAAAAATGAAAAGCGAATATTAAAATGAGAGCAATTGCTATTATTGTTACGTATAACCCAGAGTTATTAACTTTACAGAAAACAATTCTTGTGTTAAAGAAACAAAATATTGAAGTTATTATTGTTGACAATAGTGTGAACTTTAACTTTTCTTCTATAAATTTGGATTCGGTTGAAATTATACTAAATAATTATAATTATGGTATTGCAAAGGCCCAAAATATTGGGATTACTTATGCTCTTAAACGAAACGTGGATTTTATTTGTTTCTTTGATCAAGATAGCAACATACCGGATAATTTTTTCCGTGATATGATCGACTGTAGAAAATTTGATGTCGAATCAGTATTTTCCCCCTTGATCGTAGATGAGCAAACAGGAGAAGAGTTGCCTTCATTTCTATTATCAAAGTTTGGTATGCCAATTAAGATTTTCAGTAACGGGGTAACTGATGAGTTTTTTGTAGATCTAGTAATATCCTCAGGGACTGTTGTTACATCTAAAACCTTCGAATTGGTCGGGAAAATGAATGAAGACTTGTTTATTGACTTAGTTGATTTTGAATGGTGTTTTAGATGTAAAAAATTTAATGTTCCAATCACTTGTGTTCCATCAGTGAAAATGAAGCATTCAATAGGTGTTAGAAAAAGCCCACTTACAGGAACAATACATAACCCTTTTCGTAATTACTATAAACAAAGAAATCCGTTTTATTTGTTATCCTACAGCCACGTACCTAAATTATATTCAATCAAGTTGATTATCATTTCTCTCATACAATCATTTATAATGATAGTAAGCCAACGAAAGCCTATGCAATATATTAAATCAACTTATTCGGCTGTTTGGGATGGAAGTAAGTATTTTATAAAACAGTATTTAAGAGGCTAGATTAGGGAGGATGGCTTCGAGTAATCAAATTTGAAACCGTAAATGTTTGTGTAAAGTGTATCTATCACTTTGTATGTTTTAATATAAATACTGTTGTTATTTGTTTATTAACGAATAATTTTGTTTTACGTTACTTTGAAATCGTATTCTTAAAATATATTTAGTGATGAAATGGTAGTTAATTTTATGACTACTATTTCAGTCTGTATGGTCTTGATTTAGAGGTTTTAAGTGGTAAAATTCATTGTTGACTTTGTTTGCAATTTTATTGTGATAATAGTAATAGATTTAAATAGAGGTTTTTGTGATTAGTGTATGTATGGCTTCATATAATGGAAAAGCATTCATTGAGATGCAAATAACGAGCATAGTTAACCAACTATCAGAGCTTGATGAGTTGATCATATCGGATGATGGATCTAATGATGGAACTATCGATGTTATTAAACAGTATATGGAAAAAGATGAGCGTATAAAATTAATCTTTGGCCCTAAAAATGGCTTGGTGGCTAATTTTGGTAATGCGCTTAACCAAGCTAAAGGGGAGTATATATTTCTTGCTGATCAAGACGATGTATGGGAAGAAACCAAAGTTGATAGATTTAAAGAAAAACTTAAAACCTATACTTTAGTTATTTCTGATTGCACAGTGAATGACTCAGAGCTAAATGTTATAAATAAAAGCTTCTATGAGTTGAATGGATCTAAATCAGGTTTTTTAAAAAACTTGTACAAAAATTCTTTCTTAGGTTGTTGCATGGCTTTTAGAAAAGAGCTCTTGGTTGATATTTTACCTTTCCCAAACTCGATTCCTATGCATGATTGGTGGATCGGATTGGTCGCAGAGACCAAACATTCAACAATCTTTCTGCCAGAACAACTGTTGAAATACCGACGGCATGGAATGAATGCTTCACCAACCTCAGAAAAGTCAAAGACTTCTTTCTTAACAAAACTCAATTATAGGTTTGCTTTATTATATTCTCTGCTAATTAGGGGGTAAAATAATCCAGTCAAAATTGCATATACATTTATATATGATTATTAAAAATATAATTCTTGCTTGGAGTTAGTAAATAGAACTTACGGAAGCATTATATTGAATTGAAAATCAAAATAACTTTTACACCTTTCAAAGGGAAAAAATGAAAATACTAATTACAGGCGGCGCAGGCTTTATCGGAAGTGCTGTAGTGCGTTATATTATCGAGAACACTTCCGATTCAGTGATTAACGTAGATTGCCTTACTTATGCCGGTAATACTGAATCATTAGCGTTAATTGAAGAGAGCGATCGTTATCAATTTTTACAAGCTGATATTTGCGATTCCAAAGCTATGATTAATGTTTTTGAACGATACCAGCCTGATGTTGTGATGCATTTAGCTGCAGAGTCACATGTCGACCGCTCTATTGACGGTCCAGCTGATTTTATACAGACTAATATTATAGGGACATTTGTTCTATTGGAAGCAGCTCGGAATTACTGGATGAAACTCGGTAGTGAAAAAAAATCTAATTTTCGTTTTCACCATATTAGTACAGACGAAGTTTATGGTGATTTAGAAGGTACAGATGAGCTGTTTACGGAAGAAACACCTTATGATCCTAGCTCTCCATACTCAGCGTCGAAAGCATCCAGCGATCACCTTGTTCGAGCTTGGAACCGGACATATGGCTTACCGGTTATTGTAACTAATTGTTCAAATAACTACGGTCCTTACCATTTTCCAGAAAAACTTATTCCGCATGTTATTTTAAATGCATTAGATGCTAAACCATTACCAATATATGGAGATGGTAGTCAAATACGTGATTGGCTATATGTCGAAGACCATGCTTGTGCACTTTATAAGGTTGTCACAGAAGGTGTTGTTGGGGAAACATATAATATCGGTGGGCACAATGAGAAGAAAAATATTGAAGTGGTTGAAATGTTGTGCGAAATCCTTGATGAGTTAAAGCCTATTTCTGATAACTCTGCTTTTAGTAAATCATCTATGGTTAATTACAATGAGCTTATAACTTTTGTTAAGGATCGCCCTGGTCATGATGTCCGTTATGCCATTGATGCCTCTAAAATCGAACAAAGACTTGGTTGGGTACCAGAAGAGAGTTTTGAAACAGGTATTCGTAAAACAGTTAAATGGTATTTAAATAATGAAAGCTGGTGGAAGCGTGTATTAAGCGGTGACTATCAACTTGAACGAATTGGAGATAAATAAACATGGCTAATTATAAAGGTATTATTTTAGCAGGAGGCTCGGGCAGTCGTTTACACCCTATAACTTTAGGTACATCAAAGCAGTTATTGCCTATTTACGATAAACCGATGATTTTTTATCCGCTCTCAGTTTTAATGCTAGCAGGAATTAAAGATATTTTAATCATTTCCACACCTGAAGACTTACCAAACTTTGAGCGCATGCTTGGTGATGGACATCAATTTGGTATTGAAATTAGTTATAAAGAACAGCCAAGCCCAGATGGATTAGCTCAAGCTTTTATCATTGGCGAAGAGTTCATCGGTAATGATAACGTTGCTTTGGTTCTAGGAGATAATATCTTTTATGGGCAACATTTTTCTGACAAATTACTTGCTGCTGCAAAGATTGAAAGTGGTGCTTCTGTATTTGGTTATCATGTGACTGATCCTGAGCGATTCGGTGTTGTTGAATTTGATGAGAACGGTAAAGCGCTAAGCCTTGAAGAAAAACCGGAACAACCAAAGTCAAATTATGCTGTGACTGGTTTGTATTTCTATGACAATGATGTTGTCGATATTGCAAAATCGATTAAGCCTTCACATCGTGGTGAGTTAGAAATCACTGATGTTAATATTGCCTATTTAGAACGTGGTGATTTAAATGTAGAAATGTTAGGTAGAGGCTTCGCTTGGCTCGATACGGGTACGCACGACTCTCTATTAGAAGCCAGTCACTTTGTGCAAACTGTTGAGCATAGACAAGGTTTTAAAGTTGCATGTTTAGAAGAAATTGCCTATGTCCAAGGATGGTTAAGTAAAGGTGAGTTACTTGTACAAGCTGAGAAACTTAAGAAAACAGGTTATGGTCAATATTTGTTTAACATTGCTAACGGAATGATTTAATGAAGTTTATTGATACTGACATAGCAGATGTTAAAATTGTCGAAGTAGATGTATTTGGTGATGAACGTGGTTTTTTTACAGAAACCTTTCGTGCAGACGAGTTTATGGCGCAAACAGGGGCTAAGCCCTTTGTGCAAGATAACCATAGTAAGTCTACCAAGGGAATTTTACGTGGTTTACATTATCAAAAAACACAAACACAGGGTAAGTTGGTTCGAGTTATTTCTGGTACTGTTTATGATGTGGCAGTAGATATGAGGCAATCCTCGTCTACTTTTGGGAAAACCGTAGGTGTAATCCTTTCAGCAGAAAATAAACGCCAGTTATGGGTGCCAGAAGGTTTTGCACATGGTTTTTATGTGATGACCGATTCGGCTGAGTTCGTCTACAAGTGCACTGATTATTATCATCCTGCGTCAGAGGCTTCGGTACTATGGAATGATACTGAACTTGCTATTGAATGGCCGTTAGTTGAAGGTGAACCTCCACAATTATCAGATAAAGATGCCACAGGGTTCTCTTTTCAAGATGCTCCAAAATTTGATTAACAGGTAAAACGTAATATGAAAGTAGTTATTACAGGGAGGGGGGGGCAGCTTGCTTCAGAATTAGAACTCCTTGCACCTCAGAGATATGAAGTTATTAGTGTTAATCGTAGTGAAGTTGATATAACTAATGAATCATTAGTATCCGATTTCATTACCAGTACTAAACCTGACTTAGTTATTAATGCGGCTGCATATACTGCAGTAGATAAGGCTGAGAATAATGTAGAGGCAGCGTACGCAGTAAATGAACTTGGCATAAAATACCTGGCCAATGCTTGTGAAAGGATTAATGCTCGTATTTTGCATGTGTCCACAGATTTTGTTTTTGATGGTACAAGTACATTGCCCTACCAGACAGATTCAAATCCAAACCCTATCAACGTTTATGGTGCTTCAAAATTGGCTGGGGAAGTATCACTACTAAACACATTACCAAATGCAAGTGTTATTGTACGGACTTCTTGGGTTTATTCTGTAAATGGTAACAATTTTGTAAGAAGTATGTTGCGTTTAATGCAAGAAAAGAATGAACTTAGCATTATTTACGATCAAGTCGGTACGCCTACATGGGCTAAAGGTTTGGCCCAATTGTTGTGGACTATAGCTGATAGACCCGAAGTGAATGGTATCTACAATTGGTCAGATGGTGGTATTGCATCATGGTATGATTTTGCTATTGCTATTCAAGAGCTTGGTGTTGAAAAAGGTTTATTGAAAGATGCAATACCCATTTACCCAATTCCAACCTCAGAATACCCGACGCCAGCAAGACGACCTACATATTCCGTGATTGATAAAGCGAGGACTGAAGACGTTTTTGCTTTAAGAACAACGCATTGGCGTAAACAATTATCTAGTATGATGGATAGGTTAGTCTAGATGTCTTCAGACGTAATTGAGTAGTGGTTAAAATATGAAAGTTTCAATAATAACAGTTTGTTATAATTCAGAAAGAACAATAGAAGATACTTTAAAGTCCATTAAGTCCCAAACTTATCCAGATATTGAACATATCGTAATCGATGGTTTATCTACTGATAACACTAATACAATAATAGAAAAGTATAATGATGGAGTCTCTGTTCACATTAGTGAGAGGGACAGCGGTCTTTATGACGCGATGAATAAAGGAATCTCTTTAGCAACCGGTGACATAGTTGGTATTCTGAACTCAGATGATGTATTTGCATCGGAGCATAGCGTTTCACAATTAATGTCGGGATTTGACTCTAATAATGTTGATGCAGTGTATTCTGACCTTGTTCACGTTTCGGAGTACAATTTAAATAAAGTAACTAGACTTTACAGTTCTAAAGTTTTTAGCAAGCTTTTAATTCGATTTGGTTTCATGCTGCCCCATCCTACATTTTATGTTAGGAAAACTGTTTATGATAAATTTGGATTATACAAAATTAATTATCGCGCTGCCGCTGATTTCGAGCTAATAACGCGTTTTGTAGCAAAAAATATAACTCTTAAACGAGTGTCTGCTATCACAATAAAGATGCGAGAGGGTGGAGTAAGCTCTAGTGGTTTCCGTGGACGAGTCCAGCAAAGTTTTGAAATAGTTAGAGCGTGTAAAGAAAACAATATCTACACTAATATAGTATTTGTAATGCTGAAAGTTCCTTATAAGTTATTTACTTTACTTACACGTTGGTTCGTGAAGGTAGATAAATGAATGTTCTTATTACAGGTGCAGATGGATTCGTTGGAAGCCACCTCATTAAAAGTATAAGTAATGATCATAATGCTATTGCTCAAGTACGAAATGTCATAGCGCCAACTTCAAATCGAGTTTCGTTTTTTGAATTAAATATTACTGGCCGTTCTGATTGGAAAGCTTACTTAAGCGATGTTAATGTTGTTATTCACCTTGCATCAATAGCACATAATAAGTCTAATGATTTAAACTATATTAATGATGTCAATGTTGAGGGAACTGTAAATCTTGCAAAGCAGGCAGTGGATGCGGGTGTGAAACGGTTTATTTTTATCAGCTCTATTGCTGTTGTTGGAAATAAAACTTATTTTGAGCAGGCTTTCGATGAAAGCTCGGTCTTAGCACCTGACTCTCAATGTGCACAAACGAAAGTTGACGCAGAAAAGGCGTTACTGAAAATTGCAGATGAAACTGATCTAGAGGTCGTCATCATCCGACCTGTTCTCATTTTCGGAGCTAATGCACCAGGTAACTTCGGGAAATTAGTCAATTTAGTTAAGAAAATGCCAATATTACCCTTTGCTCTTTGTAGAAATAAACGTAGTTTTATTTCTGTTGATAACTTAGTTGATTTTATATCCATCTGTGTTGAACATCCTAAAGCAAAAAATGAAATTTTTTGTATATCGGATAGTGATGATATCTCCATTAAAGATTTTACTAATGGAATTGCTGTCGGTTTACGAAAAAATTTAATACAAATACCAGTCCCTATGTTTGTTTTTAAACTTTTAGGAAAAATTACGGGTAAGTCTGAAAAGTTTGAACAGCTTGTTGGAGATCTACAAGTTGATTCAAGCAAAGCAAGACAACTACTAGGTTGGACCCCTTCTGTCAGCATGGTAGAAACTTTTAGTAAATTAACAAAGACTCAATAAGATTTTATAATATGATAAATATCCTAATCCGCATTCTTGACTTTTTAATCGCTTTCTTTGGTTTGATTGCAACGTTTCCAATTTTACTGATTGCTACCATTATTGGTTATTTTGATACAGGCGCGCCAATTTTTATTCAGGAGCGTGTCGGTAGAAATAAAAAAAAATTCCAGCTCATTAAATTTCGTACTATGTCGATTGATACTAAATCTGTAGCAAGTCATCTTGCTAATACTGCATCGATCACTAAGCTTGGCGCATTTTTACGGAAAACTAAAATTGATGAATTACCTCAATTGATTAATGTATTAAAAGGTGAAATGAGCCTTGTTGGCCCTAGACCAAATCTCTTTAATCAAAGTGAACTAATTAAAGAGCGTGATAGTCGTGGTGTTTACGATGTGCTCCCCGGGGTCACTGGTTTAGCGCAAGTGAATAATATTGATATGTCTACGCCTCAATTGCTAGCTGAAACCGATCAAAAGATGATTGAATCTCTAACATTAAAAAATTATTTCAAATATATCATTATGACAGCTACTGGAAGTGGCTCAGGTGATGCCGCTAAGACGAAGTAAAATATCGTTTTTTTTAATGTATACTGTCGAGCAGACTTAAACTTCTGAGCTGAAACGTATAGGTAGTACTGTACATCTGATAGACTTAATCCTTATTAATAGATGGGAATTCAAATGGAATTTATGCAATTTATCTTTTCATTAAGCCGTACTCAAAAACGTCTTGTTAGTGTTGTCATTGATTCACTATTTTTGGTTGTCGCATTTTGGTTGTCATTATTGGCTCGCTTAGATACTTCTGATGTTTTTCTTGATTCGCATTATTGGTTTTTGATGGCAGTGGTTTGCCCTGTCAGTATTTTGGGTTTTGTTAAGCTGGGGCTTTATCGCGCTATATTACGCTATATGGGGTTGCAAGCATTAACGGCTATTTTATTTGGCGTGTTGGCATCAACAGTGTCGCTGGTTATAGCATCTTACTTTGTTCAAGTCGGCTTACCACGAACAGTGCCAATTATTTATATGTCTTTTGCTTTAATTCTTATCGGTGGTTCACGAACTGTTGTGCGCTCTATTGTAGGTTCTGGCATGAAAAAAGAAGGCGAATCGGTTGTAATATATGGCGCTGGTGTAAGTGGCCGTCAATTAGTTACTGCATTGGCGCAGAGCCATGAATATCGCCCTTTGGTATTTGTTGATGATGATTATTCTCTTCATGGTACTGTGATTCAAGGTGTTTACGTTCACTCACCTAGTATAATAAAAAAACTAGTTTTAGAAAATTCTGTAACGAAAGTATTACTCGCAATTCCTAGCGCACCTCACTCTCGTCGTCAAAAAATATTACTTGATCTTGAACCTCTTGCTGTACAAGTTTTAACGTTACCTGCTATGGCGGATCTTGTTAATGGCAATAAACTTTACAGCGATATAAAAGAAGTAGATGTCGATGATTTACTTGGCCGTGACTCTGTAGTGCCAAGACAAGAACTGTTGCAAAATAATATAAAAGACAAAGTAGTTATGGTAACCGGTGCAGGTGGTTCGATTGGTTCAGAGTTATGTCGTCAAATTATTAAACAATCACCAAAAAAACTCGTATTATTTGAATTGTCTGAATTTGCACTTTATAGCATTGAAAAAGAACTAGCTGAGTTAACCAAGTCCAATGTCGCCGAAATTGAAATCTTACCGATTCTTGGCTCTGTTCAACGAGAAAACAGAGTACAAGCAGTAATGATGTCATTTAATGTGCAAACTGTATATCACGCGGCTGCTTATAAACATGTGCCATTAGTCGAGCATAATGTTGTCGAGGGGGTTCGTAATAACGTTTTTGGAACTATGTATACCGCTCGCGCTGCTATTGCTGCGAAAGTTGAAACCTTTGTTCTTATTTCAACAGATAAGGCTGTACGGCCAACAAATGTGATGGGTACAACTAAACGTATGGCAGAGTTGTCATTACAAGCGTTAGCTAAAGAAAAGCATAGTACCCGCTTTTGTATGGTTCGGTTTGGCAATGTGCTTGGTTCATCTGGCTCAGTTGTTCCTCTTTTTAGAAAACAAATTGCACTTGGAGGACCTATCACGGTTACTCACCCTGAAATAACTCGTTATTTCATGACGATTCCTGAAGCTTCTCAGTTGGTTATTCAGGCCGGTGCAATGGGTAAAGGTGGAGATGTATTTGTTCTTGATATGGGAGAATCCGTTAAAATTGTTGATTTAGCATCTAAAATGATTCATTTGAGTGGCTTTCGAATGAAAGATGCAGATAACCCTGATGGAGATATTTCAATTGAATTTTCTGGCTTGCGTCCTGGTGAAAAACTTTATGAAGAGTTACTTATTGGTGACAATGTAACTGGAACCGAGCACGAAAGAATCATGACAGCACATGAAGCTATGTTACCTTGGGCACAATATGAATCTATATTAGATAATCTTGATAAAGCTTGTCATGAATTCGAACATGAAAAAATTAGAGAAATTTTATTGGCGGCACCTACGGGTTTTAATCCTACCGATGGAATATGTGATTTAGTTTGGATTGTTAATAATAAAACTAGTGATAAAGTTGTACAGCTAAAACCTAAAGATGCGTGTTGATTTAGCTCTTACCATTACATCATTTATTTGCTTCATGATTGAGACATATATTTTAAGTTTTTTAACGTAATTTGATTATCTACTAAATTATTTAAAGACATATTCAAAACTTGTTAATAGACTAATAGGATATTTTAATGACGATTCTAGTCACCGGCGGTGCAGGCTACATCGGCACCCACACAATTGTTGAATTGCTTAACAATGATCAACAAGTCGTTGTTCTAGATAACTTAAGTAATTCAAGTGTCGAGGCATTGCGCCGTGTTGAAAGTATTACTAGTAAAAGCGCTACCTTTTATGAAGGTGATGTGCTTGATTCAACGTTGCTTGATGAAATATTTATAAAGCATAATATTGAGTCGGTCATTCACTTTGCAGGTTTAAAAGCTGTGGGCGAGTCGGTTGCGAAGCCGCTTAAATATTATAAAAATAATGTTACTGGCACTTTAGTTCTTTGTGAAGCGATGGCTAAAGCCAATGTGAAAAATATCGTGTTTAGTTCATCGGCTACGGTTTATGGTGATCCGGCATCATTGCCAATTACTGAAGATTTTCCAACGGGTGCGACTAACCCTTATGGCCAATCTAAGTTAATGGTTGAGTATATGTTAAATGATTTGGCTCTGTCTGATTCCAGTTGGAATATTGCAGTGTTGCGATACTTTAATCCAGTGGGCGCTCATGAGAGTGGTTTGATTGGTGAAGATCCTAATGATATTCCAAATAACTTAATGCCCTTTATTACGCAGGTTGCTGTGGGGAAACGTGACAAATTAAGCGTATTTGGCAGTGATTATGATACAGAAGATGGCACTGGAGTTCGTGATTATATCCATGTGGTTGATTTAGCCCGCGGCCATTTAAAGGCGTTAACTAAGTTAGCATCTAATCCTGGCTTGGTGACTTATAATCTTGGCACTGGACAAGGTTATAGCGTGTTAGATATGGTTAAGGCATTTGAGAAGGCAAGCGACAAGAAGATTGCTTATCAACTTAGTCCAAGACGCCCCGGTGATATTGCGGCGTGTTATGCCAACCCCGCTAAAGCATCACAAGAGCTTAATTGGCAAGCAACGCATTCTATCGAAGATATGACAGCAAGTTCTTGGCGCTGGCAATCGAAGAACCCTAATGGTTATAATGATTAATTAGTTGTTAAATCGCGTTATATAAATGGTGACTTAGGTCGCCATTTTTTGTTTTAGGTGCGATGTAAATCTGATTAAATTACTGTAGTTATTAAATACAATTAATATTAGTATTATCGTATTATTTATTGAGTGTTAGTTGGAGTACCTGTTTATGATTAAAATAGATATAAATCAAGACGATATGCTTAAAAAGATCACTTCATTAGCAGTCGCTAGTGAAGATGTTGAAGTGGCGTGGCTTTATGGCTCACGGGCCAATAATACGTTTTCTGCCCACAGCGATTTTGATTTGGCTATTGCTTTTCGAACCTTTAATTTGTCACCAACCGATCGATTCCTAAGACCCAATGAATTAGCGATGGAGTGGGGAATTAAATTAGACCTATCGCCAGAGCAATTAAGTATTGTGGATATTAATCAAGTGCCCGCTTATTTAGCGTTCAACATTGTGGAATTTGGTTATCCGTTATTTGCTGATAATACAACGCGGTTATTTGACGAGAAAAGTCGCATTCACAGTCAATATGAATTTCAAATGAAAGAGAGCACAGACAATGCATGATCAAGGATTAACGCTTTATTTGATTGAAGCCGATAAGCATCGCCAACGCTATTTAGTTGAATTAGACGAGCTTAAACTCGATTTGGATAACGACAACTTTAGACGTCGTGATTACCGCGCGTTAGAGCGGTTATTGCAAATATTCACCGAGTTGTGTGTTGGACTGTCTAAGCATTGGGTTAAATTTTTGCAAAAGGAAACACCCAGTGAAGCCTATCAGTCATTTCTGTTATTGCGTGAAAATGGCGTGATTTCAAGTGATGAACTCATTCGCTGGCGTAAAATTATAGGGATGAGAAATGGTTTGGTACATGATTACTTGAATATTGATTTACTGATTTTAGAAAATGTATTACGAGAAGCTCATTATACAGCGCTAAATGATTTTAGTATTAAAGCTATTTCTGCATTAAAAAACAAATTTAAGTAACATTTTGGTGAATACACATGATTAAACATTTACAGAATTTAGCTATCGAGCATGAAACCTACAATATTAAGGCTGCTTTTTCGACTGATATTGATAGGGGTAGTAAGTTTTCAATGTCGGCAGCAGAGCTGTGTTTGGATTATTCCTTTCAAAAGATAAATACCCAAGTGATAAACGCTTTATGTTCTTGGGGCCAAGGTGTTGAACTAACCTCTAAAATCAAAGCGATGCGCCGTGGTGATAAAATCAATCACACGGAAGGGCGCGCGGTATTGCATTCAATATTACGGTCATCGCCTGCCAAGCAAGAGGCTGTATTAGGTCTGGCGCTGGCGCAAGAAGTTAAAGATACAGACAAGCGTATGGCTATGTTTGTCAATCAACTTCATGGCGGTGAATTATTAGGCTTTAGTGACCAAGCTTTTACTGATGTTATTGCTGTGGGGATTGGCGGTTCTTATTACGGCCCTAAAGTATGTGCTCAGGCTTTAAAGCCTTACACCCATGATAAAATTAATGTGCACTATCTTGCCAATATCGATGGTGAAGGTATTGATGAAAAATTATCAACTCTCAATCCTGAAACCACCTTGATGGTTATCATCTCTAAGACTTTCGTGACACAAGAAACACTGCTCAATGCCAATGCTGTTAAGGCGTGGTTACTTGATAACGGCTGTGATGAAGATAACTTGACGAAGCACCTTATTGCGGTGAGTAGTCATGTTGAAAACGCGGTTAATTTTGGTGTCGATAAAAGTCGTGTTCTGCCGATGTGGGATTGGGTGGGTGGACGTTTTTCTTTATGGTCGGCGGTAGGTTTCCCACTAGCTTGTGCTATTGGTATTGATAATTATAACGCCGTTAAAGCGGGTGCTAATGAAATGGATGAGCATTTCGAGACTGCGCCATTAATGCAAAATATGCCAGTCATGTTAGGTCTGTTAGGGATTTGGAATCGCAGCTTTTTAAAGTACCCTAGCTTAGCGGTATTACCCTATTCGCACGCACTTAGTGGCTTCCCTGGTTATCTTCAGCAAGTCGATATGGAGAGTAATGGCAAACGTGTTGATCATAATGGTGAGTTGGTTGAGTTGCTGACCGCGCCTGTGGTATTTGGGCAAGAGGGTACAAATTCACAGCATGCCTTTATGCAAATGATGCATCAAGGGCAAGATAAAATCCCTTGTGAGTTTATTCTGCCGTTATCGTCTCATTCTAAATACGATGAGCATCATAAAATTATGGTGGCTAATTGTTTGGCGCAAAGTGAGGCGCTTATGAATGGTAAATCACTTGAGCAAGTAAAAATTGAATTAACTGCCAAAGGGCTGTCTGTTGATGCAGTTGAAAAGCTGGCACCGCATAAAGTAATGCCGGGGAATTCACCGAGTTTAACCATTACCATGGATAAATTAACGCCTAAAGCTTTGGGTAGCTTGTTAGCACTTTATGAACACAAAATTTTTGTGCAGGGCGTGATGTGGCAAGTTAACTCGTTTGATCAATGGGGCGTTGAATTGGGTAAAGAGCTAAGTGCCAGTATCCTTAACGCCATAGATAATAATCAACCCGGCAGTTTGTCACCGGCGACCAACTCATTAATCGAGCGTTACAAAAAAGTGAACGCCTCTTAAAAGGTCGTTTAAGAAAGCGACTGTACCTGCAATACCTTAACCTTTTCTTCTTGTTGTAAGATTTGGTTGAGGTTGTAGTTGCTGCTTCGGCGAAGGTCAGAGGCGTACCAGCGGTTCCAGCAGGCGAGATTGTCCCATGTCGTAATGATAGTGCGAAAGTGCGGTTGATTAATGTCGGTATATGATTCACCAGATACAAAGCCATTAGCCCCCATCACGCCTTTTAAGGCACGTTTTACTTCCAACTCATAGGTAGATTCCATATCTTGGGCTATTTGACGCTCGATAATAACTTTAATCACTGATAATTCTCTCTAATTTAAACTTGCATTATTTTTACGCGCTTTAGTGAATAAACACAATACTCAGACATTAAAAAGGAGAGATAGTTGCTAGAACTATCTCTCCTTTTTTGTTTTCTATGTCATTACAAAGCTATTATTTTTCTTTGTAAAATACCGACATGGCTTGATATAAGCTATATAAATCAACTTTCGAACCCACAGCATAAGGTGAGTGAATTGATAAAATTGGTACGCCAAAATCAATCACTTCCATGTTGTCGTTTGATAGATCGCTACCAATAGTGCCGCCAGACGCCTTGCCTTTATATGTAGAGGTCTGCCATTTTATTTTAGCGTTGTCCAA
>Ga0209291_1000258_pt1 | contig 52635 bp, 42 predicted proteins | sample GOMGulsemesocosm_FD_184633 | JGI IMG/M metagenome (GOLD analysis project Ga0209291, IMG submission 184633) | Methane-oxidizing microbial communities from mesocosms in the Gulf of Mexico - GOM9B Gulf of Mexico (SPAdes) (version 2) | ecosystem: Environmental > Aquatic > Marine > Cold seeps...
TTTCATCGCAGCAACCCAGTTTTTTGCTCGTGGTGTGAGTTTGTCATTTTTGGTTTGCAAATGCCCTCTTACCAACAACACCCCCATATCTGCACCTTTATAAATGTATTCTCCGGGTCCTAAGATTCTAAGGAAAAAGGCTTCATTCATACCCGATACATTACTCCAGTCGGCAGTACGACGTACAAGCTCAACATCATTATTTGGGGTGGTTCGCCAAATGCCAGAGCGAGGAACTTGTTTGAGTAATCGTACATCGTCACCAGTATGTTTAAACACGACCTGAGACCAAGTATCAAAATCACTCCAGCGCTTTTGAATGTCGCGAATATTGATGTCATAGTCAATCCCCATATGTTCCAACAAATGAAACATCAATAATGGTACACCACCGTATTTTTGCGTCAGTAAATTGGTAATGGGTGATGCCCCACTAATGCGTGGATTTAGTTCGCCCAAGTACATACGACCATCTTTTTTATCAATTAAATAATCGATACAGAAAGTACCTTTATATCCTTCTTGATAAAGACGTTCACCAAATTTTTTAACCATGCGTTCTAATTTTGTACGCGCATTTTTTTCGAGCACATTAGCAAAACCTTCGTTACCACTCCAACCGCCTTTATATGGCGTGAGCTCTTTATGACCAACAAGCTCAGTTAAAATAGGACCAACAATAGTACCGTGTTTCGTCGCCACAGCTTCAACAGTGCCACAGCGTGGGTCAATGCGTTTCATCACTTTAATTTCTTGACCGATAATCAATTCTTCATATTGTTGCCAATCACTTTTAGAAGCAATAAAAAAGGTAGTTTTACCTGAATCACCGTAAGGTGTTTGTACGACTAAATCTTTACCTAGCTTTCCCGATTTAGCCAAATCCATAAGCTGTTCAAAGGTAGCGGCCTCACCCAATACATTTGGCACACTAGCAACACCTGCCTCATTAGCTATTTGTGTCGTGACAATTTTTGAGTCTAAATGATTTCGTAACTCATATGATGGCATAGCTAGATTAACCCCCATACTTTTGGCAAGTTGTTCTGTTTTTTCATCAAACATTACCGCCATCATATGACCACCATCACCTTGTTTTGCCATGTAATCTTTGGTTTCGTCATGTTCTAACAGATAATTGACTACATCCTCTAAACAGGTGAATTCTGGTGCACCACGGTCTTTTGGGGTAAACACTCGATGATGTACACCATCAAAACAATCAAAATAGTTAACATACGTCAGCGAAGGCACTAATTGACCTAAGCCTAAAATATTAAAAGGCGATGCTGAAACAAAATATATCGGTTTTTTGTAGGTTCTAAAAAATTTATATATTTCCGTTAAACCATTGAGTTTTTTCATAGCTGTATTCTCTTATGAGTGTGATTATTGTTGTAATAAATTATTATAATTATGCTTTTTTTATAAATCCTCAGTGAGCAATACACCAGAGGGAGTGTTGTAATAAAGTAACGACCAATGACTTTATTGCAGTTGTTTTTGTTTTCGTTTACTTGATGTTATAACCGGTTTTACCACCTCAACAATTGGATTATTTACGGCCAATTCAAGCGGTGCTTTTTGTTCTATTTCGGTTAACGCTTGTTCTGTAAAAACACTTAAACCAAGTTCAGGGTTATAACCATGGATTTCTTTTACATCGAGTGCCTTCATGTATTCTAGGATTTCTGGGCTGATAACTTGGCCAGGTACCAAAATAGGAAAACCAGGAGGATAAGGAATAATAAAAGAGCTTGAAACCAGCTCTCTTCCTGCTTTCATTTTCTGCTCAAGTTCACCACTGTCTAAATTTATATACTCATAATTTTCACAATCATAAGCTAAGAAATATGCTTTTCGAATATCTCCCTCGTCTGTGCCTAGTGCTTTACCCGGGAGAAAGGCGCGGTGAAAGCAACTAAAATCAGGTAACGGTGGTAATTCTTTGGTTAATGAAACAACGCGTTTTTGATGAATAATATGCTCGGCGGGACTCATTTCTTCATCACGTATTTCTAGTTCATTAACGATTTTGTATAAACAATTTAAAAGGTACATTATAGAGCTGCGGGAAGTACCAATATTTACCATAAAGAGAATGGTATTTCTCGAGGTTTTATTAATTTGAATACCGTATTTATCCATCAAGTACTTATCTTTGAAGGTATTACCATCGATTCCGGTTTTACCTATATGTACCGTGATCCTACTTGGGTCGACCACAAATTCATCATTTGCCCAAGCCTCTTCCATTTGGCTAAATCCGGTATCGACATTAAAATAGGTTTCAACACCAGATTCGCGATATTGGGCAGGAACCAGATCTTTATTTACCAATACATCAAAGTACTTCTGTAAGCGCTCACTCTGATACGCGGATTGGCGCATGGTCATCGACAATTCAAGTTGCTTGTTGACCATTTCATAGCCTTCAAGTTCAGCCTGTCGGCGACCAATATCCAGAGATGCTAATATTTGATAATTAGGTGAGGTCGACGTATGTGTCATGTACGCTTCATTAAATGTACTTTCGACTTTTTGCCGGAAATCCTGATCATAAATGTGGATCATCGAACCTTGACGCAACGATGTCAGCGTTTTATGAGTTGATTGCGTAGTATAGGTACGAACCCTGGCTAAATCAGGATTTGGTACAAGCTTATTTTCTAGCATCCAGGCGTGCTGCTCATCAGGTGACAACTGTGCAAGTTTCTGTTGATAAGCGTCATACTTTTTACGGTATTTAGTGCGTTTAAATCGTCGTGTTAACGATGCCGCTGAATACATAGCAGTACGTGTGCGATAAATAGGATTAAAACTCGCAAAAGCAAACCAAGCTTCATCCCATAAAAACACCAAATCAGGCTTGATTGCTAAACATTCTTCCATAACTTGACGAACGTTATAGACCACGCCATCGAAAGTACAATTAGTAAGTAACAACATTTTAACGCGATTTAACTGACCCAATTCTTTGTACTTTAATAGGTTACGTTTTATTTCTTTTAATGGAACACCACCATAAATGGAGAGGTCGTGTATCGGATAAGAATCTAAATACTTTACATGTGCCCCTGAAAGCACCATGCCGTAGTGATGTGATTTATGACAATCTCTGTCTACTAAAATAATATCACCAGGTTGAACCAAGGCTTGTACGACTATTTTATTCGCGGTGGAAGTACCATTAGTGACAAAATAAGAACTGCGGGAACCGTACGCCCTAGAGGCATATTCTTGGGCTTTTTTTAACGGCCCTTTCGGTTGTAACAATGAGTCTAATCCCCCCGAGGTAGTAGACGTTTCTGCCAGAAATATATTAGCCCCATAAAAATCGAGCATATCGCCAATCCAGTTAGACTTTTCTATAGACTTTGCTCGTGAAATAGGCAGCGCATGGAAGATCCCGGTTGGTTTTCGGCTATATTTTTTTAAGGCGGAAAAAAATGGCGTATCGAATCGTTCGGCAACCCCGCCCAAAATACTATGGTGCAGATCTAAGCTAGAGTTTTCACTATAAAACTCCCGTTTAAAATAACCATCATCATCTTGATTTCCCGTTTCCATAGCCATATCTGAGATCAAGTATAAATCTAATTCTGGTCGTAAATAATTGATCAATCGACCCAGCTCACCACCCTGACTTTTGCTGTTATAAACATATTTACGTAACTTTTCATCAATTGCCGTAACAACGTGAGTAATAAGACCGCTATTACGTTTCGATTTCATCGGGAAGCTTGGTCGTAAAATACACGCTTGAATATTAGAGTTAATTAAAACCGCTATAATGGCATCTTCAAAAGTAGGGACTACGATGGCGTTATAGGTAAACTGATCATCGTGATGACGCATAGTTCGCATCGAATTGAGTAGTTGGTTTTCAGCATCAATCAGTAAATCATCAACGATGAGGACTTCAAAATATGGCCTAGAACGGGAATTATTAGCGCCCTGAATGCTATTAGGGTTTTCATCTTCAGTTTCTAAATTAGCCTTCGACTCTGTAGTAGATAACGATAAATCAATGTCTTTACGCCGATAAGTACCATTTTCTAAAAAGTAATGAATTTGTGCGACTGAATGGGTTAAACCGACATAATCTTTTTGCTCAAATTGGATCCATAAATAACGGAAGTTTTCTTTCGAAGGAAAAGCAGTGTAATCCTCAATAGTTTCTAGAGAGGTTAATGAAAGTTCAACCGCTTTTTTTAAACGCTTATGTCCTTTACTACTGCGGCTGCTGCTTGAAAGATGGAAAGTATACTTTTTTAACTTCACCCAAGTATCTTGCCGCTTATTATTAAGTTGGTGATAAAAACCGATCATTTCTTGAGTTTTTTTATTTTCCAGATTACTCATAATTTAATTTTCCGTTGTTTGTTTATATATAAATCGAGCTTTATCATTAGCCTTATAAAAATAATTATACGTTTACATTTCAACTGACTTCCCTGCACAGATGAGATGAATATTTATTAGCAAGACCATTAAATCTAGTATTAATATACCTAGAAAAACGTAGGCGCAGCATTCCGATTTTTGCTGATTCAATAACCTTAAGCTATAGAGGGTCTGGAATTGAATTTGGTTAAAGATGCTGCCATTTAAAAATATCGGTAGATAATGATAGCAATACTAATATTCACGGTTCACAGCGAGTTAACCCACGAACATAAACACAAGCGACAACTTACCTACAAGACTGAATTTATTGATTTTTTAGATGAACAAAGGTTGGATATGAGTAGTATGTAATTAGTTGAATTCATTGATTGCAGTGTACTTAAACGATTGAAAATTCACCCGTAGTTGACACTTATATGCCCTGAGCACTTAATAATATTAACTTTACGTTATGTGTTAATAATAAAAAAATATACCTTGGAGTTACTAATCATCGTTAAAGTTTGATAAATTTTGATCCAGAGCAAACATATTACTTTTGTTAATAGCCGCCGTATTTTCACAGGCATTCGGTTACAGTAATTCAAAAGTTTTCCACATAATAATCATTAAATCAGGACACACTAATTATGACGCCATTTGGTATAGCTGGCATACAAATGAATTTGCAGCATGGCAGTAATGTAGATGCTATTGAAGAAAAAATTAATGTACTGATGAGCTTGTACCCCTGGGTTGAGATGGTAATAATTAGTGAACTAGCCGCTCATGGCCCTTTAGATAGTTTTGCCGAAACTATGCCAGGGATAACGGAAAACCGTTTTTGTGCTATGGCGCAAAAACATAACATCTGGCTAATTCCCGGTTCTTTCTTTGAATTGCGAAATAACGCAATTTTCAATACTGCCCCAGTGATCAACCCACAGGGTCAAGTGATTGCTCGTCATAGAAAGCTATTCCCCTTTTGTCCGTTTGAAGAAGGAGTAGAAGCAGGAGACGAATTTGTGGTATTTGATGTACCTGGCGCTGGCCGATTTGGTTTATGTATTTGTTATGATATGTGGTTTCCAGAAGTGCTGCGAACGCTTACATCAATGGGCGCAGAAGTCATTTTACACCCAGTATTGACAGGTACTAACGACCGCGAAATTGAATTAAACTTAGCCCGCAGTAGCGGCGCGCTTTTTCAAAGTTACATCATTGATATTAATGGCTTAGGGGTAGGCGGTGTCGGTCAATCTTGTCTTATCGATCCATCTGGACGAGTATTACATCAGGCTGGTGAAACAGACGAATTTTTGGTTACCGAACTTGATTTCGATAGCGTTCGCCGCCAACGCGAAGTGGGTTTACGCAGTCTAGGCCAACCGCTTAAAAGCTTTAGAGACACTAAAATTAACTTTACCGTTTACAATAAAGAACAGCGACAAACTGATTATCTTGACAGCTTAGGTCCATTACAAAAACCAACAAGAGAAAGCAAAAGAAGAATAGCAATCGAACCGGGCTCAAATATTAACAATAATACCGCGGCAAATGATGTATCAGGCCCCGTTACTCAACAATTCGATGAACTCAGTACTAGCCCTGATGTTGTTGCATATAACTATTCGGGTTTAGCACATGCAGAGCTTGAATCATTAATTTCTCCAGAAACTGCAGCAGCACAACAAACACAGTTGGATTTAACCATTACGGCCAAGGAAAGCATTGATTTATCGGCAATGACAAAAACCTCAGAGAGTATAAAAATGGATATCGATAAAAATAATAATGCGGTAGAAACAAGCGATAATTTAAAATGGTTTAAAGAAACTTCAGCGCAGATAAAACAATACATAAAGTCATGATAGAACCCCCACCTACTCTAGGATTTTCGTCACAACAAGAGCATTTTCTTGGTGAAAAACTAGCGTTAACCTACGCCCAAACTTGGCCAGCCTATCATCGCTGGTTAAGCCGAGCGCCTGAACAAGTAAGTGCCCAAGAAGGTAGAGATAAAATACAGCATTATATGCCAGAGTTGCTCGCCACCTATGATGGTTTATGTCATTCCTTTGGCGCCGATGAGCAAACGTGTGCATTTTTGTGTTTGTACAAACCTCCTGTTTTTCGTTCTGGTTGTTCACAAGCCTGTAAAACAAACTATGGCATTGAATTAGTTAGAAATTATGATTTTCCATCACAGTTATGTGATCGCTTATTACTGCATACCAATTGGAACGGTACTCGGGTTATTGCGATGACAGATTGTTTGTGGGGAGTCATTGATGGCATGAATGAGCATGGCTTAGCCGTTTCTCTGGCCTATGGGGGGCGTCAGGTACATGGTGACGGGTTTGCCATCACTATTGTGCTACGTTATATATTAGAGTTTTGTCAAACGACTGAACAAGCCGTTAACGTGTTAATCAATGTGCCTATTCATATGCCATATAATGTTACCTTGGTCGACAAACGAGGCGTCAGCAAAACAGTGGTTATTTGTCCGGGAGAAAAAGCTCAGGTTAACTCCCTCACCTTTGCCACCAATCACCAAGACGGCAGCACCATTGAAAACATCGATGCCATTGCCGACAGTTATACTAGATCGCAGTATTTATCGGCTAGATTAGCCGATCCTAGAGAAGCAAAAAACTCTCTAGTGCATTTGTTTCTACAACCACCGTTGTTGAGAAAAGCCAGTGACTGGCAAGGCTGGGGAACATTATACACAGCGCGTTATCAACCATCACTTGGCGTAGTAGAGTTGCACTGGCCTGATGGTCAATTTTTGCGACAAAGTTTTGACCATTTTGTTGAGGGTGACATTAGCGTAAGCTCACCTGCATACCTTTAATCCGATGCGGTGATATGATTTCATGCGACGGTATATTTGCACGAACAAATATACCCAAGTAACCTGAAGATGCAGTTTCAGAGCTAAGCTAGAAAATCAGATCAAGGCGCAGTACGAAGATAATGGTTATTCTCGGCAACTGCGTCCTGCGTTGCCCTAATGTCCCACATCCGTGTGGGAACCTTATCAAGTGCTGCACAGGTTCTTGGTTCCAGACAAAACCTAAGTACATACATCCATGTATGCAACGCTGAATTTTTTTTCTAGCTTAACTCCCTTCGGGCAATGCGAGAAAGGGTCATCTCCAGCGTTATTGATTTCTACAATGGAACAACCATTCTCTTCAAGCAATGCCTTGGTGCTGACCCTTTCTCGTCTTGCTGAATCCTGTATCTTCAAGTTGCTTGGGTATATAACCAGCTTCAAAACAATTAATTACCGTTCTCTTTTAGATGATTTTCCTGTATAGATAGAGATTATACAAAGTATTAAGTCATTCTACTGCATGACTTAACCTCTGAATTTCAATGGAAAAATGAAATGAAGTTAATTACTGAACGTCATAATCATGTTGCCCTAACTGTATTTGTAATCGGTATTTTTTGCGCCTTATTCATCGATAACTACGTCAACAAAACATGGGTAGAACAATCATATATTTACAGTATATATACGTCGGAATCTGGATTGCCGGCTTATAAATATAAAGATCAAGAAATAGTGATCAACTCCAGTGTGCCCTATGCAGAGTCATTACTTAATCAAGAAAATTTAAACCTTCAACAACATCCACCCAAATTAGCGCAACAATGGGTGGTAGACCATAAGCAACAATTAACCTTATTAAAACCAGCGTTTCATTTTGGCTTCTGGTCTTTATTGCCAGCATTTATCACTATTGCATTGTGCTTACTGACTCGCGAACCTATTACCGCCTTATTTAGCGGTGTAGTCGTTGGCTCCATTATGTTGGGAGAATACAACCTTACCGATAACGTTATAATCCCTAACCTTGCCAAAGAAGGCACGGCGGCAATATTATTGTTGTATTTATGGTTATTGGGCGGATTATTAGGGATTTGGACCAAAACAGGTGCCGCGCAGGCATTTGCTGACTATATGACTAAGCACTTTGTTAGAGGTCCAAGATCGGCAAAACTGGTCACTTGGCTGCTTGGTATATTATTTTTTCAGGGCGGTACCATGAGTACCGTTCTGGTGGGTACCACAGTAAGACCTTTGGCTGATAAAGCCGGAGTTAGCCATGAAGAGATGAGTTATATTGTCGACTCTACCGCATCCCCCATCGCCTCAGTGATAGCCCTAAATGCTTGGCCCGCTTATATTCAGGCTTTAATATTTGTGCCCGGAGTGGCTTTTCTGGCTACAGAAACCGACCGTTTAAAGTTCTTCTTTAGCAGTATCCCATTCAGTTTTTACGGTATTTTAGCCGTTATTGGCACGCTGTTATTAAGCCTCAATATCACTCAATTTTCAGGTAAAAGAATTCGTTCCGCACATCAGCGCGCTTTAACAACGGGAGAGTTGGATGCCACAAATGCCATACCACTAAGTGCCAAAGAGTTACAACATTGCAATGTTCCCGAGGGCTACCAACCACATGTGTTGGAATTTTTCATACCTCTGCTGAGTTTAATTACCATTGCCGTAGTCACCTTTATCGTTTACGGCTCGCCGCAAATAAACTGGGCCTTTGGTAGTGCCCTGTTACTTGCAGTGTTTATCGCGTTAGGCAAAGGCATGTCGCTTAACAACGTAATTGATGGCTTTGGCAATGGCTTAAAAGGCGTGGTTGTCGCCTCGGTAATTTTGATGCTAGCGGTGATCATTGGTAATATCAGTAAAGAGATAGGTAGCGGTCTCTTTCTGGTATCACAATTGGGTGGCCAGTTACCATTTTGGTTATTGCCGGTTATTTTACAATTAATGACGATGATAATTGCCTTCTCTACCGGTACCAGTTGGGGTACCTACGCAATAGCCTTTCCACTAGCTATGCCATTAGCTTGGGCAATCTGTCAGTCGCAAGGCTTAGCTAATCCAGAGCTGTTTATGGCGGTATGTTTTGCTACTGTATTGAATGGCAGTGTATATGGCGATCAATGTTCGCCAATTTCTGACACTACCATACTTAGTGCCATGACGACCGGTTGTGATTTAATGGATCATGTCAAATCACAACTAGTGCCAGCCTCTCTCGCTGCAGGGCTAGCAGCAATATTATGGACGTTAACGGTTCTGTTTTTTGCTTAAAGCTGAATAACATTAAGGCATGGGTTTGGATTTGAAAAGACTGAAGAAATAAGTTGGGCAGCGCTTGCTGCGAATAAAACGCTTTTTTTCGATTAATGCAAAGTCATCAATATTGACTTGCGTGGTGCTGCCTTCAAACAACTCAAATTCAGTCATTACTCGGTAGCTACGATAACTAATTCGCGGTAAGTTAAAACCTATTCCAACTGGCTGCCAAGCCTTCCAACATTTAATGATAGCGAGCTAACAAGGTGTTTTTACCTATTACTAAAGCATCTTTATAACCTTGTCTGGTTTATCTTTGTTTATTAAATGACAAAAAACATCACTTTATTTGAGCTGATAAACAATTAAATGAGGCCACTCATTTCACATCATTAGACCATAACGATATTTTTCGAGTGCCTCACATAGTAGTTACTTATTCATTCTGAATGAGAGTTTTCTTTAAGGTGTGATTCTTTCAACGTTACTTTCAGCGTAACTTTGTTGTTATTTTTAATGTGTATGTAATTCACCAGCTTTGTCATTTACCAAAAAATACCACACCATTAACTCAACAGAAAACACAATAATTACAGGTTAAGGAAACATTTTTACTGAGCTAACTCATTAAACAATTCAGTAAATTTTGCTAAACCTTCTTCGATGATCTCATCGCTGGCGGTTAACGCAGGTAAAAATCTGATCACGTTACCGTAGAAGCCACACGCTAATAAAATCAAACCAGATTTGGCCGCATTAGCAATAATAGCTTGCGTTAACGCAGTGTTGGCTTGCTCTGAATCACCATTTTGAACTAATTCCATCGCAATCATTGAACCGCTGTTTCTTACTTCTAGAATTAAATCAGAATGTTGAGCTCTAAGAGCAGATAACCTTTTGTTAAACAAAGCACCAATTTCATTTGAGCGCTGTATAAGGTTTTCTTCTTCGATGATTTCTAAAACAGCGAGTGCAGCAGCACAAGCAACTGGTGAGCCACCGTAAGTTCCGCCTAATCCACCCGGCAAAGGTGCATCCATAATATCACTTTTACCCACAACCGCGGCAATCGGGAATCCGCCTGCGATACCTTTAGCCATGGTGATTAAATCAGGTTCTACACCCGAGTATTCAAAATTGAACATTTTACCGGTACGACCAAAACCTGTTTGAATTTCATCGGCAATTAAAACAATGCCATGTTGATCACAAATTTTACGTAATGCTTGTAAAAACTCAGCTGGTGCTTGATAAAATCCCCCCTCCCCCTGCACTGGCTCAACAATAATTGCGGCAACATCTGTAGGAGCAATATCAACTTTAAACAAATTTTCTACCGCTTTAAGCGACTCTTTAATGGTTATGTTATGACATTCGACCGGGAATGGTGCGTGGAAAATATCACCTGGGAAAGGACCGAATAAGTTTTTGTACGGCGTTATTTTACCTGTTAATGCCATGGTTAAATTTGTACGTCCGTGAAAACCTCCGTTAAAGGCAATAACGCCACGACGCCCTGTGTGTGCGCGAGCAATTTTAACGCAATTTTCTACCGCTTCAGCTCCCGTAGAGACAAAGATCGCTTTTTTATCTGAGTCACCCGGTGCTATGGCAGTTAACTTTTCAGCTAATTCTACCGCCACTTCATAAGGATTAACCATCACGCAAGTATGGCTAAATTTATCAATTTGCGATTTTGCTGCGGCAACAACTTTAGGGTGACTATGACCGGTATTACACACGGCAATACCGGTACCAAAATCTATGTAACGTTTACCTTCAACATCCCACACTTCAGAATTCTCAGCGTGGTCAACATAAACTGGGTATACGTTGCCTTGTCCGCGTGCGATAACTTTGGTTTTTCTCGTCTGTAATTGTTCGTTATTCATAACATTGTCCTAATTCTTTATAATTTTGTATCGTTCTAGATTGCAATAAATTGCTTTTATCGGTTTAGCTTAAAGCTGTTTCAGTTAAATTGAAGCACAAGCACAGTGTTCATAAACAGGGATCAGTACTTGTGACAATAAAGTTGGTTGAAACAGTAAAATATTAACGGTAACTATTTACGCAGTTACTGTGTTAAGCCGCCCATACACAAATACTTAATTTCTAAGTAATCATCTAAACCATATTTTGAGCCTTCACGACCATTTCCTGATTGCTTAACACCACCAAAAGGTGCTGCCGTATTCGAAATGATGCCTTCGTTAATACCTACCATGCCAAACTCTAAACCTTCAGCTACTCGCCAAATAGTGCCAATATCACGAGAATAAAAGTATGCAGCTAAACCATATTCGGTATTATTAGCCATTTCGATCACTTCTTCTTCGCGGTCAAAAGCAATAATAGGCGAAACAGGACCAAATATTTCATTGGCTGCAATTGGCATATCATTCGTTACATTGGTTAATATTGTTGGCTGATAGAAGCTCGAGCCTGCGTTGTGTTTTTCACCACCAACATGAACGGTTGCGCCTGCGGCAATCGAGTCAGCTACTAGTTTTTCAACGTCATTAACGGCTGTTTCAGAAATCATCGGACCTATAACGACACCGTCAGTTAAGCCATTACCTATGGTTAATGCGTTTACTGCGACAGAAAACTTTTCAGTAAATTCGGCTAACACGCCTTTTTGAACAAAAATACGGTTAGTACAAACACAAGTTTGTCCGGCATTTCGGTATTTCGATACCATGGCACCTTGTACCGCGGCATCAATATCTGCATCATCAAAAACAATAAAAGGAGCATTGCCGCCTAATTCCATAGACACTTTTTTAACGGTTGTCGCACATTGTTGTATTAATGTTTTACCCACAGCTGTTGAACCTGTGAAGGTGAATTTTGCCACGTCAGGATGTTGTGTTAAGACCTTACCCATTCCTCTTGCATCGTTACCGACAACAACATTAAAAACACCAGCAGGAATGCCAGCGCGCTCTGCAAGTTCAGCCATGGCTAGTGCAGACAATGGTGTTTGTGTTGCAGGACGAACGACAAAAGTACAACCTGCAGCTAAAGCAGCGGCTGCTTTACGAGCGATCATGGCATTAGGAAAGTTCCATGGTGTTATTGAAGCAACGACACCAACAGGCTGTTTAATGACAATAAGCTTCTTATCGCCAGAGAGAGCAGGTATTACATCACCGTAAACTCGCTTACCTTCTTCGGCAAACCATTCAATAAAAGAAGCGCCATAACCAATTTCACCTTTGGCTTCTGCTAAAGGTTTACCTTGCTCAAGTGTTAATATGCGACCAAGATCTTCTTGGTTTTCCATCATCAAATTAAACCAGTTACGTAAAAGAGTCGCACGTTCGTTAGCTGACTTTGCCGACCACATTTTTAAAGCAGATTTGGCAGACTTAACCGCAAGCTCTGTTTCAGCAACACCCGCGTTGCTAACAGTTACAATCAGCTCACCCGTGGCAGGGTTTGTTACATCAAAATTCGTTTCACTGGTGTGCCAACTGCCATTAATATAAGAGAAGTTCTTCAGTAATTGATTGTCTTTAATACCTTGCATGTTTATCTCCGGTCTTATTTCTATTGTTCCTATTGAAACTTAAAAACAACTCTGGTTAAATACAAAACAATCAACCTTTAGTTTTGCCTAGGCCAAACATTGAGTAAAACATCCATTATTCCAAAATCGGTAACCGAATACGATCTTCGTTTATTAAGAATTTTTGTCTCAGTAGTTGAGCATGGCGGCTTTTCAGCTGCCGAAAAAGCGTTAGGCATAACCCGTTCAACTATCAGCTTGCATATGTCTAATTTAGAGACAAGAATGAAGTTAAAGCTTTGTTTGCGTGGGCGGGGAGGCTTTTCTCTTACTGAAGATGGCCAATCTGTTTATCGAGCGGTTATAGACTTATTTGATTCGCTGAATGATTTTTCATTACATGTAGGTACGCTAGGTAAAGAGCTTAGTGGTGAATTGGTTATACTGTGTGCCGATCAATTAGATAATAAAAAACAACAAAAACTAGCGCGGGTAATTGAGCTAGTACATGAGAGTGCCCCTAATCTACATATTGTTTTGGATGGCGATTCAATTTCAAATATTGAACGATTATTACTTAAAGACAAAGCACATATGGGCATATTTCCAGGTTATCAGCAAATAGAAGGTTTGCATTATCTGCCTTTATCAAGCGAACCCATTTACTTATGTTGTGGAAAAAAACATCCTTTCTTTAATATCGTTGATGCAAAGATCACCAGTGAAGATTTTGCTTCTGTTGCAGCTATTCACCCCGGCATTGATATTGATTTTGCTGGGCGAGAGCAACTTAAAAAGCTTAATTTAAATGCAAAGGCTTATCAATTTGATACGCGAAAGGCGATGATATTGTCGGGGAAATATATCGGCTACATGCCTCAAAGCTACATTCAGCAAGAGTTAAATAACGGAGAGATCCGCATTATCCAACCGAGTATCTTAACTTATCAATTTAATTTATCGATTGTTAATAAAAAATCACCGAGAGAAGCAAACAAGGTTGAATTACTATATAACGCGTTTATTACTGCATTCAATTTGATAGAAAAGTGATAAGAAAAATATCAATTTTTAAGTTAATAACTAGAAAACGGCTACTTTCATCATAAAACCCTATCTCGTTAATGGACGAGATATATTTACAACTAATGATTTCACATTAAACAGAATAAGATGCGGTCGTTTATACAGCTTATTAAGAGAGCTACTCTCTAGGCTTTGATGTTTGCGCAGCTATTATTCTCTTCGCTTTGGCAGTCTTTATGGCTTGTGGGATAAACAGGTTTTAATAGGTTGGTCTTATCGTTTATGCGATATCATTATTGTAAAATTTCTTTTTGTTCTGTTAAATCTATTATGCTGTAAGTAGTTTCATTACGGAACGGGGGCTCTCTACCACTTACTGATAGCTTTTAAGCTCTAAAACTTTATCTATTGCTTCGTTCAGCGATAATATAAGATGTTGCCCTAAACACATTCTTTGCTGTTTATCACAGTATCTAAAGCGAAAGTAAAACTCAACTTACCTTTATTACTAACGACAATGCTAAGAGAGTCACGATCAGGTTTTTCATTTTTTTTCTTGATCTTTTCCATGAAAAAATTTAATTTTCGATGCTGTTAAACCCATAATCATTCCCTATGGTATTATAATATTTAAATTAGATGAATGTGCATCTCGCCCACAAAGTGGCACAAACACATTCTTCTAAGTGCACAACAAAGTGCACAAATGAGCTGTCAGACAATGTCATGTAAGAAAACAACAAATAATACATTGCGATAAAATAAATTATAAATCAATAAAACAAAGAGTTAACATTACACATGGTCATTGATAATCATTCAAGCTCACAACCTAGTATTCTCTGGCACGATTATGAAACATTCGGAATTTCACCGAAGTTTGATAAACCTTCCCAGTTTGCAGGGATTCGTACCGATCTCGATTTAAACATCATAGGCAAGCCTGAGATGTTTTATTGTCGACCGTCACATGATTACCTACCTCAACCCGAAGCATGTTTAGTTACTGGCATAACACCACAGAAAGCTCAACAAGACGGTTTGTCTGAAGCCGACTTTGCTTCACGTATTCATACTTTGTTTACTCAGCCAGATACCTGTGTTGCCGGCTATAACAATATTCGTTTTGATGATGAGTTTACCCGTTATCTTCTTTATCGTAATTTTTACGATCCGTATGCACGGGAGTGGCAAAATGGTAATTCTCGTTGGGATATTATTGATATGGTCCGCGCATGTTATGCACTTCGCCCTGAGGGTATAAATTGGCCAACTGTTGAACGTGATGGCGAACAAGTGGTGAGCTTTCGACTTGAGTTGTTGACCAAAGCAAATGGTATTGCCCATGAAGCGGCTCATGACGCTATGAGTGATGTTTACGCCACCATTGCTATGGCGAAATTAATTAAAGAAAAACAACCTAAGCTATATGACTTTATTTTTAATTTAAAAAATAAAAAGCAAGTTGCTGAACTAATCGATGTTTATAACATGACTCCGATTGTGCATACCTCAAGTAAAATTTCTTCAGAGCATGGCTGTACTAGTTGGTTCGCACCTTTTGCTTATCATCCTGTCAATAAAAACGCCATTATCGCTGTTGATTTAGCGCTTGACCCTCAGCCATTATTTGATTTAAGTGCGCAAGATATTAAAGCGCGGTTATATACTAGGCATGATGAATTAGCAGAAGATGAATTACCCATTCCCATCAAGCTTATTCATCTCAATAAGTGCCCTATTGTGGCGCCTGCAAAAACATTATTACCTGAAAATGCCAAGCGTTTGAATATTCCTCGTGATCTTTGTTTAGAAAACTTAGCCAAATTGAAACAACATTTGGAAGTAAGAGATAAATTAGCTGAGGTTTTTGAAGCAGAAGATTATAGCGATCAACCCAGGCCAGATGCTGAGCATTCGCTATACGGCGGTAGTTTCTTTTCGCACAGCGATAAAGCGCAAATGGATATTTTACGTGGGCTGCCAGCAGAGCAATTAGCAACGCACCCGTTTACTTTTCAAGATGAACGATTAACGTCTTTATTATTTTTATATCGAGCTAGAAATTATCCATTAACATTAACAAGTGCAGAGCAAGAAAAATGGCAGCAACGATGCCAAGATAAAATTCAATTCGGGGGTAAAGGATTATTAAGCGCTGATGAGTTTATGATCACATTAGAAAACTTAGCCCATGAACATGAAAGCGATACGGGTAAAATGAAGGTATTAAAAGCCTTGTATCAGTATCTACAATCTTAATGTTATTGAAAAGTCAGCCGCATAAACGCACGATGATTATCTAGAATAATAAAGATTAAATTAACGGTAAATAAATGGGGTTACCGTTAATTGTTCAAAGCATAGTATTAGATTTATCAGCTATAATTCGTAAATGAAGTATGAGCGTTCATATCTAAATAATTAATAAGGTTATTCGTTGTTTGTTCAATGTCACTCACGTCACTTGGGATGATCAAGATGGTATTATCACTCGCCATGCAAGCTAAAATACCATATGACTCCCCCATGTCTTCAACAATTTTAGAAATTAACGTTGCTGCACCAATAATCGTTTTTATGATTATTTGCATATTATTGTGCTTTATTCCTAAGATCACAGAGTCTATAGACTCTTCAACGAGTGGAATATGCTGTTTGGCGGGTAGTCGATAAACTGAGTCATTATTATTATTACGAAATTTGATTGCGCCCACTTTTTTCAATAAACGCGAAATACGCGTTTGGGTAACGTTTTCAAAACCTCGTAAAGATAGAGCTTGAGCTAATTGCAGCTGTGAACCGCAGCGTTGGTCATTTAACAGCGACTTAACAGTATCAAGTAAATCAGACTCTGATATATTCATCATAATTTCTCCGTCGTTACCCTTTTAATAAGTTTTATTAATTAATGCTTTAGTGTTATTGGTTGACTAGTCATTCTATCTAAACCTAAATACGATGCTTGAGCACTTTGGCTATTGAAGCTATTAGGCTTAACCTGTTTGCTATAAGCGGTTTGCCACTCTATTAAGGAGAAGTCGTCGATATTGAGAGTGACTGTTTCACCATTTTCAAGTACGGCCTGAGCAAGTACTCGGTAGCTTTTATAACCAATACGCGGTGAGTTAAACTCTATTTCAACATTCTGCCATTGATTGTTTGCCGTTAAGTCAACTGTGCCAATTAAATGTTTTGTTCCTTTTGCAAATGCATCAAATAACTTCTGTCTTGTTTTACGTCCTTGCCAGTAAAAATTTATCTTAACAGCCGCCTGTGTTTTGAACTTTGCTTTTAATGTCATCGCACTGCTAGCTTTATATACACGTCTAAAACTTTGCATGCCAAAAATATTATCTTGTGTTGGATTTAATTGTATCGCTAAGCTGTGCTCTCCACTGGCACCAAAGTTATTAATCGACGTACTTTCTCTGTTAAATAACCATCCTCGTTCAGGGCTGTCAAAAAGGTTGAAGGTTTCAAAGTTACTGTCGTTTATCAAGTTAAGGCCTAAGCGGTAACGTATTTCACTATTAGGTAATACAATTTGCGTGATTGGAGCTTGCCATGGCAGTTCATATAAACTTGCAACACGTTCATTGCTACCAAAGGAAAGTTTTGTTTCTTGGTTATCTATTTTATCAACTTCTAGTAAAGTTTTATTCGAGGTAATAACACCATGCCCGCCTGACTGACTTATGTCAGTGTTGCGAATTTTCGAGAGTGTTTTAAGGCGCTTCATTACGGTATAGCGGTGCATACCTGTTGCTGGTGTCGGCTTATACCCTTTAACATAAATAGGCACTATTTCTGCGCGATGAAATTTTTCGCCATCAAGCCACACGTATAAAATAAAACTGTGCTGAGTTGCACTAAAGTTTTGATCGAATATAAAATTGCCCATTGAATACGCAATAAGCTTGTTGTTGTATAGCTCTAGACCCTGAGTAACATGAGGGTGATGCGCTATCGCTAATGCGGCTCCAGCATCAAGAGACGACTTTAATCTTTGCTCGGTAACACCTGTAGGGCTATTGGCATACTCTTGGCTGCCATGATATTGAACAATGGTGATATTGTCTTTACTTACTTGCTTCTTCACAGAACTCAGCATATTTTCCATTGAACCATATGCTGCGCCGCCGTGATCGTTATTTGCTGTTTGCGTTGGGTTTGCACTACCTTCCCAGCCAACATAACCAAGCATAGCAAAGTTATTATTCTTTATTTTTTGTTGATGAGCCTTCAAAGCAGTTTGCTCGTTAATACCTGCACCAGAATAAGCTAACTTACTTTGTGATAAAAATTTTAAGGTTGAGTGTAAACCAGAGTCCATATAATCATATGTATGGTTATTGCCAAGGGATACATAATCAATACCAGCCCAGCTTAATGCGTCTAATATTTCAGGTTGAGAATAAAAGGTTACTGACTTAGGCGCTCGTTCGGCGGGCTTTTTATCTGCAATTTGTGTTTCTAAATTAACGGCAGCGTAATCAGCGATACTCATGTAGGGTTTTATATGCGAGACAATGGCACGGCTATCTGCGGCCTTATTATTTGGGTGAATTAAGATTTTATCGCCAAAATAAGGCTTATAAAAACGACGTCCCATCATAACATCGCCACCAAAAGCTAACATTACGCGTTCCTTAGCTTTTTTAACTAAGGTTATATCACTGATGTTTCTGATGTTAATTGAGGTTTGTGCTAATTCGAAATGGCTAAATGTTTGCACACTAGCAAAATAATTAGGATGCGATAAACTAATTTGGTAGCTGTCTGATAATTTTGCTTCAAGCAAAAAGGTACCATCATGGCTGGTTATTATTTTTTTATTTTCTACGGCAATTTCAACACCCGCAAGTGGCTTTCCTTGCTCGGTCAGAACCTTGCCATTAATAGCAAAATTATCGTTGGCAAAGCTATGTGCCGTAAAAATAAATAATAAAAAAGACCAAAGTTTGTTCATCATAATTCCTAAATTTTAAACAATTAACAGCTACTACTATATAGAATTTTTATTAAAAGCTTCATTCATAAATCAAACAAACCTATAACCTAAGGGTATTAACTTAAATCTTATTAGATTCATGAATACCAAGTCCGGTAAGTTTGTTCCCAGTCAGAGCTTTTTGGCGTTTTGAGAACAAATATAATTTTTTTGCATATAGTTATTCTATATGAAATAAATTTTGTGCGGTTATCGAATCGCTAGCAAGCTCCAAAGGGCGATTTAAAAAAGCTTACAGACTAAGTTATTCGTTTTGAGAAGGTTCCTACACGGATGTAGGACATTAGCGTAATGCAGGAGCAATTACCGAGAATAACCATTATCTTCAATCAATGCTTTTCTCTAAGCCTTTTAAATCTCGCTAAATGGGAAGAAACTTTATGGAATTGGTATAACATGACCTATAACCTTAATTTATGAAGTACTAAAACTTTAGCAATATTAATACTCAAAGAATTAAGTGAGGATAAGGAATACCTTCTAAAAGATGAAATCGAGGCAATGATGACAGATGCAACAACTAGTAATGAAGATACAACAACTACAGAAAATAAACCAACGAGTTCTTTTTTTACACGTAGTACGTTAAGTAAAGCCCATAAACAATTTACCACGCCTACTCATGAAAGTGATGATATAACGCCTTTTTATGTATTAGGTTATAACTAAAGTATTGAATTACTTTTTTTGGCGATAATGTTCTTTACGAATATTACTAAGATCACCATTTTTAACGGCATCTTTTACAATACCTTCTAATCGAGTTTGTAAATGTGTTAAAGGTGAATGGCTAGAAATAACTAAATAATGATGGTATTCATGCTGCGGCTGATAGAGTGTTTTAACAACTTTATAGTTTAAGTTTAGCTGCTCTAAAATAGGTGAAGTACTTTCTTCATAATGAATAAATGCATCAATACGTTTATGAAGCAGTAATTCTATATTTTGTTTTAATGAAGAGACCGAATGTTTCTTTATTTTTTTATCAAGATCGAATGTTGAGAAATATTTTGCATGCCGGTTAACTCCTACGTCCTTTCCCTGTAGATCCTTATATTCGGTAATACTATCCCTGTTTTCTTTTAATGAATAAAAACGAAACCTTAACGTTTCATAGGCAGGAAAAATATAAATAAATTCATCTTTTCTGATCTTTGTTCGTTGCAGCCCAACCATTAAGTCTAGCTTACCCATTTTCAATTGATGGAGTCGACGTGCGAACGACATCGGAGAAATATTTAATTCTACGGAGAGTTTGTCGGCAAAATAGGCTAGGTATTTAGCATGTAACCCGTTCTGAAATCCTTTAGCAACGCCAGCCTTGATTATTAACTTCTCTTCCGGTATTTGAACAGCTTTAGCCTGTTCACCGCTAATGAAGTAAAACAATAAATACAAACAAACGATTACTTTCATTAGGTATTCCTTTTAATACATCCAATAATTAATTATGTATAAAAATGAATGAAAAGAAAGTAATAAGGCTGACCTTATTACTAAGTATCAGCCCTTGTTCACTAAATTTAGCTCTTATTAATAAATAAGTTTAATGCACAAACTTTCCCGCAAGCTTTTTCAAATACTTCCTGTGATGAATAACTAACTCGCCGTTCACTATAACGTGGTCTATTCCAGTTGAGTATTTATTCCATGTAGAAAAATCTGCGTTAGCGCTGAGCGTTTTTGGATTGAAGATAATGACATCTGCTTTATAACCCTTAACTAATTTCCCTCTATTATCTAAACCAAGAATTTCAGCCGTTTGGCTTGAACTTTTCTTAATGAAGGCACCTACAGTAAGTAGTTTCTTTTCAACAACATATTTTTGATACTTTTTTGGAAAGCTTGCATATTTTCTTGGATGACCATTAGTGCCATCTGACGATGTAACGACCCAAGGCTGCACCATAAAATTTTCAACATCTTGTGGCGACATATTAAAAGAGGCGACACGAACATCACCTTCTTGTACTAATTGAATGGCGGTAGTAACCGGGTCCGCTGATCTTTTATTTGCCACTTCTGCTAAATTTAATCCAACAAGTTCTTCGTTTTTAAAAGCGGTGATCAATAATGATGTTGGTCCACCGCGTCGGCGGATATTTTCAGTAATCTCGCTACGTAATTGATCAGCTAACTTGGGATCATTTAATCGTTTATGAAAGGCTTCTGTGGAATCAGCCATTACCCATTTGGGCATTACTGCACTATGTAATTTAGTGCCAGAAGCTAACCAAGGGTATTGATCGGCTGAAATACTTAAACCGCCCGTTTGAGCTTGCTCAATTTTTTCAATGACATTTTTGCTTTGCCCCCAAACGTCAACACCCAAAGCTTTAATATGAGCAAGGTGTAAATGTATATCCGCCGCGCTTGCAATATGAATAGCTTCATCGATTGCTGCATCTAAACCTATATTAAAGGTACTTTCATCGCGTAAATGCGTATCATAAATTCCGCCATGTTTACTCGCAACTTTTGCCAGTGTTACCACTTCTTCTGTATTAGCATAGCTACCAGGCACATAATAAAGGCCTGTTGATAAACCTAATCCGCCAGCCTCCATTGCTTTCGTTAATAATTGCGACATTTCTTCAAGTTCTTTGTCAGTAGCAAAACGTTGAGCTCGTCCCATAACTTGTTCACGCACACTGCCGTGACCAACGAGCAATCCAACATTGGTGCCAATTCCGTTGGCTTCTAGCGCTTTAGCGGTTTTGGCAATATCGACGGGCCCTTCGCCGTCATTGCCATTAATAACGGTCGTTACGCCTTGAGTCAGATAATTTAAGTTATGGTTTTTGTCCTGACTATAAAGCTCTGCTAGGCTATGAGTATGTGGATCAATAAAGCCTGGGCTAACCACTTTATTTTGTGCATCAATCACTTTTTTGGCCGTTACGTTATGTTCACCTCTAGGATAAACACCACAAATAATATCACCACATAGTGCGATATCTAGTGCTTGCGCCTCGTCATTTATGCCAGTGTAAACTTCGCCATTTTCGATTAATGTATCAACCTGCGTTTTCTCTGCAAATGAACAGGAAAATAAACTAAGCAAACAGCCCGTTATTAATACTTGTTTGATTGTTTTTTGACTCATTAACCTGACCTATTCTTTATTATGATTAGTGTTCGACAACATGGTTTTCATTAAGAGTGTCGATGCATTTTTTGCAATAATTATGATGTTTTCACGGTTAGTTTCATCACCCATTTCATAAGTAATGGCGTGAACATTATAATTATCAGCAAAATATTGTTTTGCGACACCTTGATTAGGATTATTTCCAGGCTGTTGAATAACAGTAAAGTTAGGCATAGCTTGGTCTAAGCTGCCTAACCAATGTTTAACAAAATAAGGGGCTTCAACACCATAATTTACTGGTAAGGTATAAAAAATATCTTTGCTTGTTGAATGAAAGTCTATGGCAAACTTTATTTTCTCACCTTTCGCCACAAGGGACTTTAGATAGTTATTTACATGTCGAGTTTCAGGTTGGCTAAAGTTAATCCAATCTCTATTAAGATCTAACCCATTGGCATTATGTCGCCAATTTCCCATAAAAACACCATCTGGATTAATATTAGGAATAACCAGTACATTGTATTTTTCACGGAAATTGTTAGCTAAATCGTTATTAGCTAACAAGGTTTCAACAAAAGGAAATAATGCTAAAGCACCGGTAACTTCTGGTGGGTGCTGACGTCCTAAAACGACTAACCATTCTTTACTCTCACCTTTACTTTCTATCTTGTATATCGGACGCCCTTGTATTGATTGCCCTAAAGAGTCATGGCTAACCTTTGCTTTGTGCTGTAATTTATTCGCCCAATCTACATAATATTGATTATTGATAATTTCCTGACCTGAGATATACACAGCATTTTTAGATGCATCAATATTCATGATTAGTCGTTTACCATTAATCTTATAAGGCTGTGGTTGCCACGTTTTTCCGTCTTGGCTAATCTTAGGAAGGTATCTGTGTTTATCACCCTTCACTATCATCGTGACTTTAATGGTTGTTGCTTGTTTAGCCTGTATCTTGAAGGCATACCATGGGCTTGAGTTAATAGGCGTATTTTCAGGTTTTAGTTTGATGAAATATTCATTGTTGCCTAGTGACTTACATTCATCCATACGTCCGTTAGCAAAATCAGCTGTTAATAGAACATTGCCTGAATTACATGTTTGCGCATTCACACTTTCATTAGTTGAATTACAAGCGACAAGTAACATGGTTGAAAATGACAATGCGCAAATAAATAATAATTTTTTCATAATTAATCTTATTAAAGTTGGGTGACTAATATAAAAATGGCTCGGTTAAAGTTATTTACCGAGCCATTTTTGTTATTTTAGAGTAAGTATTACTACTTAGAATGTTTTACTTAGATTTAAATATAAGTAACGACCACGGTTTGAGTGATAATCGCCAGAATAACCGTGCCAGTAGTTATCTGCCATTGGTGGCTCTTCATCTGTAAGATTTCGAGCACCAAATCGTACATAGGTACCATCTAAAGCACTATTTTTACCAAATCTATATGACACATATGCATTCATAGTAGTCATGCTGTCTATTGGTAAAAATATTTTCTCATCATCATCATTAATATAGTTGGTACTGGTATCAATAAACTCACTGACATAATTAAGACTAACGCCAGCGCCCCATTGATTCAATCGCCAGTTTATTGATGATTTAGCGCGCCATTCAGGGTTACCATCTTGTAGAATTAAATCGCCTACTCCAGCAACTTCTACTTCAGCAAGATTTGGATATTTAACTAAGTCTTGCTGCGCCTCAAGTACGATTGCAGAAAGGCTATCAACAGATGTTTCATATTTAGTTAAATATGCGGCATTCACGTTAAACTCAAATTCACCAAACGATGTTTCTAGATCATACACGACACCAAAATCAAGACCTGATAGCTCTTGGCTTGCCGCATTGATATATTGGTTATTAACTTGACTCGCCACTAACTCAGCATCACGAATAACATTAGGGTTACCAGCGCCGCCGTCTTGGCGTATAACGTAATCATGTGCCATAACTGTCTCATAAGGAGCAAGGAAAACTAGGTTTTCTTGGTCAATGTTCCAGTAATCTATAGTAAAAGTTAAGTTATCAGTCGGTTCAACAACAAGTCCAAAAGAGGTATTTATACTGTCTTCTGGTTCAAGGTCTGAATTACCTTGGCGGTTATCTATAACAGCATAGCTATCATCAGTTACCGGGTCATACTTAGAAGAACGACGCGGCATACTTGCTTCTTCAGAGCTTTGCTGTAAACCAGGGACTTTAAAACCACCAGCATATGATGCTCGTACACTTAACCATTCAGTCGGTTTGTAAAATAAAGCGACTTTAGGTTTTAGTGCATCACCACCATCAGAAAAGTTTTCGTAACGTGCTGCAAGTTGAATTTCAGCATACTGATCGCCACTGTCTAATAATGGCATGATAATCTCTGCATAAGCTGAACCCACATTACGGCTAGCACTAGAGTCAGTCGTTGCGCTACTACCATATAATGAACTTTCATTAACCACACCATATGCATCCGTGAAAGGCAAGCTACCATCTACGTACTTAGAACGGTCACTATCGTATGTTTCACGGCGGAACTCAACACCTACGGCAATACCGGCATCACCCGCTGGCATAGAGAAAAAATCAGGATTACTGGCTTTAAAATCAATCGACGCGAGGCTAGTTTTCGAGTCAGTTTTTGCCTGAATTAAGAACTGGTCTGTAATTGACGCATCAACTAATGGTCTGTCACCAATAGTATTTGGATTGTTAATATCGCCACCACCAAACACGTTATAAGCTGTACTTACATCGGTGCTGTTCACGGCTTTTTCAAAGGCATTTACATCAATACGTGTACTGCGGTCATTAGTTTCTGCTTCACTATAAAATGCAGCACTTTCCCAATCCCAGTCGCCAACATAACCTTTAAATCCAGCGAGTACTCGAAAACTTGTATCATCAACGGTAACTGTTCTTGGTCCAATATCTGTAGGACGATATCTACGTAAAGTGACTTCTTCGCCAAATGGATTATAAAAAGCATCTGCCGCTATATTAAAGCGATGTTTACTACCATTGTGGTTTTGCTCTGATTGATTAGTAAGTTGTGCTTGGTAATAAATACCTTCCGCAAAAAACTCTAAATCATCATTAACTTCATGAGTAAAATGAGTGTAAAAGTTAAGTCTTTCAGCATCTGAAGATAAAGGACGTGTAGTTCCTCGGTCAAAACGAATATCGCGACCAGAGCTGCCTTTATCCACACAAACACCTTCAACAGCGAGTGCTGAATCTACACAGCCTGATAAGGTATCAGGTTGTAAATGAAATCTTCCTAAGCTATCACTGTCAAACTCGCCCCAAGGCGTGTCTGAGCTTCGGTTATCTAACTGAGTATCACCAATAAATTCTTCAGGTAAGCCAGGGTATTCACGTCTATCATGACTTGCAGAATAAGGACGTTCAGTTGCCATCATACCGTTACGGTTATAAACACTTAATGACCCAACAAGGTTTGAAAGGCCGTCATTAAGCTCGATGCCACCTACATAAGTAAAGGTGGTTTCATTTAATGGTGTACCTTCAGAGGCGCCGTGTCTAAGGCTCACTTTGTGACCAACATACTCACTATCAAGGGCATAGTTAACTACACCTGCAATAGCATCTGAACCATAAACAGCAGCAGCACCATCACGTAATACTTCTAATGAACGTAAGCCTGCCACGGGTAAAGTGTTTGAGTTAACAGTATTAACCGGCACTTTGTTCGCGCCTGATTTTGATTGTGTACCAGGATGATTGACCATGCGGCGACCATTAAGCAATACCAAGGTATTACCAGCGCCTAAACCACGAAGATTGAATGAACCAACATCACCACGGGCATCGTTTACATTAGAAGACCCCGTTGTTTCACCAAAATTAACAGAGCCCATTTGCGGTATAGAACGTAGTAATTCATCGCCGGTCATTGCAGCAGAATTTTCAATATCTTTTGCACTCATGGTTGTTACAGGTAAAGTACTAACATCTGTAGCACGTTTAATGTTAGAGCCAATAACACTGATGCGCTCTACTTTCTTTTCTTCTGCTGCAGTATCTTCAGCATAAGCTTGAAAACTTGTTTGGGCTGTTAGTGCAGTAATAACACAAAAACTTAAATGTTTTAGCTTATATCCGCTTGTTGTTTTCTGTTTCATCTTGTCCACCTTGTATATAGTTTATTGTGGTAATTTTTTGTTGGATATTTTTATCCAATCGTTTTTTTATTAAACTCACCTTGCCCAAAGTTACAAAAAATTACTATTGACAGAACGTTCGAACCCTATAACCCAAAGTTATACACATTAAATTTTAGCAGAAAAATGAAGATTAACTTTTAGCCTCGCTAGCAAGTCACAACCTTCGGTTATAGCTTTGTTAATTTTTTGAACTGCTTATTGTCTGATTACCTCTTTACAATCAAATTGCTGTTCTTAAATTTACAACTCATTATCTATAAAAATAAAAGAGTCAAAAAAATAAAGGCTATTACTCATATGAAATTAGAAATATCAATCATAGAAACGTTAATAATCGCTTTCTTAATTCTTTTCACTGGTTATTATTTAAATAACAGAGTGAAATTTTTAAAAAATAACAATATTCCAGAACCGGTTGTCGGAGGTATTGTCTTTTCGATCCTTTCTGCCGTTTTATATCTCTATTTTGAAGTTAGCTTTCAATTTGACATGGCTTTTAAAACACCATTGATGACGGTCTTTTTCACCACTGTCGGCTTAGGAGCCAGCTTTGCTTTGCTGATTAAGGGCGGGCCTAAAGTTTTATTATTTCTTGGCGTAGCGACTGTCTATTTACTTGTACAAAATGCCGTAGGTGTTTCTATAGCTATGGCGACAGGGTTAGAGCCATTAATGGGACTTATTGGTGGTTCAGTTACCCTTTCAGGGGGGCATGGTAATGGCGCAACTTACTCTGATTTATTTATTAATGAATACGGTTTACCTAGCAGTGTATTTGAATTAGCTATGGCTGCGGCAACTTTAGGACTCATATTAGGTGGCCTTGTTGGAGGTCCAGTAAGTAAAAGGTTAATCACAAAATATAATTTAAAACCAGACAACTCTTATCATGAAGAGCTTGACGATACTGTAACCTTTGATCCTGATGACCATGATCTAGTTACACCAAGAAAAATGATGGAAACATTATTCATTATCCTAAGCTGTATGTACTTAGGTAATATAGGATATTTAGAACTAAAGTCGGTAAATGTTGTTTTACCTGCCTTTTTAATTCCCTTATTAGTCGGTGTTATAATAACCAACCTTACTGAATTCACTAAAACCTATAAAATCAGCCGAGCGTGTATTGACCTTTGGGGCACCATGGCACTTTCAATGTTTTTAGCGATGGCATTAATGTCACTAAAAATATGGGAATTAGTCAGTTTAGCGGGGCCAATGATATTTATGATTCTCGTTCAGGCAGTGATGCTAATGCTCTTCGCTTATTTCATTACTTTTAGAGTCATGGGAAAAAACTATCACGCGGCAATAATGGCGGGTGGACACTGTGGTTTTGGCTTAGGTGCCACGCCAACGGCTGTTGCTAACATGGAGTCATTAGTTTCTCGTCATGGCCCTTCACCACAAGCTTTTTTGGTTGTGCCTCTCGTTGGGGCATTTTTTATTGATATTACCAATGCGTTGGTAATACAGTTGTATTTAAGTTTGCCATTTATGAATGGTTAAATTTTAATGAACCATTTACTGATACTTTGATTTTTAAGGGACATCATGCGCTTAAGACATATTGAAATTTTTCATGCTATCTACACGACAGGCTCAATCACCAATGCAGCAAAAATATTGCATGTGTCGCAACCTTCGGTCAGTAAAGTGTTATCTCATGCAGAGCTTCAATTAGGTTTTAACTTATTTGATCGGGTGAAAGGACGACTGCTCCCTACCGATGAAGCTGAAATGCTTTTCGGTGAAGTAGACAAAATTTATCAGCAAATGCGTTCAATTAAAAATACCTCACAAAACATTAAAAAATCTGAGTTTGGTAGTATTAGCCTAGGGGTTTCACCCGCCCTTGGTTTTGATGTCATTCCAAATGTTATTGCTAAATTCCACAAAGATTACCCTAATGTCAGCTTCGATATTCAAACCATTCATAACGACGATATGATGCAAACACTATTAGAGCACAAATGTGATTTAGCCGTTTTGTTTTCTCCTAAAACCTTGCCAGGGTTAACATCTGTTGCATTAGCTCAATCTGAACTCGTTATTGTTTACCCTAAAGACAAGTTCCCTCATTGCCCAACTAAATTAACTTTGAGCGAAGTTTGTGACTTTGAATTTATTGATATTAGTGACAGTGGCCCCTTAGCTGACATGTTATGGGCGAGAATTATGGAAGAAGATATTAATTTTAAATCTAAAATAAAAGTGCAAACCTACTTTATAGCTGCTCGATTAGTCGCCAGAGGAGTAGGCGTTTGTGTTGTCGACCGTTTTACAGCCGAAGGTAACTTAAACGATAATGTCGCTATTGCTTCTTTCGAGCCCGCTTTAACCTTTAATATAAATGCTGTTCATCTTGAAAACCGCAAGAACTCTAAGGTAATTGACGAGTTCACCCCATACTTAACCCAAGGATTATAAAGGAAGTTAATCTGGTCATAACCCAGGGTTATGACCAGTTAAAACCTTACCACTTTTAATGCATGCTCACTAAGTTATGCTCTGGATAGAAAAAATAATTATCCGCGTTTAACTTTAGGAATATTGCTATGCATATCGCTTCTCCATACTTGTTATTTATCGGTGACTCCACTGACCAACTCTCAATAAAAATGGCCCGTGGTGTTGCAGATTGGCGCCCAGAGCTTTGCATTGGTGAATATGCAGTATCTGGCTGTACGGTCTCTACTGGTATTAAACAATTGAATATCGCACAAGGTGCTCAACAAGGCGCAAAGTCATTTATTCTAGGTTTTGCTAATAGTGGTGGGATACTTGATAAAAAGTGGTTACCTTATATTTTAGAAGCTATGGACAACGGTATGGACATCGTGAGTGGCTTGCATGACAAACTAAGTGACTTTCCTGAAATTGTCGCAAAGGCTGAACAAACTAATCAGCAACTACTAGATATTCGCCATCCCAAGGCAGAGTTTGTTACCGGCACAGCGGTAAATCGTACAGGTAAAAGATTACTTACCGTAGGAACTGACTGTTCTGTAGGGAAAATGTATACCTCTCTTAGTTTAGAAAAGTCGATGAAAAAACATAATATTGATGTCGACTTTCGCGCAACAGGACAGTGTGGCATTTTAATCGCAGGTACTGGTGTCGCGATTGACTGTGTTATTTCTGACTTCTTATCAGGTGCTGCTGAAGCATTATCACCAAATAATAATAGTGAACATTGGGATATTATAGAAGGCCAAGGTTCTCTTTCCCATCCAGCATTTGCGGGGGTTAGTTTAGGTTTATTACATGGCTCTCAACCTGATGCTTTAGTTATTTGTCATGATTTAAATCGTAGTTACATGCGCGGTTTACCTCACAGTCAATTCCCGAGTATTGAAACCACCATCGCGTTAAATTTACAATCAGCAAAATTAACAAACCCTAACGTTAAAGTTGTTGGTATTACCGTTAATACTTCAAGTGTTAGCATTGAAGAAGGACAACGTATTTGTGCCAAATTAAGCGAACAATTCTCTCTTCCATGTGTGGATCCTTTAAGAGATGGTACCGATAGCATAGTGGCGACTTTGTAATGGTTATTGAAAAAGCGACAAGTAAAAAACAACCGTTTATTCATAAGCTGACGGTCAACATTTTTAATGAAAAACAACCATTAAAAAATGTATTTCGTATTGCTCGTGGTGCAAAAACTCAAGCAGATGTTATTGTTGTTACAATAGACGATGGCACACGTTGTGGCTGGGCTGAGGCTGTGCCCTATGCGCGTTATAACGAATCTATTGATATTGCTATGGAACAAGTTAATGCGCTGTCCCAAAGCGATTTATCTAATGAAAATATGAGCGAAATACTTTCGTCGTTACCCGCAGGGGCAACTCGAAATGCTCTAGATTGTGCTTGGTGGGATCTACAAGCTAAACAGCGTCATACCACTGTCGAGAAATTATTACTCCTTAAGCCTTCCCATGCATGTATTACGGCTCAAACATTAAGTATTGATACACCTGAGGCTATGGCAGAAGCAGTCGCTAAACTTAACAAACCGCCACTGGTGAAAGTTAAGCTCGATAATCAAGACATCATAGAAAAAATGACAGCCATTGCACAAGCAGCACCTGACAGTAAATTTATAGTTGATGCTAACGAAGGGTGGTCTATCGACGATTTACGCATTTGCTGCCAACAACTTAAAGCATTAAATGTCATCTTAATTGAGCAACCACTTCCTGCTGGACATGATCAAGACTTAATTGACTTTGACTCCCCTATTCCGCTTTGTGCTGATGAATCTTGCCATACTCGAGCTGAACTTGATTATTTAAAAGGACGTTATCAAGTGGTGAATATTAAACTCGATAAAACAGGTGGCTTAACCGAAGCTGTTTTATTGGCTCAGCAAGCCAAACAGCAAGGGTTCGATATTATGCTGGGTTGCATGGTAGCAAGCTCTTTAGCAATGGCACCAGCGGCATTATTAGTCAGTGAAGCTCGTTATGTTGATTTAGACGGCCCACTATTGATTCGCGATGACAGAGAGTTTGGCTTTAGCTTTGAGAAAGGAGTAATGCAGCCTCTTCCACCTATTTTGTGGGGTGGTCCTCAGACACTAAAAGCAGCGAGTAATTTACTGCGTAGTTAATTTACAGTTAACCCCTTATAGACTTCAAGTTATTGATATGTCTAAGCCCTGCTTGCAGGGCTTTTTTTTATATAAAAAAAAGACTTGAATGCAAACGTTTATTTGAACTTCATTATTCATTTTTATTGATAGAAAATATACCTACCTTAGCCGAGTGCTATCTTTTTAAAATACAAGCATAAGCATCATCAAAATATTTTGTTGATGATTTGAAAAATGAATGTTTTCAACTAAAATTAAATCTATGTTTTGCAAATTAGCCGCACGTTATGCTTGTAAATTCATCTATCAGTTTTTTCGACAAACTCAGTACCCGTTTATTCACACCTCTATTGGTTATTTTTGTTGGTGTGATTATTATTCTCCTGGTTTATGTGCCTTCAGTGACACAAAAACACACCATAGACTCGGCCATTTCTACAGCTGAAAACACCGTAAAACAATACAAAACTATTCGTGGTTATTACACAAAAAGTGTAATAAAAAAAGTGCTGGCTACTTCAGATGTCACCGCAGATTATCGTCATAAAGGTGAAGATAAAGTAATCCCCTTACCAGCAACTTTTATCCATGAAATCAGTGAAGCATTTGCGAAAAACAACATTATTACTTTAAAGCTTTATAGCCCCTATCCCTTTCCTAACCGAGCAGCCCGTAAGTTAGATAACTTTGCAAAAGAAGCTTGGGGCGCTTTAAAAGACAATACAACTAAAACATTTTCACGTGTTGAGAATATTAATGGTCGAGAAATCGTTCGTGTGGCTCTTGCCGATACTATGACACAGCAAGGTTGTGTCAATTGTCATAATAGCCACCCAGAGACCCCAAAAAATGACTGGCAGTTAAAAGATATACGCGGAATTTTAGAAGTACAACTGCCTATTGATAAACAGTTAATCAACGCTTCTCACTTAAACACAACTATCACCGTCATTGTTTTAATAGCCGTATCCTCTACTGCAATTTTGTTATTTATAATGTTTAGACGTCTAATTTCTAATCGTTTAAGGAGTGTTCACGATGCACTTCAAGAAATAGCGGATGGCGATGGCGACTTAAGCCAAAGATTAAATGAAACGCCAAAAGACGAAATCGGAAATATCGCCTCCGCATTTAATAACTTCATTGTGCAATTAGAAAAAACCATGTCAAAAATCAGCACCCAGGTCAGTCAATTAACAGAAACAACGTCTGAAATGGCTAATGTAACAGAGCAAACACAACAAGGCTCTGTAAACCAACAAGAAGTTACAGAGCAAGTATCCTGTTCGATGAACGAAATGATTTCTGCAACAAAAGAAATGGCGACTATTGTGGCAAACACAGCAAACAATAGCCAAGAAACCCAGCAACAATCAGAACATAGCCAACTGCTTATTAGTGAAAACTTGCAATCGGTTAAAGCGTTATCTATAAGTATGCAACAAGCTGCAGAGGTCGTTATTGGACTGGAAAATGACAGTCAAAATATAGGCAGTGTGCTAGATGTAATACGTGGTATTGCTGAACAAACCAATCTGTTAGCACTAAATGCTGCCATAGAGGCGGCGCGCGCAGGCGATCAAGGTCGAGGTTTTGCGGTTGTTGCCGATGAAGTAAGAACACTCGCCAGTCGAACACAAGAGTCTACTGAAGAAATTAATAAAATGATCGAGCAATTACAAAACAGTGCAAAATCTGCGGTTCAATCGATTAAAGAAGGAAATAAAAACATCAACTTAAGCGAAGATAAAGCGCAAGAAGCGCAGGAAGTTATCAGTACGGTTGGTAATGCTATTGCTTCAATTCAAGAGCAAAGTTTACAAATTTCTTCAGCAACAGAACAACAATCGTCTATTGGTGAAGAGATACACGGTAATATTGACACTATTAATCAAGTTACTCATGACTCTAATAGTAATGCTATACAACTATTTGAAATGGCTGAAGAAATAAACTTAGCGGCCAATAATATTAATAAACAACTAAAACGATTTACAAATAAATAATTAAAGACTTTATAGAAGAGCAAAGAAAGTATTTCCTTTGCTCTTTATTTGATTATTATTCTTAAAATGAGTCGCTAGGAATACGTACCCAACCTTCCATTAACACCCGCGCACTTCTGCTCATTATCGCTTTGTTAACGGTCCAAGCACCATTTACTTCACTTGCTTGTGCACCAACCTTAAGTGTTCCTGATGGGTGACCAAAAATTACCGACGCTGAAGCTTCTCCTTCAGCATTATTTGCCGCAAGAGCAACTAAAGTCCCAGGAATAGCCGCGGCAGTTCCTATCGCAACTGCCGCTGTCCCCATCATGGCATGGTGTAGTTTTCCCATTGATAAGGCACGAACATGTAAGTCGATTTCGTTCGCTGAAACAGATTTACCGCTAGAGGTCACATAATCTTGCGCTGATGAAACAAAGGCGATCTTGGGTGTATGTTGGCGATCTTGTGCTTCTGAAAGTTTTGTAATCAAACCCATTTTAATAGCACCGTAAGCACGAATGCTTTCAAAACGCTCGAGTGCCGCAGGGTCACCATTGATCGCTTCTTGAAGCTCAGTTCCGGTATAGCCAATTTCTTCCGCATTTAAAAAAATGGTAGGAATACCAGCGGTGATCATAGTGGCTTTAAGTGTAGCCGCTTGAAATGTTCCAATAGCAGGTACTTCCAGTTCATCAACTAAATTTCCCGTTGGAAACATTGCTTCTGAGGGATCAACTGGCGCGATAAACTCAACAGGTACTTCTGCTGCAGGAAAAGTAACACCATCTAACTCAAAGGCACCGGTCTCTTGTACTTCTCCATGAGTGATTGGCACCTGAGCAATAATGGTCTTTGAGATGTTCTTCTGCCAAATACGAACCGTACAAATACCATTTTCAGGAATTCGTGTCGCATCAACAAGACCCGAGTTAATAGCAAATGAACCAACCGCTGCGGTTAAGTTACCGCAGTTTCCACTCCAATCAACAAAAGCCTTATCGATAGCCACTTGACCAAATAAATAATCTACATCGTGATCAGCTTTGCTGGATTTCGCTAAAATCACCGTTTTACTGGTACTCGACGTTGCGCCGCCCATACCGTCAGTTTGTTTGCCATACGGATCAGGGCTGCCAATAACACGTAATAACATATTATCGCGTGCTTCTCCGGCTACCTGACAACGTTCAGGTAAGTCGCTTAGATTAAAAAACACGCCTTTGGAAGTGCCACCGCGCATATAGGTTGCGTGGATTTTTACTTGAGGTTTATGAGACATATTATCTCCTTAATTTGTTATTTATGAAGCAGAGCCTCATCTATATAAATAATAAAAAGCAGCAGTAGATTTCTCTCTTGCTGCTTTAAAATATTTTTAATTCATTTTTTAGTTTATAAGTTTAGCCTAAAGCACTTCTAATGAAGCTTCAGGTTCAAATAGCTGCATATAAGCAAAAATTATGAATTCGACTCTAAGAAGTCTGTGGCGAACTTCTGAAGTACACCACCACCGTCGTAAACTGAAACTTCTTCGGCGGTATCTAAACGACATTTCACAGGGATTTCAACTACCTCACCATTGGCTCGAGTCATTACAACTGTCATTGTTACACCTGGTGCAGTTTTACCCAATACATCGTAAGTTTCGCTACCATCGATGCTATAGGTATGACGAGTTTCACCATTAACAAACTCTAGTGGCAATACGCCCATGCCCACTAAGTTTGTACGATGAATTCGCTCAAAACCTTGCGAAACGATAACTTCAACACCCGCTAAGCGAACACCTTTTGCTGCCCAGTCACGTGATGAACCCTGCCCATAATCATCACCAGCAATGATGATTAATGGCTGCTTTCGTTCCATATACGTTTCGATAGCTTCCCACATGCGAGACTCTACGCCTTCAGGCTCGATACGTGTTAATGAACCTTGCTTAACTTCGCCTTTTTCATTGCGACACATTTCATTAAGCAACTTCGGATTAGCGAATGTTGCACGTTGCGTTGTTTCATGATCGCCACGGTGAGTTGCATATGAGTTAAAATCTTCATGTGGTAAACCCATTTTATCAAGGTAGGCACCTGAAGCGCTATCTAATTGAATAGCGTTTGACGGTGATAAATGATCCGTTGTGATGTTGTCACCTAATACCGCTAACGGACGCATCCCCTTCATAGTGCGTTCCCCCGCTAAAGCTCCTTCCCAATATGGTGGACGGCGGATGTAAGTACTTTTAAGATCCCAATCGTATAATGGGCTTTTTGCAGTTTCAAAGGCACCTAAATCAAACATGGGCGTATAGATTTTCTTGAATTGCTCAGGCTTTACCGCTGAGGTAACTATTGCATCAATTTCTTCATCTGATGGCCAGATATCTTTTAAGGTTATATCGTTACCTTGTTGATCTTGTCCTAAAATATCTTTTTCGATATCAAAACGCATAGTACCGGCAATAGCATAAGCAACGACTAACGGCGGTGACGCTAAAAAGGCTTGTTTAGCATGCGGATGAATACGACCATCGAAGTTGCGATTACCTGACAATACCGCTGTTGAATATAAATCACGGTCAATTATTTCTTGTTGAATTTTAGGATCTAACGCGCCTGACATACCGTTACACGTAGTACATGCGTAACCGACAATACCAAAGCCCATTTTTTCCATTTCAGACAATAAACCAGCTTCTTCTAAATAAAGTTTTGCCACTTTTGAACCCGGAGCAAAAGACGATTTAACCCAAGCTTTACGCTTTAGACCGAGTTCGTTAGCACGTTTAGCGACTAAGCCTGCTGCCACGACGTTACGAGGATTTGAAGTATTAGTACAACTGGTGATAGCAGCAATAATTACTGCACCGTCTGGCATTTCACCGGCTTTTTCTTGTACTTTACAAGCATCAAGATTTTTAGCTATTCCCTTTGCGGTTAATTCACTGGTTGGTAAACGGCGATGCGGATTCGACGGACCAGCCAAGTTTCGGCCAACCGTTGATAAATCAAACTCGATAACACGCTCATATTCAACTTCCGCCAAATCGTCAGCCCATAATCCGGTATGTTTGGCATACGTTTCGACCAATTTGACTTGCTCTGGCTCACGTCCGGTAAGCTTCAAATAATCAATAGTTTGCTGATCAATATAAAACATACCTGCAGACGCGCCATATTCAGGGGTCATGTTCGAAATAGTTGCGCGATCGCCAATGGTTAAACCTGCAGTGCCTTCACCGAAGAATTCTAAATAGCTCGAGACAACTTTTTGATTACGTAAAAACTCAGTAATCGCTAAAACCATGTCTGTCGCCGTAATACCTGGTTGACGTTCACCTGTTAGTTTTACGCCAATAATATCAGGTAAACGCATCATTGACGGACGACCCAACATAACGGTTTCTGCTTCTAAGCCACCAACACCAATGGCAATAACACCTAAACAATCTATATGTGGTGTATGGCTATCAGTTCCTACACAGGTATCAGGAAAAGCAACACCGTCACGTAACTGAATAACAGGAGACATTTTTTCTAAATTGATTTGATGCATAATGCCGTTGCCAGCAGGGATCACATCTACATTTTTAAAGGCTGTTTTTGTCCATTCAATAAAATGAAACCTATCTTCATTACGACGATCTTCAATGGCACGGTTTTTCTCAAACGCATCACTTTCAAAACCAGCATGTTCAACAGCAACTGAATGGTCAACGATTAGCTGTGTTGGTACAACGGGGTTTACTTTTGAAGGGTCGCCACCTTGATCCGCAATAGCATCACGGAGGCCAGCTAAATCAACCAAAGCGGTTTGACCTAAAATATCATGACAAACAACACGTGCCGGATACCAAGGAAAATCTAGATCTTGCTTGCGCTCAATTAATTGCTTGAGTGAATCCGTTAAGGTTTCTGGTGAGCAACGACGAACAAGCTGTTCCGCTAAGACACGCGAGGTATAAGGTAATTTTGCATAACTACCTGCGTTAATCGCATCAACAGCACTTCGTGTATCAAAATAGTCGACATTTACGCCGCCGACTTTATAGCCTGGTAGCGGTTTGCGATGTTCATAATTCATAGTAATTACCTTTCGCTAATTGGGGTAACTGTTCTTGGTTCTGCACCAGTATAATCAGCACTTGGGCGAATAATACGGTTGTTTGAGCGTTGTTCCATAACGTGAGCTGCCCAACCCGTTAAACGTGAACAAACGAAAATAGGCGTAAATAATTTCGTTGGAATACCCATGTAGTTATAGGTTGAAGCATGGAAAAAATCAGCGTTACAGAATAATTTTTTCGTATCCCACATGAACTCTTCACAAGCAACTGAAATGTCGTAAAGTGAAGTATCACCATTCTCGCGTGCTAATTTTTCTGACCAAGCCTTGATAATAACGTTACGCGGGTCTGATGTCCGGTAAATAGCATGTCCAAAACCCATTATCTTTTCTTTACGCTCAAGCATACCAGCCATTTGTTCTTTCGCATCTGCAGGGGATTTAAAAGATTCAATCATATCCATAGCCGCTTCGTTTGCTCCACCGTGTAATGGACCACGTAATGAACCAATAGCACCTGTGATACAAGAGAACATATCTGATAATGTTGACGCACAAACACGTGCAGTAAAAGTAGATGCGTTAAACTCATGTTCAGCATATAAAATTAATGATACATCCATAACACGTTGATGCTGTGCTGATGGGCTTTCACCATTTAATAATCGTAAGAAGTGCCCGCCTAAAGAGTCTTCATCAGAAGTACAGTCAATCTCTTTCGCCTCATGTGAAAATTTATACCAGTAACACATGATTGCAGGGAATGCGGCTAACAAACGATTTGCGGCTTTGTTTTGCTGTGAAAAATCATTCTCGGGTTCTAAATTACCTAAAAATGAACAACCGGTACGCATCACATCCATGGGATGTGCGTCCGCAGGAATAAGCTTGAGTACTGCTTTCAATGCTTGTGGTAAATCACGCATGGCAAATAATTCAGCTTTATAACTCGCCAGTTCTTTTTCATTAGGTAATTCGCCGTTGAAAAGCAAGTAGGCGACTTCTTCAAACGTTGAATTTTCGGCTAAATCAGCAATATCATAACCACAGTAAGTTAAACCTGAGCCTGATTGTCCAACTGTACAAAGAGATGTTTCACCGGCACTTTGGCCTCGTAAACCTGCACCACTTAATTTTTTATCTGACATAATATTTTCCTCATATTCTTTTCGTTTTGTCAGCCGGCTTTACTTTGCTTTGTACCAACTGATTATATTTTTTATTATAAATTTATTATTATTTGTTTTTGCCTTCAGAAAACAGGCCATCTAGCTTTTGTTCATACTCGTGGTAACCAAGGTAGTCATATAAATCCATACGAGTCTGCATATTGTCTATTTCAGCTTTTTGATCGCCGTCTGCCAATAAAGTTTTATATACAGATTCAGCCGCTTTGTTCATCGCGCGAAATGCTGATAATGGGTAAAGCACCATGGCACAACCCCACTCACCAAGCTGCTCTTTATTCCATAATTCGGTTTGACCAAACTCAGTGATATTGGCTAATACCGGCACATCTAGATTTGAGGTGAATGCACGGTAATGCTCTTCGGTTTTAACCGCTTCTGCGAAAATACCGTCAGCACCGGCAGCAACATATGCTTTGGCACGTTCGAGAGCTGCTTCTAAACCTTCTTGAGCAAAAGCATCAGTACGCGCCATAATGAAGAAATCTTTATTGGTACGTGCATCTACTGCAGCTTTAATTCTGTCAACCATTTCCTCAGTAGAAACTATTTCTTTATTTGGGCGATGACCACAACGCTTTTGCGCAACTTGGTCTTCAAGATGAACGGCAGCAGCGCCGGCTTTTTCCATATCACGAATCGTTTTAGCAATATTAAAAGCACCGCCCCACCCTGTATCTATATCAACTAATAGTGGCAAACTTGACGCGGCAGTAATGCGCTGTACATCAGCAATAACGTCGTTTAAAGACGTCATACCTAGATCTGGTAAACCGTAAGAAGCATTGGCAACTCCGCCACCAGAAAGGTAAATAGCTTGATGTCCTAATTGCTCAGCCATGATTGCGCAATAGGCGTTGATAGTACCTACAACTTGTAAAGGCTTATTATTCGCCAGTGCTTGACGGAATTTAGCGCCAGGTGAAAGTTGAATAGACATAGTTTGTCCTCTTATTGTATTTGAATGATGTAATGGTAGTTTGTTTTAATCGTCTTGGTTTTGTTGAGCGATTTTATTTTCAATATTTTTTCTTGAAGCAGCAATATGTCTTCTCATTAAGATTTCAGCAAGTTCACCGTCTCGGTCACATATAGCTTGAATAATACTAGAATGTTCTTGAAAGGCGCGTGTGGCACGAGGGCTGTGCATACCAAATTGAATACGATACATCCGCACTAAATGGTAAAGTTGTCCACAAAGAATATTGATTAATTGTTGATTATGACTACCTAGGATAACTTTGTAATGAAAATCTAAGTCACCCTCTTCTTGATAATATGATATACCGTCTTTTAATGCCTGAGAATTCGCATGTTGAGCCAACATCGCTTGCATATCTGCAATTTCATCGTCACTCATATTCTGCGCGGCTTGTCGACACGCCATGCCTTCAAGTGCCTCGCGCACCACGTAGATTTCTAATAAACCTTCAATGGTACAATCGACAACTCTAGAGCCGACATTGGCTTTACGTTCAATTAAGTGGCATTTTTCTAAACGATTAAGCGCTTCTCGCAAAGTTGAACGACTGATCTCATATTGCTTAGCAAGTTCGGGTTCACTGATTTTACTGCCTGCAGCAATTTTTCCATCAACGATTGCGTGTAACATAGCATCGAAAACTTTATCTGCTGTGGTTACTGCTTTTTGTAAGGTAGGGTTATCTAACGCCATAATTGTCGACATTTAACGAGTTTGAAAAGAATTTTAGCTTAATTTGATAATTAGTCAAGTAGAGCAAAGTCTAATTGTCGACAATTAGACTTTGTTTTGGAATGTTATACTTACAATGTTAACCAAAAAACCAATAACAAACCCCTATGGCCGCACTGATCCCCGCTAAATCAGCGAATAAACCACAAGCTATTGCATGTCGACTATAGCGAATACCAACCGATCCAAAGTACACGGCTAAAACGTAAAAAGTTGTTTCAGTTGACCCTTGAAAAATCGAAGCTAAACGACCTGCAAAAGAATCAGGTCCATGGGTTTTCATCGTTTCAATCATCATAGCTCTTGCCCCAGAACCACTCAGCGGTTGCATTAAGGCCGTAGGCATTGCATCAACAAAACGAGTATCAAAACCTAAAACCTGCACTAACTGCCTAAAACTGTCGACAATTAACGCTAATGCCCCACTGGCTCGAAAAACGCCAATCGCCACAAGCATCGCCAGTAAATAAGGGATAAGCTTGATGCTTGTTTCAAAACCTTCCTTTGCACCTTCAATGAAACTGTCATAAACATCTACTCTTCTACGGACTGCCGCAAGAATAAAAATAACTAAAGTCGAGAATATTAAAAAATTACCGAGCAAGGAAGATTGATCAGCTAAAGCTTGCGAAGCTAAAGTCGAAAAATAAACCACTAATCCCCCCACAAAAGCAAAAGCCCCCGACAAGTAGAATAAAACTACATGATGAAAAAGTTTTATTTTTTGTACCATGGCAACGGCGACTAAACCTGCGAATGTTGAAGCGAACGTTGCCAGTATAATGGGCACAAAGACATCAGTTGGGTTCAAAGCACCTTGCTGTGCTCGATAAACAAAGACAGCAACCGGAAAAAGCGTAACTGAGGATGTATTTAACACTAAAAATAATATCTGCGCATTAGTCGCGGTATCTTTTTGTGGGTTCAGTTGCTGAAGATCTTTCATGGCTTTTAAGCCAAGCGGGGTTGCCGCATTATCTAACCCTAAAAAGTTCGCTGACAAATTCATCGTCATCGAACTAATTGCCGGATGCCCTTTAGGTACACCAGGCATTAAACGAGTAAATAATGGCGAAATAGCGCGAGCAAGTTTATCCATTAAACCGGCGTTTTCAGCAATTTTCATCATTCCGAGCCAAAAACTTAAAATACCAATCAAACCTATGGCTATATCAACGGTTACTTTTGACATAGTAAAAATCGATTTTACTAGCTGTTCAAAGACCATTGAATTGTCAAGAAATAGCCACTGATAAAGCCCCGAGCCAAAAGCGATAAGAAAAAAACTGATCCACAGACGATTTAACACAAATAAAAACTTATAAACAAAAAAAACAAGGTAATTATCATGACATAAAACGGGGCAATATCACAAGTAATAACACCTGTGGAAAAGATGTGCAAAACAAGTAGATAAGCAGTGAGTAAGAAGTGCGCACACTAATACATAGAGAAAAGGCGAGCTTAATATAACATTTATTTTTCAACACCTTATAAAAAATAAAAATAAAATTAGCTTTTAAAAAAGATTACACTACAATTAATCGTACAGTTTAAATATCAATCAATTGCTCGCACAGTTTCATTATATATTTTACTGATTTTTTATAGACGTTTTTTTGTATTATTAGCGCACGGCTCACTTCCTTATGAGCCATTCCCCTGAGCCCGAACTAGCGATAGATTCGGGCATTTTTTTGTGTTTTTTTTATAAAATGGAGTCGTTTATTGAAACGAGTACAGGACACTATGTCATGTTAAAAAGTCGTTTGAAATTTTCCGTTGAAAGCTCAGCAATTTGCTCAACTGACTGTCCTCGTACACTGGCTAAGAATTTAGCAACATCGGCAACATAAGCAGGCTGATTTTGTTTTCCTCGATGAGGGACTGGTGCTAGGTAAGGTGCATCTGTTTCAATCAGAAACCTGTCATCTGGTACTTGTTTCGCAACTTCACGTAAGGCACTAGCATTTTTAAAAGTAACAATACCTGAAAATGAAATATAAAAACCCATGTCGATGGCTTGTTTAGCCATATCCCAGGTCTCGGTAAAGCAATGTAATATCCCACCTATATTCTCAGCGTTTTCTTCACGAAGAATATCTAAGGTATCTTGTTGGGCATCTCGGGTATGAATAATTAACGGTTTATTTAGTTGGTTTGCAACACGTACATGCTTACGAAATGAGTCTAGCTGAACGTCTTTAGTTTCAGGCGCATAAAAATAATCGAGACCTGTCTCGCCAATCGCAATCACTTTGTTAGTTTGCGATAATGCCGCAAGCTCTTCTTGGTCGATTAAATCGTCTTGGTTGAGTGGGTGCGCACCACATGACAGCCAGACATTGTCATACTTTTCTGTTTTTTCTACCATGCTAGGAAATTCAGCTAAGGTAACACTAACACATAATATTTCGTCAACCTGAGCAGTTTTAGCCGCCGTAAGGACGTTATCTAATTCACCATCAAATTCGGTTAAATCAAGTCTATCTAGATGGCAATGTGAATCTATAAACAAAAACATTTCTCCAATAATTTATATTTTTACGCTGGTTTTTCTGACACAAAACCCAGTATTACATTGATAAGGTCGGCTCTGATGAATTTAATAAACGCCCGATTGACTTCTCAATAAGATTACGAATATTGTCCGTATCTTCTTCAAAGCTAACGCCTATTCCCGCAGGGGTACCACTTTGTACTCCGACAGGTGTTTGCCAACATACTTTTCCAACCACGGTTGATGGTTCTAATGAATCAGGTAAAGTGACTTCTAAGGTGACCTCTTCGCCAATATTATATAGCTCAGGAGTTCGAATAAATAGGCCACCATTTTTTACAAAGGGCATATAGGATTGATATAATTCTCGGTCTGATAGAAATTCTAAAGTAAATTGGTGCATGTTAAATTTCTCAACTTTTAATATTTATATTGTGTTTTAACAGGTTAAGTGAATCATAAACCTCTATTAAACTCGCCTACTTTCCTTGAAGAATATTGTTAATATCGACTAATAATTTTTCAAAGGTAAATTGCTTATTCACTTGAGTAAGGGTTTTTAGTTGCTTAGTTGCAGAAATAATAACTTGATAAATTGACCATATTATCTCTTCATTAAGCTGATTTTCACCTTGGACCCAATCATATTGTTGACGCATTAATGAAACCATCACTTTTTCGAGCCAACGCAGGCATTCTTTATTATCATTCAATTGATGCAATACATCACTATGCTTAGCTGAATTTCCCTGTAAAAACGCTATAAATGTTTTGGAAAAACTTTGGTAGTTTTCATTTGTCGTTGCATCAGACAATTCACTTAACTGGCTTAAATTGACAAAAGGGTCTTGCCCTGATTGTTGTAATTCAGCTAATAATGCGTCTCCAACCGGAGGCCTAATATCAATAACAAAACAACGGCTAATAATAGTCGGTAATAATGTTTCTACTTCAGAAGTCTGTAAGACGATAAAATTGTTATTGTTTGGCTCTTCAAGTGTTTTAAGCAAAGCGTTTGCCGCTGAAACTGTCATGGTATGCGCGGCATTGATCAATGTTGTTTTACAGTGCCCCAGTTGCGCTGTTTTTTCAAAAAAACGGCTGGCTTGCCTTACTTGATCAACACCAATACTTTTACCGTCATTATCTATTACTAGATGATCAGGATAAGTTTTACTTTGCTGTAATAAGCAGGGTTTACATGACATACACGCCGATAATATCGGCTGGTTGTTAACCGGATTTTTGCATGATAATACTTGAACAAGCCAATCTGAAAGTTGGCTTTTACCTGCGCCAGCAACACCATTAATTAAAATGGCGTGTGGTAGCCTAACTTTTATTATTTGCTGTGATAATAAACGTTGATGCTGATTTAACCAACTATGCATTGTTATTTCCTAGAATAATGCCTGAACACCGGTGTAATAAAGAAACACCACTTTATAGGCCTGATAGAAATGTTTCTACATTTTGCCGAATATTTTCATGCACAGAGATCATGGGTTCACTTGCATCTACAATTTTTATATTATCGTCAGCTAGAGCAATTTCAAGGTACTTGTTACGAACACGATGAAAGAATTCTATTTTTTCTAATTCTATTCTATCTAATTCACCCCGAGCTTGTGCTCTCGATAAACCTAATTCAGGATTTATATCTAAATAAAGTGTTAACTGTGGTTTAAAGTCTTTCATGGTTACTTTAGCAATAGTGTCCATTAATTCATCATCAAAGCCGCGTCCTCCGCCTTGATAAGCTCTTGAGCTTAAATCATGACGGTCACCTATAACCCATATCCCTTTTTCTAATGCAGGTAAAATACGATTAGCTAAGAGTTGACTACGACTCGCATACATCAGCAATAATTCGGTTTCTTGCGTTAATATTTCGTCGTGATCAGCTGACTTAACAATGTCACGCAAAGATTCGGCTAACGGCGTTCCGCCCGGTTCTCGAGTATTTATAAATTCGATATTGTGCTTAGATAATACCTGTTTGATCACTGAAATAGCAGATGATTTGCCTGCGCCCTCAATACCTTCAACAACAATAAATTGACCTTTATTCATTCGTTTACTTCTTAATTAGTTTTTCGTGATAGCTGATATTTAGATACGGCAGCATTATGATCTTTCAAGTTAGTCGAGAAAATATGTTTCCCTTCGCCATTACTGACAAAATACAAATAATTTGTTGCTAGCGGGTTAAGTGCTGCATGTAATGCACTTTTCCCTGCCATGGCAATTGGCGTCGGTGGTAGACCATTTATTCGATAAGTATTATATGCTGTTTTCTCTCGAAGATGGCGGTAAGTAATATCACCTTTGTAACGCTCACCTAAACCATAGATAACGGTGGGGTCTGTTTGTAGACGCATTTTCTTATTCAGGCGATTTATGAACACCGATGAAATAATACCATGTTCGGCAAGGCGTCCACTCTCTTTTTCAATGATTGATGCCATGATCAATGCTTGATACTTATTTTTATAAGGTAAATTTTCATGTTTGTTTTGCCATGCATTAGTTAGCTCTCGTGACATTTTTTTCTGGGCGCGCTTGAGTATATCGATGTCTGAAGTATTTGCCGTAAATGCATATGTGTCCGGGTAAAAGAGTCCTTCAGGATTTTTATGATTAATTGCTAATTTTTCAGCTATTTCTGCAACACTATTTTTTGTCAAATGATGCACAAGGTTATCGGTATTGTTTAATAACACTAACCATTCTTTAAAAGTAGAACCTTCAATAAAAGTAACACTGAACTGGTGTTCTTTACCTGCCACCAATTGCTCTAGAAGTGACAGTAATGTGATGTTTTTTTCAATTTGATAAGTACCTGCTTTTATATTAGCAAGCTCAGGGTTGAGGCGCACATAATTACGTAACCAAAAACGACTTTCCAACCAAGCGTTATTTGTTAACATTTTTGTAAAGCCGTGAAATGATGTGCCATCATTGACAGTAAATAGCTGTGTTTTCGAAATGTTAAGCGGCTGTTTCATTTGGTAATTTGTATAGGTGAGCAGTGAAATGCTTATCGCTATCAAGGCTATTATAATGAATAGTATTAATTTTTTAATCACTTAAAGATTCCTGTATACGATTTGCAACGACTCTACTGGGTGCTAATGCTAGTTTTCTACCTTGAAATTGGCTTACTGGCACAATGTTCATCACGCTGTTACAAATAAACATCGCCTCAATGTTATCGACCATTGTAATTTTCGCTTCAATAATTTCAATGGCTTTGCTCTTATCATTATTTAAAGTTTTCAAAATATGTTGTCGCATTAAGCCAGAAATACCAGATTCCACTATGTTAGGTGTGTACCAAGTATTATTTTTTAACCAAAAAATATTAGCGGCACTCGCTTCAATAATGTTTTCAGAACAATTAAGTACGAGTAAATCATCTTCTTCGCGGCTATCTAATTCTTGGCGAATAAGGACTTGCTCCAAACGATTCAAGTGTTTGATTCCAACAAGAAATGGATTTAGGCCTAACTTAAATTGTGCTACGCCTAAATATATTCCTTGTTGTTGCCAAGTAAGATAGTGTTCAGGAAAAGCATGGAAACTAATAATCACGGTACTTGTTTCACAACCGTCCCGTGAATAACCACGTCCGCCTTCACCTGCGGTAATTATAACTTTTGCTACACAAAGTTCAAAACGTTGAGCTGCGACTTTTAACTCACGTTTAATCTTATCTATGTCAGGTAAAGGAATAGATAATTTATCGCAATTTTTAGTTAATCGTTCAAGGTGTTCAGACAATAATTGAATTTTTCCCTGCACGACTTTAGCGGTTGTAAATACACCATCGCCATACGCGAGACCTCTATCTGTTATTGAAATAGAGTCATGTTGAACACCGTTTATACTATGGTAATACATAATTATTTTTCGTTAACGCTATAAAAGGAAATGATTTTATTCACACATAAAAAAGCCTAAATACTTCTGCTTAGTATTCAGGCTTAATCAGTTAACTGCAAGGTTTAGTTAATCACTATTTTAAAGAGTAGAATACTACACCTTTTTAAAGATTAACGAACCGTTAGTGCCGCCAAAGCCAAAAGAGTTACATAGAGCGTACTCTAAGTTAACATCGCGGGCAGTATGGGGGATATAGTCGAGATCACAACCTTCACTTGGGTTATCCAAGTTTATTGTTGGAGGCACAACATTGTTCATTAATGACTGAACCGTAAAAATAGTTTCAATCGCTCCCGCAGCACCTAAGAGGTGGCCGGTCATTGACTTCGTTGAACCCATCATTAATTTATAAGCGTTATCACCAAATACTGACTTTACCGCATTTGTCTCGGCAATGTCACCCGCTGGCGTTGAAGTACCATGGGCGTTGATATAACCAATTTTACTTTGGTCTACTTTCGCATCGTTGATAGCATTAACCATAGCACGTGCACCACCTTCACCATTAGCTGGTGGAGATGTCATGTGATGGGCATCGGCACTCATACCAAAACCAATAAGTTCAGAATAAATTTTTGCTCCACGCGCTTTAGCATGTTCGTACTCTTCAAGCACTAATACACCTGCACCGTCGCCCAGTACAAAACCGTCGCGGTCTTTGTCCCAAGGACGAGAAGCGTCTTCTGGTGCATCATTACGTGTTGATAAAGCTCTTGCTGCGCCAAAACCACCCATGCCTGTTCGTGTAGAAGCTTTTTCAGCGCCACCCGCTAACATGGCATCAGCATCACCATAAGCTATCATGCGAGCTGCATGGCCGATATTATGAACACCACTTGTACAAGCGGTTGCAATAGATATATTCGGACCTCTTAAGTTATGCATCATAGATAAATGACCAGAGATCATATTGATAATCGTCGATGGCACAAAAAATGGTGATAATTTACGAGGACCACCTTTGAGCAATTTTTCAAAGTTTTCTTCGATTAACCCTAAGCCACCAATTCCTGCACCAACAGCGACACCAATACGGTGGGTATTTACATCGTCAATTTCAAGACCTGAGTCTTTAAAAGCTTGTACACCTGCAGCAACACCATATTGAATAAAAAGATCCATTTTTTTGGCTTCTTTTCGTGCCATATAATCTTGTGCATCAAAGTTTTTAATTAAACCTGCAAATTTAGTTGTGTATGCAGATGTATCAAAATGCTCAATATTACTAATACCGCTTTTGCCAAGCAGTAAATTTTGCCAAGTAGATTCAGGACTATTGCCCAATGGGCTCAGCATGCCAAGACCGGTAATAACAACGCGTCTCATGACTATGTGCCTCCGCTAAGAGTTTATAAGGGGAAAAGGAGTCGTTATATTCTCAATAATAAGAAAGTAACAAACAGAAATCGTAGATAAAAAAACAGGCGGTAAAAACCGCCTGAATATGTACTTTAAATTCTCATTTAAAAGCTTTACTTGAAAGCCAATAATTTACGTAGTAATTATTGGTTAGCAGTAACGTAATCAACAGCTGCTTGAACAGTTGTAATTTTTTCAGCTTCTTCATCTGGAATTTCAGTATCAAATTCTTCTTCTAACGCCATTACTAATTCAACAGTGTCTAAAGAGTCAGCACCTAAGTCGTCAACGAATGAAGAGCTTATTTTAACTTCTTCTTCGCTTACACCTAATTGTTCAATAGTAATTTTTTTAACGCGTTCTTCAATAGTACTCATTTTTTTTCCTTTCTAGAAAATACAATATTTCAAAATTGTGTGTAGTTTATTCGTCAACAGCCTAGCTTGCAAGCTTCTAATTTTAATTTTCGTCTGGTCTAACCTGTTGACAGGTTTAAAATGACCTAATTTGTTGATTGTTAACACTAATGCAACAAACTAAACCATATACATACCGCCGTTTACGTGTAATGTTTCACCCGTAATGTATGCTGCGCCATCAGATGCTAAAAAAGCCACTGCGTTAGCAATTTCTTCTGGCTTACCTAAACGATTAGCAGGCACTTGAGAAAAAATACCTTCCTTTTGCTCATCGGTTAACGTTTGCGTCATATCGGTATCAATAAAACCCGGCGATACAGTATTAACAGTTATGCCACGAGATGCAACCTCACGAGCCAATGATTTTGTAAAACCAATTAAGCCAGCTTTTGCCGTTGCGTAGTTTACTTGGCCTGCATTGCCCATGGTACCTACAACAGAGCCGATATTAATAATACGGCCATTGCGTTTTTTCATCATTGAGCGAATTACCGCTTTACTGATTTTAAACACTGATGATAAGTTGGTATCAATAATATCTTGCCATTCATCATCTTTCATACGCATGAATAAGTTATCGCGCGTTATACCCGCGTTATTCACCAGAATATCAATTCCACCATGATTTTCTTTGATCAAGTCGAACAATGCAGCGATAGACTCATTGTCAGTCACATTAAGCACTAACCCCTGTCCTGCACCTAAATACTCACTGATATTATCAGCGCCGTGTGCTGATGTTGCCGTTCCTAAAACAGTTGCACCTAATTCTTTTAATTGAACGGCAATTGCTTTACCAATACCACGACTTGCGCCCGTGACTAAGACGACTTTACCTTCTAAAGAAAACATAATTTACCTTATTTGATTGTTTCTAATGCTTTAGTTAACGTTGCTTGATCATTAACTGAAACACTGGTGATTGATTTGTCGATACGTTTGATTAACCCTTGTAATACTTTCCCTGGACCTGCTTCAACAACTAATGAAACTCCCATTGTAGAAAGCTTTTGAATGCTTTCGGTCCATCGTACTGGGCTGTATAATTGTTTAATTAACGCTAACTTAATCGCTTCTACATCTGTTTCGGCAACAACATCTACGTTATTTACCACTGGAATCTGCGGTGTATTGAACGTTATATTATTAAACTCTTCAGCAAGCTTATCAGCTGCATCTTTCATTAATGCACAGTGCGATGGCACGCTTACAGGCAAAGGTAATACACGTTTCGCCCCTGCATCTTTACACAATACTCCTGCACGCTCTACAGCTGCTTTATGACCAGCAATAACAACTTGACCTGGTGAGTTAAAGTTAACGGCAGCAACCACTTCATCGTTTTGGGCTTTCGCACACGAGTCAATAATCGTTTGGTCGTCAAGGCCAATAATCGCAGCCATTGCGCCTACGCCAGCAGGCACTGAAGCTTGCATGAACTCACCACGTTTCTCTACTAATTTTACACCTTCGGCTAAGGAGATGACGCCAGCACAAACTAACGCTGAGTACTCACCTAAACTGTGACCAGCTAATACTGCTGGTTTGACATCAGACTGAGAAGACCACAGACGCCATAAGGCGACACTTGCTGTTAAAAGCGCAGGTTGGGTGAAGTTAGTTTGGTTTAGTTTCTCAACCGGTCCTTCAGCAATTAATTGCCAAAGGCTATAACCTAAAGCATCAGATGCTTCTGTAAAAGTTTGCTGTACAACTTCGTTATCTGCAAAATCAGACAACATGCCAACAGTTTGAGAGCCTTGACCGGGAAAAACAAACGCTAAATTATTTTGCATTTTATTACCTAATGTTTATTTGTGTTTTAATTAAATGAGTATCGATGATACTTAATGAACTATTTTCTATATAAAAAGATAATTCATTAAATATAATTTAGTGGTTGTTACTTAACACGTTATTTACGGCCACAAGCAAAGCCATTCTCTAACTTATCTTTTATTCTTTCTGGTACTTGACGATCGATTTCTTTTATAGCCTCTAATATTGCCATATAAAAAGCTTTTGAACTGGCATTACCATGACTCTTCACCACAATACCGCGTAATCCTATCAAACTTGCGCCGTTATACTGGTCGGGGTTCAAGGGTTTAAATAGTTTTTTTAGTGTTGATGATAATAACCGCCCAACAATTCGAGTAAATAAGTTGCGTGAAATCACAGCCAGCATTTTTTGATAGACGAGCCTAGCAACGCCTTCACAGGTTTTTAGAGCAACATTACCAACAAAACCATCGCAAACAATGACATCGGCTTTATTAGTAAAAATATCATTACCTTCAACAAAGCCAATATAGTTTATTTCACTATTTTGAGATAACTGTGCGGCAGTTTGCTTAATGTGGTCGCTCCCTTTCATCTCTTCTTCGCCCATATTTAATAAAGCAATTCTCGGCCTTTCGATACCATCGACTTGCTCAGCCATCACAGAGCCCATTACCGCAAATTGATATAATACATTGGAGTCGCAGAAAACATTCGCGCCTAAATCAAGCATAAATACATGCTTTTTTTCATCGTGGGTCGGTAAGGAAGATATTAATGCTGGTCGTTCAACCCCTGTTAATGTTTTCAGTACAAAGTGCGCCATCGAAAACAACGCTCCGGTATTACCGGCACTTACACACGCTTGCGCTTTATTTTCATGCACAAGATCAAGTGACTTTCTCATTGAAGAGTTTTTCTTGTTACGTAAAGCAACAATAGGTTTATCATCCATTTCCACAATTTCAGTGGTTGGATAAATAGAGAGTTGAGGATGTTCAAGACACTGATTTTTAGATAATTCAGCGTTAATAATATCGACATCACCGCAGAGAATGAGGTGAAGTTTTGGAATGTTTCTAACTGCTAAGATTGCAGCAGGGATTGTTATAAGGGGGCCTTTATCGCCCCCCATAACATCTAACGCTATGGTTAGACTATTCAAAGCAATCAGCTTACTTGTTGATTACTTTAACACCTTTATAGAAGCCATCAGCTGTAACATGATGACGACGGTGTGTTTCACCAGATACTGGGTCTACTGATAATTGCTCTGTTGTTACTGCGTCATGTGAACGGCGCATGCCACGTCTTGAACGAGACTTTTTACTTTTTTGAACTGCCATTAGCTACTCCTAAAAATCGGTTAATCGGTTATTAATTAAATAAGTTGTTTATTTAATTTTCTTTAATACATCAAATGGGTTTGGTTTTTCTAGCTCTTCAGGCAATTCACCCCATACACTGTCAACTGGTGCTTGACACTGACTGGGTTCATGCTTTGCTATTAATGGAATCGCAAGTAATAACTCTTCCTCCACCAATTCTAGCAAGTTAACTTCACCATTTTCATCTAATTCTATTGCGTCATAATATGACGGCAATGCTTCAGCGGCTTCATCATTTTTTGCAGGACTAAGAGTAAACTCTATATCCAAATCAATCACTAATGATTCAGTACAACGCTGACAAATCAATGCTACAGATAGCGAGCCTGTTCCTGAAATAACATTCAGACCGAGATCATCGACATCAAATTTAACATTCACCTGCATCTGCTCATTGCATGGAGTACACACATCAAGCAATCTATTCATCCCCGACACTTCAAAGAAGCCGTCGCACACCAATCTACGTTGGGCGCTCTTTCGGGGGTTTATCATTATCGGGAGTTTAAGATTTTGCATAAGGCGCGCATATTAATGTGCTTGCCCGCTTCTGTCAAAAGAAAAATAGCGAAATTTGTTTAAAAACTCAAGAAAGCCCACATATTATGACATAACTGTTTATATTTTGAGTAACTTAATGTGAAAACCTTAATTTTAGCTTCAACATCCCCTTTTAGAAAAGCTATATTAGAAAAATTAAATTTACCTTTTATTTGTGCAAAGCCAAACGTTGATGAAACAGCATTACCAAATGAAACTGCTATTGAACTTGTTGAACGTTTAGCAATAGAAAAAGCAAAAGCCGTGGCAAGTGAGTTTCCGAATGCCCTTATTATTGGTTCAGACCAAGTCGCTTTATCTGAAGGCAATATATTAGGTAAGCCTCACAATTTTGAGAACGGCTTAGCGCAATTAACAAGCTTTAGCGGTAAAGCAGTGGAGTTTCATACCGGCTTGTGTGTCTTTGATAGTTCAACAGGGAAAACGGTTTCTTTAGTTGAATTGTTCACCGTGCACTTTAATGCATTAACGACAGAAGAAATTACCGCTTATCTTCATGCCGAACAGCCTTATAATTGTGCAGGTAGTTTTAAAAGTGAAGGTTTAGGCATTTGCTTATTTGAAAAGCTAGCAGGTGATGATCCTAATACCTTAATAGGTTTACCACTTATACGCTTAGTGAGTTTACTTAAAGAACACGGTTTAGATGTGCTACAAGAGCAACAACAATACTAAATTTAAAAAGTATATGATCACTTTGTCATGAGGATTAATGGATAGGTAAAGGGCATATAAATTAATAAATAGTGATTTCACTTAGTAAATTATATG
>Ga0209291_1000260_pt1 | contig 52564 bp, 43 predicted proteins | sample GOMGulsemesocosm_FD_184633 | JGI IMG/M metagenome (GOLD analysis project Ga0209291, IMG submission 184633) | Methane-oxidizing microbial communities from mesocosms in the Gulf of Mexico - GOM9B Gulf of Mexico (SPAdes) (version 2) | ecosystem: Environmental > Aquatic > Marine > Cold seeps...
GAAAACGATCTTGATTATGAGCAATTACGTTTCAAACTTAATGTAAAAGACATCCCCTTTATCGCGCTACAGCCTGAGCAAGCGTTAGAGTTAGATGAAATACTCAGTTTCATGAGTGAGATAGATCAAAGTCTGACGATTACGCAAAGTGATATCATGCAGGATTACTTCGACAAAACAGAGCTGTTAGCTGCAAAAAAAGTGCTGATTGTCGATGATCATATGAGTAATGTGTTTGCCCTGACAGCCATCCTAGAAACGCATCATCTTGATTACATCGTAGCGCAAACAGGACATGAAGCTATAGAAGCAGTCAACGTAAATTGTGATATTGATATCATCTTGATGGATATCATGATGCCTGATCTTGATGGCTATGAAACCATCAGAGCCATTAGGTCGAATCTGGGGTATGAAAATATTCCCATTATCGCATTAACCGCAAAAGCGATGCCAGAAGATAGAAATAAATGTATATTGGCAGGCGCCAATGACTATATGACAAAGCCTTTGGATACACAAAAGTTACTCACGTTAATGAAAATGTGGTTAGTGACATCTCCTAACTTAGCAGTGTTATCAGAAAGCTATTAAAAGTGACAAGTATAGAGATTGTTTGATTAACATTAAGCCTTGCCTTTGATGTGCCAAAGTATTCTTGCGGCTAAAGCGGATCGAGGGATAGCGCCCATTTTCTGGGTTGACAGTGTGTCAACTCCATCGCCAACAAGCCATAAATTATCAGCATCATCGATATGCGACACACGCTTTATAATTTCGCCGTAGATCGCGTGATCAACAATGACAATATCACCGATTGAGAGCTTCTTGAAAAAATAATTATGCGCAATAATGTAATCACCATCACATAAAGTGGGGTGCATGCTGTTGCCGCTGATACGTCTAAAAAGAATCATGCTGGATAGGATCCAAGCCACTGACCTAGAATAAGTGGCTTGGAGGGTTGATTAACCTAGTTTAGGGTAAACAACATCTTGTGCTGGTGGGTAAGGGCAAGTTGCTGTGAAAGTCTCAACGCCTTTGGTTTTCCAGAAACTTGACGCAAATTCGTTAACGAGCGCAAGCAGTGCTAAGCTATCGTCGCGATTAATACCTTGCTTACACTTAGAACCAGTCAGCATGATGTTGTGAACTAGCTCGTTTGTGCCTGGGCATGCTTCGAATTGTGCAGCTTTGAAGTAGTCGCCCCACATGATGCGTACTTCGTGCTTAACTTTTTCAGCGTGAATCTCTTTTTCAGAAACCAGACGAACAAGCTTTGCTTGATCAGCTAAAGTTAATTCTTTACCGTCTAGCTCAGCTATCTGGTCCATAAAACGGATCACAGTTAGGGCAGCTACTTGCATAGTGCTTGGATCGTAGATACCACAAGGTACGTCACAGTGTGCACTGACGGATTTAAAGTTTAATACGCAATCTAGTGCTTTTGTAATTTTATGAATCATTTTTTTGCCTCTATTGATAGCTTGTACAAATTTTAATGCTGCCATAATAAATACTAACAACATCGAATAAAACCTAATAGAATAATACCTTAGTTTTTTAGTAAAGAATAACTTAAGAGATAATAATTATTATGTTTTCTAAAAATGTAGCGCTTTCTAGGAGATAGAAAGCGCTTCGTTCCATAAGCTATTTATTCCTGAGCGATCTAGATCGCTGAGCTTATCGGTTGCAAGTGCCGACACTAAACTTTGCTCCATTTGCGCAAAGTAATTGTCATCATTATTTGACTCGCTTAAACAAAGACTAGTATGGGAGATCAGGTAGCTACAATAGAACCTGCGATCATCGCAATCACAGTCTTCTTCGTTTAATAACCAGTAAGATGTTTTTTCAGCTTTTGCTAATGGCATGGGTGTTGATCCATTTTAGTGAAGATGAAATAGGCACAGCCTAATTCATCAAGGGTTTCATTGGGTTAGTTTTTCAAGCTGGATAGAATAGGATTTACCATCAGATTCAGTTTGTTTTAACTGGCTAATGATGAAGTTGTGTTTAATAGAGAACCAAATAAAGGTTTCTCTTTTTGCGTTATTCTTACGTTCCAGTTTTAACTTGATACTTTTAATTTTCCCAAAAGGAGTATTTACAAACTCAGTGCCTACTTCAACAAAATTGAGCTCATCGATTCTGTTTTTCTTAGTATAAGGATAACTAAAACGACCTCTCTTGCCTTTTTGTAAATCCAGTTGCAACTGTAACTGATAGCTCAGCGGGTCTTGTGTTTTGCTCTTAAGAGCAATGATGCTCTTGTCACGTGATAGCGCCTGATTTTTTGTCCAATCAAAACTGATATCATTTTTCTTTTTTTTACCGATAACTTTACGAAGGTAGTGGTATTGATGAGGAACGACAGTGCCATCTTTAATGGAGAGCAAGCTGCTTTCTTTTATCGATGCTAAAAATGCACTGATATCATCTTCAAAAAACCATTGATTATTAGCGCTTTTACTGAGGCTTCGTTTAAGTGTCCCGCTGATATTGATTGACGATTTTAGGCTGGCTGTGTAGGTGGCTTGATAAGCTTCTAGCGCATATGCATGCCCAGAGCAAAGTAATATTACAGATAGAGGGAGCGCCACAAAAAAATTGTAACTTTGTTTGAAAGTTCGTCTTTTTGGAAAAATCATCTAGCGACCTTGAAAATATCAAATAAAATGAGAGTATAGTCTTTCGTTTTTAATGATGTAAATAGGGTGGAGTAGGTTTTATGTAAGCTTTTTAGAAACAGCTTGCCTATCCAATAGCATCAAATGCTAATTGGAAGCCGTTTTTAGGTAAAAGTTCACCGTTAAGCAATAAATTGTTCTCACGCCATTGCAGGGTGTTAGAACAAAACCATGCAACCACTTTTGGGTAGGCTATATGTTCTCTAGTGTGGACCTTTCGCTGCAGGCTTTCTAGAGTGTCATTAGCATCAATAGGAACGATTGCTTGAAGAGCAACTGGCCCACCGTCAAGCTCAGGGGTGACAATATGAACGGAACAGCCGTGCTCAGTATCCCCGGCGTCTATCGCTCTTTGATGAGTATCTAGGCCTTTATATTTTGGTAATAGAGAAGGGTGTATGTTTAGCATGCGACCACTGAAATGAGTGACAAACTCTTCGGTCAGTATGCGCATAAAACCGGCTAAAACAACCAGATCTACTTGTCGCTTATCGATAGTGTCCAAAACCGCTTGATCAAAATCAAGACGGCTCTGGTAGTCGGTATGTTGCAGTACTTGTGTGGCAATGCCAGCCTTTTGGGCGCGCTCTAAACCAAACACACCCGCTTTATTGCTAAGTACTAGTACTATTTCTCCGTTAATCTTCCCTGCCTTTATATGATCAATAATGGCTTGTAAATTAGATCCACTGCCTGAAATAAGTACTGCAATACGTTTCTTCATTAACCGGTGATCTCTACTTGCTCTTCACCTTGTGCAGCACTGTCGATATGGCCAATTAGCCAAGCGCTTTCGCCATTTTGATTTAAGCTATCGATAGCCTGTTGTTTCTGCTCAGCAGGCACGCAAATAACAAGGCCAACACCGCAATTAAAAGTGCGATACATTTCAGTGATCTCAACGTTGCCTTTTTCTTGTAGCCAGTTGAACACAGCAGGTAGCTGCCAAGAGTTTTTGTCAATCACCGCTTTAGTCTGCTCAGGTAATACTCTTGGGATGTTCTCAAGTAAACCACCCCCTGTAATGTGGGATAAAGCATTAACTTGTACATCTTTAATTAGCTGTAAAACAGATTTTACGTAGATTTTAGTGGGTTCAAGTAAAGCATCTTTTAAAGGTCTGCCATCAAGGTCAGCTTCAAGATCTGCATGGCTTACTTCAATAATCTTTCTGATCAGTGAGTAGCCGTTTGAATGCGGGCCTGAAGAAGCAACACCGATGAGTGCATCGCCTGCTTGTACTTTAGATCCGTCTATAATTTCAGATTTTTCAACGATACCGGTACAAAACCCGGCCAAGTCGTAATCTTCACCGTGATACATCCCTGGCATTTCGGCTGTTTCGCCGCCGACCAGTGCGCAGCCTGATAGCTCGCAACCTTTACCAATACCAGAGACTACAGCAGCAGCTGTATCAACATTTAATTTGCCTGTTGCATAGTAGTCTAAAAAGTAGAGTGGCTCAGCGCCTGCAACAATCAGATCGTTAACACACATAGCGACTAAATCAATGCCTATAGTGTCATGTTTATTTAGGTCCATTGCTAAACGTAATTTTGTACCAACTCCATCAGTACCGGAAACCAATACTGGCTGCTTGTAGCCAGCAGGTATTTCACATAGACCTCCAAAACCACCAAGCCCACCCATTACTTCAGGGCGAGTCGTTTTTTTAGCGACTTGTTTAATACGCTCAACTAATGCGTTACCTGCGTCAATATCGACGCCTGCATCTTTATAGCTCAGTGAAGTTGTGTTTGTATCGTTAGACATAGCAATAGACCTTTAAAGTCAAAATCAAAAAATATGAGGCGGTGAATTTTCCCGGCGAATACTAACAGATAGCGTATAAACATGCTAACAAGAGGCATGAAAATATCGTTTAAATTTGATAATAAAAGTGGACTTCTGGGTCAGTTTTTTAGTACTGCAGAGAAAAGGCTGCCTTGCTAAAGTCGCCTAACAAATTAATCGCTTATCTATTTTTTAGTATCAGAGTAAGTCGATGATTATAGCAGACTTTGAAACTTGCCTTTGTTAGTATTCGGGTATCTATTTACTGGCATTGGAGCTTATTTAAACATGGAGATATCACAGCGTTGGTTTTTGCTAATGGTGGTGGTTGTATTAGGTTATTTACTGGTGCTATTAGGTCCCATTTTATCGCCTTTTTTGATTGCTGCTTTACTGGCCTACTTAGCCGATCCCATAGCTGATAAATTAGAGCGTTATAACATGAGCCGGACACATGCAGTACTGGTTGTATTTAGTGCTCTGATGCTATTTATGTTTTTAATGCTTTTAATATTATTACCTAAGCTAACCGTGCAATTAACCATTATGGTTAAACAAATACCCATAGCGATAGATCTACTTGAAAAAAATGCATTACCATTAATCACTCAATATCTAGGATTAGAGCTTGAGCAGTTTAACCTTGACTTCTTTAAAGCTTTAATTCGAGACAACGTTAAGCAAACCGGGAGTATTTTAAATAATGTACTGTCTTCCATTGCAAACTCAGGATTAGCCATTGCTGCATGGCTAGCTAATGTTGTGCTCATTCCTGTCGTTTTGTTTTACTTGTTACGTGACTGGGACATTATGGTGGCGAAATTACGTAAGCTATTGCCTAGAAATATAGAACCTACTATTACGGGTTTAGTACACGAGTGTGATGAGGTGCTCGGTGCGTTTGTTAAAGGGCAGCTTATGGTCATGTTGGCGCTAGGGGTAATATACAGTGTCGGTTTATGGGTAGTGGGTGTCGATCTTGCCTTATTAGTAGGTATGATCGCTGGTGCTGCCAGTATTGTCCCTTATATGGGGTTCTTTGTTGGCATTGTGGCGGCGTTTATAGCAGCAATGGTGCAGTTTAATGATCCTACGATACTTATTTGGGTAAGTTTGGTGTTTGTCATTGGCCAAGCATTAGAGGGAATGGTTCTAACACCTTTAATGGTGGGCGATAAAATCGGACTACACCCCGTTGCAGTTATCTTTGCAATTATGGCCGGTGGTCAGCTGTTTGGCTTCATCGGTATTTTAATTGCGTTACCGGTGGCTGCTGTCATTATGGTGCTGCTAAGGCATTTGCATTTAGGATACAAACAAAGTGCGCTTTATGAAACGAATCTGGGTGATGAAAATACAGAGGATGAAGAAGTGCTTGAGGTGAGCCTGGAGTCGTCGCCAACGAGTGAATCATTTGAAAAAAAGATTAATTAGTTTTTATCCAGAAACATGGCCGTAGCGAGAGTGATTAAATCGGTCAAGAGGTTGTCGAAAAAGCGAGACAAGGAAAAAACCTGCGTAATAGCGGAGTTAGAATGCCCCGCTTCTTGGGTACGGCGTGACCCTTCTTATAGGTATTACTGGAGCAAATGAGCAGATTTTTGACGCCGTATTGTTGAAGCGCAGCAGTTTTGCAGCCCGCTCTCAAGATGAGCACAACTAGATATGTGCGCTTGGTTATTCCAAATAACTAAATTTAGTGGTGTTAAGGCGTTCGCAGTAGGCTACTGTTTCTGGAAGGGAACTACGCGGCTACTGAGACTACTTAAAATCTAAGCACTTTAGGTCAATAAAGTGCTTGTTTCATAAGAGTATGAATTACGAGAAAAGTGCGGCGCTCTGTTTCTTTTTAGTAAATAACAGATTGATGATTAACATGAGAATCCCGAGTGCGATGACAACGTAAGAGCAATAAACCAAAGCTTCTGCCATCGTTATGTCTAGCCATAACATAGGGGTGTATCCGCAGGCTTCCCAAGGCTCGAATACAGCAGGTAACCAAACATCTAAAGGCAGCCATTGCGGAAACTCTGCTTTAAATCCACAGGCACTTTCTACTTGGTTCCTCTCAATTCTTAATAGTAAGTCTGATTTCATGTACAAGAGAGCGCCAGCTGCGCTAAGCGCTATATTCATAATATTGGCAAACAGCCTGAAACGACAAAGCAACATGGCAACAAGTGCAATCGCCATGATAATGAATATGACGGCTCTTATTTCAATACACAGCACACAAGGACCGTAACCCAATTGATATTGAAAATAGAGTGCTATCAGTTCAAGACTTAGCCCGGCGATAAAAATTAAAAACCAGTAGCTTGATGAGCGGCAGATATTTGCGGCTAGTGAAAGCATTTGGGATCCTCAAATTAAAAAATTATAGTGATATTTTTAGTTAAAATTCAAACACAAATAAACAGCGGGTTAGAGAAAAAGAAATCATAAGTTCCTTGGAATAACTGTATCTTTCGCCGCTAGACACAATGTTTAGACAATTAAGTTATTGTCATGTTTACCAATTGTTTATCGTTTAAACACGGCAGATATTAGTATTTTTTTTTTCGTTTGTCCATCGTACAATTTAAGCGTATGGTGGCAGAAAAACGACCCTTAAAAATATACGTTACTGAACACTCTATGATGATTGAAAAAAATAGTTAGTGATCAATCTTTGCTTGTTAAAAGAAAGTCCACATTAAATATTGCCGAAACTAAGATAGGTGAGCAGTTATATTGAAAACACTTCAAGAAATAAAAGCGAGTTATTCCTATAATGAACTCTGTAGAACCCTTTCGCTTGCCTGGCCGTTAATTATTGCGCAGCTAGCTGTTATTGCTATCAACACCACAGATGTTGTGATGATGGGGTGGCTTGGTCCTGCATTCTTAGCTGCGGGCACACTATCAACGGCTATATTGCATCCGCTATTGCTCGCAGGTATTGGTCTGTTAAGTGTTGTGACACCCTTAGTAGCGCAGAACTTAGCTGCGCGCAATTATAAACAAATTAGACGCACGACAAGACAGGGGCTGTGGGTTGCAACTTTACTGAGTCTGATATCCATTCCTATCTTGTTACAAATAGAATCAATTATTTTATGGTTGGATTTGAACCCATCAAGCGCAGCGTTAGCCAAGTCTTATATGGATACGGCTGTCTGGCATTTGTTCCCGGCATTTTTGTTTTTTGTATTGCGTAATATGGTATCGGCGCATAGTGATACAAAAGTGATACTTAAAATAACCATTGTTGCCATTGGTTTAAATGCGCTGGGTAATTACAGCTTAATGTTTGGTAATTTTGGCTTCCCTGCGCTTGGATTGAGTGGCGCTGGCATCAGTACATCAATTGTCAATAGCCTTATGTTTTTGTCTCTACTTATCTATGTACTTAAGCACCACCGCTATCGTCGCTATTTTATATTAGTGCGTATATATAAGCCTGATTGGACTATTTTCAAAAAAATATTAAAACTAGGTTCTCCTGTCGGGCTTATGATAGCCGCAGAAGCGGGTTTGTTTTCAATTGCAGCAATTTTCATGGGCTGGCTGGGAACACAAGAGTTGGCGGGTCATGCTGTGGCGCTACAAATTGCCGCGATCGCTTTTATGATTCCATTAGGTTTATCTAATGCAACAACGATTCGGGTCGGTTATGGTTATGGCTCGAAAGATAAACAGGCGGTTATTGTGGCTGGCTGGATTTCAATAGCGCTTGGTATTGGTTTTATGTTTTCAACCTTGGTATTGTTTTCAATTATTCCCTCTTATCTAGTGCATATGTTTTTGGATCCTTCAATAACCACTAATAGTTCCGCTATCGGTTATGCGATCAGTTATTTGTTTGTCGTGGCGTTGTTTCAAATGGCTGACGGTGGGCAGGTAGTGGCGGCAGCTGCATTGCGTGGTATTAATGATACCAAGCTCCCTATGTATATCGCCATCTTTGGTTATTGGGCATTGGGAATGCCCACCGGGTACGTGTTGGGTTTTGTTTTTGAATTTAGAGGCGTCGGAGTTTGGTTGGGTCTGGCTGCAGGGTTGACCTCAGTTGCTTTTATCTTAATCTACAGGTTTTGGACGTTAACCAAAGAATTAGACTTTGCTGTCGGTGCAGATGGCGAACCAAATGATCAATAAGCTTTACCAAGTAAAAAAGTGCCAGCTGGATATTGCTGGTCATTACTACACCTACCGCCTTTATAGGCGCAAAGATAATGACAATAAGCGCTGTATCTTATTGTTACATGGGGCAGGGGTTGCCGGTGTAGATACATGGTCCCATATTATTGCGAAGTTAACTCAATGGCAGTATGTTTTGGTGCCGGATTTGAGAGGAATGGGAGAGACTGTTGCTCACTGCAAAGGTGAACTTGCATTCAGTGTAGAGGAGCTAGTGCAAGACATGCATCGTTTAGTGAGTGCACAAGGTTGGGATCGCTTTGACCTTGGCGGATATTCATTAGGTGCTTTAGTGAGCATGTTATACAAACAGCGCTATTCATCTCAAGTGCGCCAGCAGTACTTACTAGAGCCCGGGTTATTTGATTGTATAGATTGGAATGAATCAAAGATTCTAAGGGAAAAATATGCTCAAGCGGTTATCGATTTAAGAAATAATCAAGCATTAACGGGTGTCACGAATTTTCTTAATACTATTTCTCCCCAGAGGAAGAAACTAAAAAAGGCAGAAGATATAGCCATAGCTCGATTATTAAAGCGCCGATTGGGATTTGCTAACGCCTTGCAAAGTGTCAATGATCTCGCTCTATTGCTGAATCGCGAACAGTTAGTGTTAGATCAAGAAAATGTTGTGAGTATTGTTGGTGGTTTAAGTATTGACTCTATGCACCAATACCATCAACACTTAGCAAAAAAGTTACCACATTGGCAATATATCAGTATTAAAGGCTGTGATCATTCATTGCCCTATCAAAAACCGCGTCAAATAGCGGCGATTCTCAATCAAGTATCAGCACTCACCTGTAGTGCTTAATTATTCCCCTTACTGTGCTGGCTTATATTGCTAGGCGCTTCTAAAAAATCGTTTTCATTCAATATTGTCGACTATCTTGAATCCTCTTCGCTAAGAAAAGCTGAGGAGGGCGTTTGGTTTTATGTCCGGTCTGTGCGCTTTTGTTAACATTATATGCAAATGCTAATAGTAAATAGCATGTAAAGACAGGCTTTGTTCAGTTTTAGTGATGGATTGTCGACAATGTTTGTCGAGGCTATTGACCCTGTAAAGAAACCAGCGTATCTTGTTCTTTAAATATTGTCGACAATTTCTGGTATTAGACTGCACTTAGGTGAATTGTGAGTAAACAAACAACGATAGAAAAACCGAGCTTAAGCACCACTAAAACAAACGCTAAAGGGTTTAGCGCAGAAAAAACATTGGCTGAAAATGTGATGGATTTGTTAGTTACTGCGATTGTTAAAGGTGAGTTGGCACCAGGCACTAAAATAAGTGAGCCAGAATTGGCGCGTCGATATGGAATTAGCCGAGGCCCACTACGCGAAGCAATAAGACGTTTAGAAGGGCTGCGCCTCGTTGAATTAAAGCCTCATGTGGGTGCACGTGTTGTTGAGCTAAGTGTTAAAGAATTGATTGAAATATATCGAGTACGTGAAGCATTAGAAGGAATGGCTTCAAGACTTGCTGCGGTTTATATGACACAAGAAGAAATAGATGATTTGCGCTCTCTATTGGATCGTCATGAAGAGTCTATTTCAGAACTAGATGGCCAGTCTTATTTTCAAAAGGAAGGAGACTTGGATTTTCACTATCGCATTGTTAAGGGTAGTAAAAATGAAAAGATGTTGGAACTGCTAGGCAGTGATTTGTACCACTTAGTGCGTATGTACCGCTATCAATTTAGCGTTTCCAGTTCTAGACCGAAAAGGGCGTTAAAAGAACATCGCCAAATCATCGATGCAATCGAAGCTCGTGACCCTGAACTGGCCGAAATTTTGATGCGCAGGCACATTAGCGCAGCAAGATTAAATATTGAAGAAAAACTGGATAGTTAAACTTCGATTAACATTTTTAGCTCCTATTAGCGCATGTTAATAAAATGCTTTTCTAATTGGAGCATCACTATAAAAATTCAAATGACTTTCAACAAACGAGTTGAGGAAACAATATGACAGCTATATCCCCAGGTGCGCGCTTTCGTCAAGCGCTGGCGAACAATAATCCACTGCAAATAGTCGGTACCGTTAATGCTTATCACGCGATGATGGCCGAGCGAGTGGGTCACAGTGCCGTGTATTTATCAGGAGGTGGGGTGGCTAATGCCTCCTACGGCTTACCTGATTTAGGTATGACCTCAATGAACGATGTGCTTGAAGATGTGCGTAGAATTAGTAGCGCGGTAGAAACACCATTACTGGTGGATATTGATACCGGTTGGGGTGGTGCTTTTAATATCTCTCGCACTATAAAAGAGATGCAAAAAGCCGGTGCCGCGGCGGTGCATTTGGAAGATCAAGTGGCGCAAAAGCGCTGTGGCCATCGCCCAAATAAAGAGATAGTCAGTCTCAGTGAAATGGTTGATCGCGTTAAAGCTGCCGTAGATGCTAAAACGGATGATGACTTTTTCATTATAGCCAGAACGGATGCCTTTCAAATGGAAGGACTTAACGCCGCCGTTGATCGGGCGCAAGCTTGTTTAGAAGCGGGCGCTGATGGCATCTTTGCTGAAGCTGTACACACTTTAGATGATTACACTGCATTTTCAAAAGGCATTGAAGGCAATCATTTGCTCGCCAATATTACTGAGTTTGGGGCGACGCCACTGTTTAATAAAGAAGAGTTGGCTGCCAATGGTGCGACTATGGTGCTCTATCCATTATCAGCCTTTAGGGCCGCAAACAAAGCGGCGTTGAATGTTTATGAAACACTGTTAAATGATGGCGACCAAAAAGCAGTGATCGATACCATGCAAACACGTATGGAGTTGTATGATTTCTTAAATTATCACGATTTTGAACAAAAGCTCGATGCATTATTTGCACGTGAGAAACAACAATAATAACCAAAGGCTAGCACTGTTGTTAAATATGATTTGTGGACAGTGAAAGTTAACGAAAGGAGAAAATGATGGCTGATTCTAAGACCCTAGCAGGGGCTGGTTTGCGTGGACAATCTGCAGGTCAAACTGCACTCTGTACTGTTGGTACGACAGGTGCCGGGCTAACTTATCGCGGCTATGATATGGCTGAACTGGCTGAGAAAGCGAAGTTTGAAGAAGTTGCGTATCTATTAGCATATGGACAGTTACCTAATAGCGAGCAGTTAGCTGGGTACATTAAGCGCTTAAAAGCGCAGCGTTCTTTGCCACAAGCATTAAAAACAGTGTTGGAGAATATTCCTAAAGAAGCACATCCTATGGATGTTTTGCGCACGGGTTGTTCAATGCTAGGCAACCTTGAAACAGAGGCTGATTTTTCAACACAAACTGCGCATATAGAGCGTATGTTAGCGGTTTTTCCATCCATTATTTGTTATTGGTATCGCTACACACATGATGGTGTACGTATAGAGACAGATGCGAGTGATATTGATTCTATCGGCGGTCATTTTCTGCGTTTACTGCATGATAAAAAGCCCAGCGCTTTACATGAGCAAGTGATGAATGCCTCTTTGATTCTCTACGCCGAGCATGAATTTAACGCATCAACTTTCACCGCGCGAGTCTGTGCATCGACATTGTCTGATATGCACTCTTGTGTCAGTGCCGCTATTGGATCTTTGCGAGGTCCTTTACATGGTGGCGCTAATGAAGCGGCCATGGAATTGATAGAAAGCATGGATGATGCAGAGCATGCAGAGCAACAAATATTGGGTATGCTGGCACGTAAAGATAAAATAATGGGATTTGGCCATGCTATCTATAGAACCAGTGATCCACGCAACGCCATTATCAAAAAATGGTCCAAGAAATTATCTGAAAGTGCTGATAACGCTGAGCTATACGATATTTCAGAGCGCGTTGAAGCGGTAATGTGGCGTGAGAAAAAACTATTTTGCAATGCTGACTTCTTTCATGCGTCAGCTTACAACTTCATGGATATACCTACCAAGTTGTTTACGCCCATTTTTGTCTGTTCAAGAGTGACAGGCTGGACAGCACATGTCATGGAACAGCGCGAAAACAATCGTATCATCAGACCGAGTGCCGATTACACTGGCCCTGCCAGTGCGACTTGGGTGCCTATAGAACAGCGTACATAGACACTATATTTGTAAGCATAATTGAATCTTGCGAGCGCTAGATTTAATGGAAGTGAATTAGGCGGAGCCTAAATCATCAAGGGCTTAATCAATTAAAACAAAAAGCGCAGTGTGACTGCGCTAAGAGGGTGTTGCAAAAGACGAACAGCAAAACAAATGAAAAACTGCCAAATAGTGCTTCACTAAGTTCATATTAATGGATATTACTGGGGTGATCTGCAGTTTTTTTGACACTAAATTGTTGAGCGCAGTCATTTTGAACCTCTCCTACATTAGTTATCGGACATGATCATGAATAGCCAATATCGCAAGCCTTTAGCAGGCACACACCTCGATTACTTTGACACTCATTCTGCAATAGAAGATATCTCACCGGGCGCCTATAAAAAGCTATCTTATACCTCAAAAGTCCTCGCTGAGAATCTAGTACGCCGCTGCGACCCACAGCAGTTAGAAGTATCACTGAAGCAAATAATTGACAATAAAAGTGAGGTTGATTTTCCCTGGTACCCTGCGCGAGTCGTATGTCACGATATATTAGGTCAAACAGCATTGGTTGATTTGGCGGGTCTGCGTGATGCCATTGCTGAGAAGGGTGGAGACCCTGCAAAAGTGAACCCTGTTGTGCCGACTCAGCTGGTGGTCGATCATTCATTGGCGGTCGAGCATGCAGGTTTTGAGGAAGGTGCGTTTGAGAAAAACAGAGCCATTGAAGATAGACGTAACGATGATAGATTTCACTTTATCAACTGGACCAAAGAAGCTTTTGATAATGTTGATGTGATTCCACCGGGTAATGGGATTTTACATCAAATTAACTTAGAGCGGATGTCGCCCGTTATTCAATCTCGAGATGGCGTGGCTTTCCCTGATACTTTAGTCGGCACAGACAGCCATACGCCAATGGTTGATGCGCTTGGTGTTATCGCTATAGGCGTGGGTGGTTTAGAGGCAGAAAGCGTCATGTTAGGACGTGCATCTTACATGCGCTTACCAGAAATAGTAGGTGTTAGGCTTAAAGGAGGCCCCTCTGAAGGAATCACCGCGACCGATATCGTACTGGCATTAACCAAGTTTTTACGTGAAGCAAAAGTGGTTTCTACTTATTTAGAATTCTTTGGCGAAGGCGCTGCTAAATTAACCTTGGGGGATAGAGCGACAATCTCTAATATGACACCAGAGTTTGGTGCCACTGCCGCGATGTTCTATATCGATGAAAATACCATTGATTATTTAAAGCTAACCGGGCGTGATGATGAGCAAGTCGCCTTGGTTGAGCACTATGCGAAACATACAGGCCTGTGGGCTACTGAGATGGAAGATGCGCATTACCAGCGTGTATTGGAATTCGATTTGTCCAGTGTGTGCAGAAGCATAGCCGGCCCATCAAATCCGCATAATGTAGTACCTGTTGCAGAGCTTGCTGAACGTGGTTTAGCAGCAAAAATTGAGAGCACTGGCGATTTGATGCCCGATGGCGCTGTTATTATTGCTGCAATTACCAGCTGTACCAATACCAGTAATCCACGCAATATGATTGCAGCGGGGCTTATTGCTAAAAATGCTAATAAAGCAGGTCTTATACGCAAACCTTGGGTGAAAAGCTCACTTGCGCCTGGGTCAAAAGCGGTGAGCTTATATTTACAAGAAGCGGGGTTGTTGTCTGAACTAGAGCACCTAGGTTTTGGCGTAGTCGCCTTTGCCTGTACATCTTGTAATGGTATGAGCGGTGCATTAGACCCTGTGATCAAGCAAGAGATTATCGATCGAGACTTATACGCCACAGCAGTACTTTCAGGTAACCGTAATTTTGATGGACGCATACACCCGCATGCCAGTGAAGCTTTTCTGGCATCGCCTCCATTAGTCGTTGCCTACGCATTGGCAGGTACTATCAGATTTGATATTGAAAAAGATGTGCTGGGAATTGATGCAAGTGGTCGTGAAATCCGTCTCAAAGATATTTGGCCAACGGATGCACAGATTAACGCTGTATTAAAGCAAAGCGTTAAGCCCGAGCAATTTCGCAGTGTCTATATTCCGATGTTTGATCTATCAGATAAAACGAAAAAGCAGGTTGATCCGCAGTATGATTGGCGTGAACAAAGTACTTATATTCGACGTCCTCCATACTGGGAAGGAGCACTTGCAGGTGAGCGGACGCTTAAAGGAATGCGCCCACTAGCGGTATTGGGCGATAATATAACCACCGACCATTTATCGCCTTCTAATGCGATAATGCTGGATAGCGCAGCGGGTGCTTACCTTGATAAAATGGGTTTGCCTGAGGTTGACTTCAACTCATACGCAACACACAGAGGAGATCACCTGACGGCACAGCGTGCGACATTTGCCAATCCTAAGCTGTTTAATGAAATGGTCAAAGAAAATGGTGAAGTAGTTCAGGGGTCATTGGCACGCATTGAACCTGAAGGCACAGTGTCTCGTATGTGGGAAGCTATCGAGATATATATGGAGCGCAAGCAGCCGCTGATTATTGTAGCAGGCGCGGATTATGGTCAGGGCAGTTCGCGTGACTGGGCGGCTAAAGGCGTTCGCTTAGCAGGGGTTGAGGTTATCCTCGCAGAAGGATTTGAGCGCATACATCGCACTAACTTAGTGGGTATGGGAGTTCTACCTTTAGAGTTTAGGCCTACTGACAATCGCATTTCTCTCTGTCTTGATGGCAGTGAGACTTATGATGTTATAGGGACTCCAAGCCCGAGAGGAGAACTTAGCGTAGAAATTACCCGTAGCAATGGAGCGCAAGTCGAAGTAAAGGTGATTTGCCGTCTAGATACAGCAGAAGAACTCTCTATTTATCAAGCTGGTGGTGTTTTGCAGCGTTTTGCGCAAGATTTTCTAGCATCAAGTTAAGTGTGAAAAGCTAAAAATACAGCGAATAGTTTCCCAAGATGTTCGCTGTATTGCAAAGTTAATAAATGTACAAGGAATTAACAATGGCACATGTCCCGCAAATTAAAATCCCCGCAACTTATATGCGTGGTGGTACCAGTAAAGGCGTGTTCTTTCGCCGACAAGACCTGCCAGAAGCTGCGCAGGTAGCAGGCGATAATCGAGATGCTCTGTTGTTGAGAGTGATAGGTTCTCCTGACCCATATAATAAGCAAACTGACGGCATGGGTGGGGCCACATCGAGCACCAGTAAAACGGTGATACTCGATAAAAGTAGTAAAGCCGGTCACGATGTCGATTATCTATTTGGTCAAGTTTCAATTGATAAGCCTTTTGTTGATTGGAGCGGTAACTGTGGCAACTTAACAGCGGCCGTTGGAGCTTTTGCGATTAGTGGCGGTTTGATTGATGCGCAGCGAATCCCTGAAAATGGCATATTTACAGTACGTATATGGCAAGTGAATATTGAAAAGACCATTATTGCGCATATTCCTATTACTGATGGTCAAGTACAAGAAACAGGAGATTTTGAATTAGACGGTGTCACTTTTGCAGCGGCTGAAGTCGCTATAGAGTTTCTGAATCCAGCGGGGGATGGCGCTATGTTCCCGACCGGAAATTTAGTTGATGAACTTGCAGTGCCTGGTATCGGAGTATTACAAGCGACGATGATTACGGCGGGTATTGCGACTATTTTTGTCAATGCAGCTCAGTTAGGTTTTAGTGGTATTGAGTTGCAAGAAGACATTAATAGTGACCAGAGCGTACTTGATAAGTTTGAATTGATACGTAGTCATGGCGCACTAAAAATGGGCTTGATCTCAAATTTAGAGGAAGCCAAAACACGCCAGCACACCCCAAAAGTTGCCTTTGTTGGTCCTGCACAAGATTATCTCAGTTCTTCGGGGAAAAGCATTAAAGCGACAGAGATAGATTTGAATGTACGCGCGCTATCCATGGGAAAACTTCATCATGCAATGATGGGTACAGCCGCTGTTGCTATTGGCACTGCTGCAGCTATTGACGGTACTTTAGTGAATTTAGCGACTCAAAAACCGGCCGGGAGTGAAGTGGTCTTTGGCCACCCATCGGGAACGTTATTAGTCGGAGCTAAAGCCAGTATCACTAATGGTGAATGGCAAGCGGATAAGGTGATGATGGGGAGAAGTGCCAGAGTACTGATGGAAGGCTGGGTGAGAATTCCCGAAAACTACATATAAAATAGAATATTAAATAATTATATTGAGACCTCTGCATAACGTAACGAGCGAAGATAAGACAACAGTTTCAGCTAGCCCCTAGTTTTAATAAAACTCGGCGAAATAGCGGAGTTAGTATGCCCCGATTTTTCGGACATTACTGGTGTAAATGAGCATTCTAGATGAGTTAACCACCACTTAATTCATTTTTGTTGAGCCGGTTTTTAACGCTGTATTATCAAGTGCACTAGTTATGCTGAAGTTTCATATTCACACTTAATATTACGCTGGAATAACAATGAGCACTGCAATTACTGAACAGGATTATATTGAACATACTTTTACTGCCCTCGAAGCACGAGGGCAGCAGTTTTATGATATTAGTTTTGAAGCTTGTGAGTTTAAAAGCAGCGATTTAAGTGAAGCATATTTTAGCAATTGCCGCTTTTTAGATTGCGATTTTAATGACTGTAACCTTAGCGCTATAGCGTTAAATGATTGCCGGTTTAACGATACAAGGTTCAAAAATTGTAAAATACTGGGTGTAGATTGGGGTAAAGTGGCTTGGCCGAATATAGTATTAGAAGATTTGGTCAGCTTTGATCAATGTATATTGAATGACAGCAGTTTTCATGGACTTATCTTAAAGGGTATTAAACTGCTCGATTGTCGTTTACTTGACGTCGATTTTCGAGAGGGGAGTTTTGCTGGCGCAGATTTTAGTTACTCTGACTTAACGGGTAGTCTTTTTAATCGTACCACGTTAATTGAAGCCAATTTTTGTGAAGCGACTAACTACAGCATTGATATTAATAATAATATGATTAAAGGTGCAAAATTTACTCGCATTGAAGCCCTGTCACTACTCGACGGTTTAGAGATAGAGCTTTTTGATTAATTTGCCGTCACAGAAGTCGGTGTCGCCTTCTGTGATGATTGTGAGATAGGCAAAACCAAGGTGAAACATGTGCCTTTACCTGGTTCACTGGTAACGGTTATTTTCCCTTGGTGTTGCTTTATGATGCCGTAGGAAACAGATAAACCAAGACCGGTACCGCTGCTGACATCCTTAGTGGTAAAGAAAGGGTCAAATAATTTATCCATATTCTTTTTGTCGATACCAGAGCCATTATCCTCAATTTCGATCACAACTGAATCATTAGCTGTTTTGGTTCTAATAGTGATAACGCCTTTTTCAACAAATGACTGGGACGCATTTATAATCAAATTCAAAAACACTTGGTTTATTTGAGAAGGTAGACATTCAATATTGGGAATATCCGAATATTCGCGGATTATGTCGGAGTTGTATTTAAGTTGGTACGCGGCAATACCTAAAGTGCTTTCTAACCCTTGATGAAGGTCAAACAGTTCTAAGTTATTGTCATCGGTTCTAGAGAAGCACAGTAAGTCCTGAACAATTTTTTTGATTCTATTGAGCCCTTCAATAGATTCGCTAATCATCTCGTGCGTGTCTTGTTTTATATATTCAAAGTCTATTTCTTGTTCGAATTTAGCTATTTCACTGTTCTCATCCAATAAGTGAGCAAATTGTTTTTTGTAATAATCAATAAGTTTGAACACCTGCTGATTATTTTCGCCAAGAGAGTGCGTATTCGAATTAATGAAGGCAATAGGATTGTTTATTTCGTGGGCAACGCCTGCCGCTAACAAACCTATTGATGCCATTTTCTCCGATTGTAGTAATTGGCTCTTAGTTTCCTTTAAATTGGCTATTGTGTTTTGTTGTTCAATATTCTTTTGTTTTAAAGCGAACTGCAACTTTTTATTTTTACTGATATTGGTGGCCGAAAACAAGAAACTATCAACAGAACCTCGCTCTGAATAAATAGCTGTCAGATTGGCAGTTAAGTACAGATTTTGGTGGTTTTTATCACTAATAGTCAGCTCGTAATTGGTACTTTGGTTGGGGTGTTTTTGCTGGTGGGGCAGTTTTGCAAAGGCACTGAAACCAATTTTTGTTAATAGTTCATCGTTAAATAGTTGTTGAATCTGTGATTTTGTTTGACCTGTCAGTGCAAGAAAGCTGGGTGTCGCATATTGAACTTGACCCCCAGGAGTCAGAATGACCGTTAATGTTGGGCTTTGCTCGACAGCTCTTAATAAATGGGTGTTCACTTTGCTGAGTTTATCGTTGCTATCGCGAAGGGATTGTAAGGTAAGCTCAAGTTTGTCAGTTGTATCAATTAATGCGAGTTCGAAAAGTTGCAACTCATTGAGTTTGTCATGATTGGTTGTTTTATGACGTTTCTGATTATCTAAGGGTAGTTGCCTTACCGTGGCCATTAGCTTCATTAATGGCTGGCTTAATAGCTTTTGACCAAAATAAATAAACACTAGCCAAAGAATAACTGTTTTAATTATAGCAGCGCCAAGTAACGCAATTAAACGCGGCTGTACTTCTTCTATAACCACATTATTATCAGAATGAAAGATGGCCAAGCCAATGTTCTGCGTCGATAGTTCCGTTGGATCTGCTAATTTAAAAGGATAACGATAGCTACTTGCTTGCTGATTCTCTGGAAAAGTAGGTGAGCCAGTTTGAACGTTAGGGATATCACCTGCTGTTGCCAATAATGAGCCATCATCGTTAAATACTTGCACACCAACAATAATTCTTTGAGAAATAATACCTTTGAGTAAACTCTCTAGCAATGGCTCATCTAAGTGCCAAACCGCGGTGGCTAATCCTTCTTCAACTAATGGTTGGTGTTCCATCATCAGTTGTAGTACGCGCTCTTTTGTTTGGCTATATTCTAGCCACGCTTGAGATAAAGTGATGAGTAGGGCAGCGATGCAATACACACCGAATATTTTTTTAAGTAACTCTAGGCCAATCGAATGAGTAAGCGGTACTTTTTGGTAATCCATTTAGCGTTCTACTGCGTTAAAAATTTAGTAAGAGGTATTTTTTGGACAAGCGTTAATATTTTCTCACGCCCACTAGGTAGCATGATAAAGCGTTTATACTGCTGATGTTCTTGTTTAGATATTTTTAACTGATTATTTTGCTTATGTATAACAGAGTCGTTTTTTAGTAAGTATTGCATCGTCGATTGAGGCAACAGTGTTGCTGTAACGCGATTTTTTAACACTTTTAATAAATTGTCGCGTTCTCTATTTCCGTCAATACGGATAATCTCACCCGAATCAACTAGCTCATCAATTCCGACATAACGGTGTCCACGCATGCCAGCTAATACCTTGCCTTTTAAAGATTCAGGGCCTTTGTATTCAAAGTCTGAACTGGTATTTGATACCACAACATTGCTGTCGGTAAAGAGTGGGTGCCAAAGGTAATTACTCGCGTCAGTTTTACTAAATCCCCACTTTGGATTAACCCAAGGAACTAACCAATTGTTATCACATTGACTCGCAGGACATTCGCCGCTGATCCAATTAGAGATAAAATGATTTAGACGGCTGCGTGGGACTATTTTTACTTCAAAATAATATCTTCCTGCAGATAGGGTGTTCAATTTATCAGCAAGATCATAAGTAAGGCCAGCGTTTTTGTCTGTGACAAAAGGTGGATGATTATGGTAACTGTATAACATTATTTTTTCGGGCGTGTCGGCTGCTGCGATATTGACGCTGATACCAAGTATACTGAGAAGGAATAGAATTTTCATACGCAAATCCTTTGTCGAATGGCTTTATAATGAAGGTTAGCACCCTAATCTATAGTAATCATAGTACAAATTAAGACATAAAGAGAGCCGTCAGTGAAAGGAATAAGTAGAAAAAACGGTAAAAACAGCACTGCTGGTGCTTTATAAATTAGGTGGAGAGCTAGCTAATGACTTAATAGTTGGCGCTTTACAAGAAAATATGAGCACATCTCGTTCAAGGAGTGCTCATATTCAATGTAGTGATTGCTAACCGGGTTTTTTCGGTAGAAGAATGAATATCTTACCTTGTTGTTTCATTGTTCCCGCAAGCGCCTTAGCGCGCTCCCCTCGACCAAAGAACATGTCAGCTCTCACCGGGCCGTTGATCGCACCGCCTGTGTCTTGTGCGTAAACTAATCTCTGATATGGCTGCTCGCTATCGGGAAGTTTTGTATCAAGCCACAGTGGGCTGCCTAATTGAATGATTTTTCTGTCAACGGCAACTGAGCGCTCAGTGGTTAGTGGAACATTTAATGAGCCTCTTGGCCCCTGTTCTACTTCTTTTCTTAAGGTGAAGAAAATATAGCTCGGGTTTTTATTTTTAAGTGCTTGGGCATCCTGAGGGTTTTGCGTTAACCAAGTTTTAATGGTTTGCAGAGAAATATCTTCTTTGCTGATTGCCTCCATCTCAATTAAGTCACGACCTATCGCCCGATATGGGTGCCCGTTTTGTCCGGCATAGCCAACTCCAACGATTGAACTATCTTCAAGTTGAACTAATCCAGAGCCTTGAATATGTAGGAAAAAGGCATCGTCGCTGCTATCTACCCAAAGTAATTCATTGCCTTTAAGAGGAGTTGTAGGTCCATCTATTTGCGCTCTTGAATAGTAGGGGATAGTTTTTCCTAAATAGAGGCGGCCGCGTGCTCGGTTATCTTTGACTTTTAATAGGTTTTGCGAAGGTTCAACTTTAAGAAGATCAGCAGGTTTTTTGTATAAAGGGTAGTTGAAACGCTCGCTGCGTGTGTAACTACCCTGTAAAAGAGGTTCGTAATAGCCTGTAATTAAGCCTGTTTTACTGTTGTTTAAACCATTAATTTTATGTGGTGTAAATTGCGCCTGAAAAAAACGTTTTACTTGCGAATCGCTACCTTGGGTGAGCTGATTAGCCTGCTCACAAAGTGGCTTCCAGTGCGGTTGCTTGCGCTCAAGTTTGGGGCATTGAGCGAGTAATGGTGCGATTAATTCACGGTGTTTTTCGCTGTCCCAGCCATTGAGCTTGTCCCAGCTGACAGCACTTGATATACCCGGAGTAGATGCACAACCGGTGAGTAGAATAAAGACGCAGACAGTGATAGATTTGAAAAGGATATTTGATTGATGAAGAGTAGAGCGATTGATTGCTGAGTTAACTGACATTCATTTAATCCCAAAAAAATGCGGATTATAGCAGTACTCAATAAGCTCTGTAGATATTTTTAAGTAAAAAGAATCACTGAGCACAAAAGCGCTCAGCGATAATGCTGGAAACGAATCTGGAATTTAAACTATAAGAATGCTTATTACTGACGGTAAAAACTGTCAAATGCTCATAGAAAAACCTTTAAAAGTAACGATCTAGCGTTAATTTTAAGTAGTCATCTTTTTCAAAAATGCTACTTGGGTCAGAGGCTTTTCCACCAGAGAAAGCGCGCGCTTCTAATGACGCTTTCCAATTGTCACCAAAGCGACGATCCGCTTCTACTGAAAAACTCAAGCCATGATAGTCTAAATCATGTATGACACCGGCAAGAAGTGATGAGCTTTGCGTATCGTTAAAGTCAAAGCGTGCGCCTATACCTATATCGTTTTGCATATTCGCACTGGCGTCAGTACCTCTTTGATCGTATCCATATTCAACCAAAACACCTAAATCAGTGGCACTTTCCTGAATCCCGTAAAAGGTATACTCAGCCCCTATTTGACTGGCCCAATAGTTATCGCTTGGGTTGTCTTGATAAATCACTTCACCTTTGTATAACCAGTTATCGATAGTGGCTTGTGCATCTAGCCCTACTTGCTCAATTTGCTGGTAGTGTGCTTTTAAGACAGGGTTACCATTGTTGCTAACGGCCTGATACTGTGGGGAGCGGTTGGTTCCTTTGTACCAATGCGCGCCAATATCATAGACATCAATACTGTGACTCCAACGTGCCGCTAAATCAATATGCTTCTCTTTACGAGAGGATTCATAGCTTGTCAGTGAATCATCGACGGTAAGACCTGCTCTTAAGCGGCCATCTGTTGATGGGTAGGTTTGTTCGCGAAAACCAGTGAGGGCAAATAAATCAACGATACCCCAGTCTTTAACCAGTGATAAGTTAATCATTGGTTGACCTAACTTGTGCTCGTTATCGAGTCCTTCAACACTGTCTTTTTGGTTTATGACATCCACTAAGTTTTGAAACTCAGTCACCCCCCAAAATACTTTGCGAAAACCGGTGCGCAGTTCCCATTCATCGGATAAGTGTACCCAGTTTAGCTCGCGAATATCCGCGTGTGTTCGTTCAGAGTCACGCTGGTCTTTGCGAAAGAAAGGCTTGAAGGTTACATTATCTTGACCCTCATTCCATTCCCAGTAGAACTCAGGAGATAGCGCCGCAGAGAAGTTTGAACGGTAATCTTGATCGCTGAACTGGCCTTCACTTGGGTAGAAAGTAAATTCAGTGCTGATCTTACCGCTGGCCTCAAAAAATAGCTCATCGGCGAAAACGGGCTGCGTAAGCAGCCCACAGCCGATCGCTAAAAAAGCGATCTTTCTCATATTAACGCGCTCTTTTTAGGGTGTTTTTGTTGAAATCTGAAGTTGATAAACCATTGCCAAACTTGTAGTTGTTCCACTTCAAGTCAGTACTCTTGTGACTCTGATGGTTAACCATTTTCATTAAGTCAGCACGCCAGAATTTACCGTTGTACTGCTGAAAGTTATGGCTGGTCAAGGTTTTCAACAAACTGCCTTTGCGATCGTAAAACTCTGTTTTCAACATACGGTATTCCGCTTTGTCGATCCAGGCAATACGCTTAGTGTAACCAGAGTTTTTGTCAGTAGGATATTGCTCAACTACGAAACAGGTACCGATATCGCAAGCTTCTTCTTTGAGAAATTTGTACTTGTATTTTTCAATTTCGAAAGAGGCTAGATCTTCAAAAGAGAACTCAGAACCCATAAATGGACCTGATTTGTTACGTGAAGCGATACGCTTAACACGCTTAAGGGCCGGTAAGTACAACCATTGATCATCCGCACCCACGTTATGCGAGAAGCTTAAAAAGGCGGTTCCTTTAACATCTCTTGGTTTATCAAAAATACTTAGAGATTTATCGCCATCACCATCAACTTCAAGCGTTTTCATGCGAATTTCACGCACACTTTCCTGGCCTTGCTTGTTGCGTAAGACCATGTTCATAGAGGCTAGCATATCTACCCAGCCGTTATCTCTTTTAATGCTTTCTTGAGAAATGGCAAGGCCTTGCTCTTCTGCGCTTTGTGCGAATACTGTCGCTGTGCTTAGCGATAGTAAAGATCCTGCGATTAGTGATGTGGCAAATTTATTGATTTTCATTCTGCGGTTCCTTTAGCAAGATTCAAGTTTGCTGTTTGAGCGATTGATTGAGCAGCTGCTTTCCTTTCTTTTTTACCGTCTAGCATCATCAGTAGCGGTGGTAAGAAGATGAAGTCAACAATTAAAGCGACAGCGATTGTGACGGCTGTTAGTAAGCCCATATCACCGTTTAGCTTGAAGCTAGATTGTGCGAGTACCATGAAGCCTGCGACAAGTACTAGCGTCGTTACCCAAAGGGCGCGACCGACACTACTAAAGGCATATTTAACGGCTTCTTCGCTGCTCTTACCGTATTTATCGATAGCATGCTTATATTTAGAGAGGAAGTGGACTGTATCATCGACGACGATACCTAACGTCATACCGGTTACAACGGATAGCGCTAAACCTACCTGACCATCCATGAAGTACCAAAGGCCAAAACCGACGGAGGCAGGGATTAAGTTAGGTAATAAGCTGATAACACCGTAGCGAACCGAGCGCAATGCAAAGGCAAGTAATAGTGAAATCAGAATAAGAGCAACTGTTGTGCCTATTAACATACTGTTGATGTTTCGCTGGCCTATGTGAGCAAACATCAGTGTCGGGCTGGCGATGTCAATTTTGTACTGCGGTGCATTTTCTGCAAACCATTTGTACATGTTTTCTTCAATGGTGATTTGTTCTGCAGAACTTAGATTTTTGAATGTACCGATAATACGGGTAGAAGATTTATCAACGTTTAGCTGGTTGTTTAAGTCTAAGCCGTAAGGTAGTGACATTTCATACAGTAATAAATACTGAGCTGATAGATCACGTTCTTGTGGTAAGCGGTAGTATTCTTCATTGTCAGCATGCATGTTCTTGTTGAGACGCTTTAGAACATCTGAAATGGTACTCACATGATCTGTCTCAGGTAGGGCGCGAAGCCACTCACTGAAATCGCCCACTGCTTTAAGGAATATAGGATCGTTGATACCACTGCTGACTTCACTGTCAACAGACACTTCGATAAGCGATAAACCAGAGAGGTTTGCTTCCATGAAATCGGTCGCAGCTCTAAAAGGTACTGTCGTATCAAAATATTCGACAAAGTTATCATCGAGTTTGTTTTGCGGTAAAAATGAGGCAATGATAACAATGACAACCGCTGAAGCAGGTAGCAGTACTTTACGCTGTTTGACTACAAACTCTGCGAATTTCTCCATGAAACCATTGTTGCCCTCTGGTGCTACTTTACTAGCCTTAACCGGTAAGATCATCAGTAGTGCAGGGAATATAGTAATGGAGAAGACAAATGCCAACATAACACCGATAGCGACCATGTTACCTAAATCGCGAAATGGTGGAGAGTCAGAGAAGTTCATGCTCATAAAGCCAATTGCAGTGGTGATACTGGTCAGTAGAATAGGCTTGAAGTTGACACGCAAACTTTCTTGAAGTGCTTCTTTTTTCTTTTTACCTTGACGCATTTCAAAGTAAAAACTGGTCAGAATATGAATACAATCGGCGACGGCGAGTGTCATGATCATCGTCGGGGCGCTGACGGATGGGCCCGTTAAATAGAATCCCATCCAACCCGCTGCACCCATAGTACCCGCGATACTGAATATAATCACAATCAATGTGGCGAAAGTACCGGTAAAGCTGCGCAATAATAAGATCATTGTTAGCAGTACAATACCGAACATGGCAGGCACAAGCGTTGAACTATCTGCTAGAGATGTTTCAGAGAAGGTCGTGTTCATCATGACCATGCCGGTCAACTGCACATTGAAATTGGGGTAATCTGCTTGGAATTGCGCTTGAATTTCACGCACTTTTGTAGCAACTTCAGGGATTTCAGTGATCGGATTGATACCAGGCAGTTGTAGCGTCACGTTTACGATCGATATGTGACCCGTTTTAGAAACCACTTTGTTCAATAAATTGGGATCCGTAGTGGCAACGGCTTTAATGCGCGGCATATCCGCAGCAGTTAAAGCTTCTGGGTCAAGCACAAGGTCTTCAACGATGAGGTCATCTTCTTCAGCGATGGTGTGCTGAAAGTTAGCAATCGAATCTACACGAGTAGAGTAGGGGATCTGCCAAGACTCCACCGTCAGTTGATGAATGGCACTTAAGTTTTCAGGTGTGAAAACATCACCGTTTTTAGGTTCTAAAATAAAGACGGCATTGTCACTTTTAGAATAAATGTCCTGCATTGCTTCAAAATCAGTCAGCTGCGGGTTTTCATCACTAAAAAAAACTTTGTAGTCGCCTTTAAAAACTAAGTTTTTTGCGCCGTATGCTGTACCAAAGATCAATGCTATAGATAATAGCAATACGATCCAGGGCCGATTGAGTGCAAAATTATAGATGCGTTCTCTCATGAGGTCTCCAGGTAAATTAAGTATTAGAAAGATTAAGTTGGGTAGATTTTAAACGTTCAATTTCTTCAACTTCCGCTGAAAAAACTTCTTTTTTGATTCGCTCGACACTTGCTCGCCAGTCGAAGTCCTTTGCTAAAGGCTGCCAGCACATGCCATCTTGAATGAGGTTAATAGTGTTGAGTAATTCGGTTTCGACATTCATCTGCGCGCGTATGCTGCAGGCATCAATATCACCCATTAGCAGAATTTGCGTACCAAAGTCGGCGCTCCAGCAGCTAAAAGCCATCTGCTCGATACACATGCCTTCAGGGATGATGCATTCACCCGCATCCACAGCGGCCCGAAAATGCGAAAAAATAGGGCCCAGTAGGTTAACTTCAATTTGCTGATGTTTTTGTTGGCGCTCTTCAGAGGCTTTAGAGGTGCACCCGACGGACTTTACTGTGACACCAATGATAAAGTCGTTTGGATTGGCTTGAGCATTAAGGAGTGAGCCGACATGAATGGCTAGTGCTTTTTCACGGCTGTTGCCATTAAAAGATAAACCTCTGGTAAGCACGCTCGCCGTGGTTTGCATATGCTCAGTACAGATGGCGAGCATGATATCTTCTTTGCTGCTAAAGTGGTTATAGACGGTTCCTTTAGAGTAGGGCAGCTGTTTAACCAGTTTATCAATGGTTAAAGCCGCCACACCTTCTTCACGAATCATCTGCTTCGCGCACTCAAGCATCTCTTGCTCGCGAGCATCTTTTTCTTCTTGACTAAATATTTTTGGGCTCATGTTTATATCTTTTATATTGACGTTGCGTCAAAGATAAGCGCGATGAAAAGAAATGTAAAGATAAACAATGTTTATTTTGACGATTCGTCAATAGAGAGTTTGAAAACCTGTATCAACGTGTTGTGTCGCTAAGTAAAGGAATTTATTGGTTGTTTATGATGATCTGATGTAGGTTTTACATGAATAGTAAAAAATACACGCTCAAATTGGCAATAGAATAAGCGGGTGTAGAAATTACATAATTAAACTAAACAATAGGGCGATAGCAAGGCTAGCACTGATTCCCTGCCAAAACAAAGTAGGGTCTCGAGTAATAAGAGGCTGTTTTTGAGGTGCGTTAAAGCCTTCATTAGGTTTGTGTTTAAACCCCTCAAACATTTGTGAAAAGCTGGGTGTGCGTTTGTTTGGATCTGGGCTGAGTGCCTCTTTCAACGTGGCGTCAATGTGTTGTGGTAAATCTTGTCTAAAAGTATTAAGCGGGCGGTAATGCCACTGCTGTGAAGATTTAGGTATATCGGCGATGCTCGACAGTGTTTTAAAGGGCAAGTGACCACAGAGCATTTGGTAGGTGATAATCGCTGTCGAAAATAAATCACTTTTGTGGGTAGCATTTGCACCACTGAGTACCTCAGGTGCACTGTAAGTGAGTGTACCTAATGGTCGATCCGCTGGATTTTCTTCAAAGCAGCCAATTTTGCAACTGCCGTAGTCAATGAGGGTAAGAGTGTTGTTAGTATCGATTAAAAAGTTATCAGGTTTTAAGTCACAGTGAACAATATCCATGCGTTGCAAGCTACGCAAAGCGCCAATCATTTGCTTAAGTATGAGTTTTACCTGATCAAGGCTTGGGCTGGGGTTGTTTTTCATCCAAGTCTCTAAAGGTACCCCGTCAATTTTTTCACACACATGATAGAGAAATTTACTGTTAAGATCCCTTTGGAAAATCTTCATTAAGTTTGGTTGGTTAAATTTCTCGCCGATCCAGCCCTCTTTTATGAAGGCGCTAATATACTGTTGATCTTGCGAAAAATTCAACGATGGTACTTTAATAATGACACTTCTATCCTGGGTTTTATCCTGGGCTAAGTAGACATGAGAGCGAGCAGTTTGTTGCTTGATGTCTAAAATCTCAAAATTATCTAAAACCGCGCCGACCGGAAGTGCGGGAGGAATAACTTGTTGTTGGCGCTGTGCGATTAACTGATTAAAACTCATGTCAGGTGCATTTTCTATGCGAATCAACAGACAGGTTAAATTATCTGGAGAACCGTTCGCCTGAGCGCTTTTGCATATTTGTTGGCTTGCAGCTTCTAGTGAGTCACTTTGAGTGATGATTTTCTTCACTTCTTTTTTATGAATGAAATCGTAGACACCGTCACAGCTTAAAAAGAAGATGTCATCGTTTTCGATCTCTGTCGTCGCGAAATCAACTTTAACGTGATTAGCCGCCCCCAGCGCTCTATTTAAAATACCTGAGGGAGTTGAGTGCTGTTTCGTTAATACTTGGTAGCCATCATTATTTATTTTAACTATCTGGCAGTCACCAATATGAAACAACTTCGCTTGCGTACCTTTAAGAATGATTGCTGAAAATGTACTAAACCATTGCTGCTCTTGCTGATTCGATGTACAGGTTTGTGTTCTGGAATAAAGCCAGCTGTTTAATGCAGCGATGATTTTAGACGCAGATTTGCTAACAGACCAGCTGTTAGGCGTCGCAAGATATTCTTCTATGAAGTGACAGACACTCATTTGGCTGGCTTGGGCGGCATAATTGGCACTGGATACGCCATCGGCAATGACGGCGACATGACCTTTGGTCTCCAGTTCGATGCCCTTGGTCACTTTAACGGCAAATGCATCTTGGTTTTGCTCTTTAATGCCAGCACTTGAAAATCCACCGGCGACAATTTTTAATGGATCAGCTGAAGACTTTGACATAAAAAGATACTGCTCAATCAGTGCATATACTGTTACGGGCTCCTAGTTACTTTACGGCAAGAGCCCGTAATATATGGGTATTATTATGTGTATTTGTTAGTTCCGATCGAGAACTAGTTAATCTTGATCAATTCGACGCTACCATCGGGCATAATTTCTGCCATCGCGCCTTTAGGTTCTTTCATTAAGAATAGCATTAGTAAACCGACAAATGCACTGGCGGCAATGACCAAAAAGAACGCTTGATAGCTGACAAAGGATAACACTGTCAGGTAGAACACGGCACCCACATTACCGTAGGCACCCGTCATACCGGCTATCTGACCCGTTAAGCGGCGTTTAATTAATGGCACAGCTGCAAATACAGCGCCTTCTCCTGCTTGCACAAAGAAAGAGCAGCTCATCGCGGCAACCACCGCGAGTAATAGTGGCCATTCTCCATTGATGCTGGCCATCACTGCGTAACCGAGCGATAGGCCGGTGGTGAGTATCATTAACGTGATCTTACGGCCATATTTATCGCTGATCCAGCCCCCCAATGGGCGTGAAGCTAAATTCATAAATGCATAACTTGATGCCAGCAAACCTGCGGTAACCATACTCAGATTGAAGGTTTCAGCAAAGAATAACGGCAGCATTGAAACCACGGCTAATTCAGAACCAAAAGTAGCGAAATACAACACGTTCAGCACGGCGACTTGTTTGAAAGAGTACCGGTGCAAAGGCTCTATCTCTTTGACAAAAAGCGCTTTGTTGACTTGATAAGCCGCGCGTATTTCGACTATGAGCAATGCGACTAAGCTCAGGTATGCCATCATACTGAATGTCTCGCCGATTAGGTTAACGCCTTCGGGGGAGAGTTTCCAAACGAGTAAGGCAAGTGCTGCAAATAGTGGGATCTTCATCACTAATAATAAATAGAAATCACTAACGCTGGTGACTTCCATCGCCTTGGCGCTTTTAGGTTTAAAATAAGTAGCCCCTTGTGGTGTGTCTCTTACGCCCCAGTAAAATATAACAGAGTACGCCATACAGATAAGACCGGTGACGCCGACCGCCCACCGCCATCCATCATCACCGCCAAAATATAGCGCCAGTAGTGGCATAGTGCCAGAAGCAGCAGCTGAACCAAAGTTACCCCAGCCACCGTATATGCCTTCAGCGGTGCCCAGTTGATGTGCTGGGAACCATTCACTCACGAGACGGATACCGATGACAAAACCTGCGCCGATAAAACCGAGTAGAAATCTTGCCAGTGCTAGTTGCTCAAAATTATCAGCGAGTGCAAACATGAAGCAGGGTATAGCGCAGATAAAGAGCAATAAGCTATAAGTTTTACGTGGCCCATAAAGGTCTGTCACCATGCCAATAAAAATGCGGGCTGGAATGGTGAGGGCGACGTTTAAAATGAGTAGCGTTTTAATTTGCTCGGATGTCAGCCCCATAGACTCAGCAATTAAGCCAAGTAACGGGGCGTGATTAAACCAAACCAAAAAACTGATGAAAAAAGCTGCCCAGCTAAAATGCAGAATTTTCATTGGTGGTGTTAATGAAAATAAATTGAATTTGCTAGAATTCACCTTAAGTAGCCTCCTTAAGTTGAACATAGCCTTTGTGTATTCTTGACTCAAATGTATTTATAGAAATGTTCTCATCTTGGTCGCACACGCCAGTATCTAAACAGAATTGTTGCTTTAATAAGGGGGACGCAATGCAATAGCGATCTTCTGTCTCAGTGATTAAACCGCGAGAGAGAACATTTGCTTTAGAGAACGGATCAAAGTTAGAGACCGCTTTTATCTGGCTGATGGCATCGCTAGCGCGCGCCAAAATATGAAATACTGCTATCTGCTTTCCTTGGTGTTCTGCGCAAACACCCGTATTGCATGGGATGTCTGACAGCGGGCAAATATCAATCCAGTTAGTCGTTGTCATGTTTAATGTCCTCTATAGTTCGGTGGCTAGTTCAAGTGCTTTATCAATAGGACTGATTTGGTCGCGCACTGTGCTGAAAATAATATTGTCATCTTTTTTATCACTATTGATAAAGTGGCTGAAACGTTTAAGTTTTTCAGGGGTTTCAATGGTGGTTTTCCATTCACATTGGTAAGTGTCAACGAGATGTTCCAGTTGTACGAGAAGTTCATCGTTAATGCCGAGTTTGTCATCGATAACGACTTCTTTTAGGTAGTCTAAACCGCCCTCAAGGTTCTCCATCCAAACAGAAGTCCGCTGCAATCTATCCGCCGTTCTTACATAAAACATGTAAATGATATCGATATAGCGAAGGAGAGTGGCATCATTTATATCACTGGCAAACAGGTCAGCATGTCTTGGGCGCATCCCGCCATTACCGCAGACGTACAAGTTCCAGCCGTTATCAGTTGCTATTACACCAAAATCTTTGCTTTGTGCTTCTGAACATTCACGTGCACAACCTGATACCGCCATTTTGACTTTGTGGGGTGAGCGAATGCCGCGATAACGCTTTTCAAGTAAGATGGCCATTGAAGTGCTGTCTTGAACACCGTAACGACACCAGGTACTCCCCACACAAGACTTAACAGTACGTAGTGATTTTCCGTAGGCGTGACCTGTCTCTAAACCAGCATCGACAAAACGCTTCCAAATAAATGGTAAATCATTGAGTTGCGCGCCAAATAAATCAATACGTTGCCCCCCCGTGATCTTTGTATAAAGGTTGAACTCTTTAGCAACTTGACCAATCAAAATTAGGTGATCAGGCGTTATTTCCCCGCCGGGAATACGCGGAACAATAGAATAAGTACCGTTCTTTTGCATATTGCCTAAGAAGTTATCGTTAGTGTCTTGCAGGCTGACAAGTTCGTCTTCAAGAACATGTTCGTTCCAAAGAGAGGCAAGCATGGAACCTACAGCAGGCTTACAAATTTCACAGCCATCACCTGAGCCACAGTCATCGAGTAGGGTATTAAATGAGCGGATTGCTTTGACTCTGATAATGTCGTAGAGCTCAGTACGTGAATAATCAAAGTGGCGGCATAAACGGCTATCAACACTGACACCTAACTCCCCTAACTTAGCATTCATTACTTGGGTGACCAGTGGTAAACAGCCTCCACAACCGGTGCCAGCACGAGTACAGGTTTTAAGTGCGTTAATATCTGTGGCGCCAGCCTCAACCGCTGCATTGATGTCGCCTTTGGTAACATCTAAACACGAGCAAATTTGCGCGGCATCTGGAAGAGCGCTAACGCCTGCGCTATTGCCCGATGATTCACCATCGGTTTCAGGGAGTAAAAGGTACTCAGGTGGGTGGGTCAGTTCAATTTTGTTCAGCACCAGCTGTAACCATTGACCGTAATCACTACTGTCACCCACCATTACAGCGCCTAGTAAAACTTTGCCAGACTCATCCATAACAATCTTTTTATAGATACCGGTTGCTGTATCGATAAAACTATAGGTTTGAGCATCAGGCGTTTGCGCGTGTGCATCACCAATACTGGCAACGTCCACACCGAGTAGCTTTAGTTTAGTGCTCATGTCGGCACCACAAAATTCTTTTTCACCACCAGTAAGATGACTGACAGCAGTTTTTGCCATGGCATAACCAGGTGCCACTAACCCATAGATTTTGTTATCCCAAAGTGCGCACTCTCCAATAGAATAGATATTCGGGTCACTGGTTAAGCATTGATTGTCGATGGTAATCCCCCCGCGCTCGCCTAATGTGATACCCGAATCACGCGCTAAGTTATCTCTTGGGCGAATACCGGCTGAGAAAACAATAGTGTCAGTTTCAAGGAAGCTGCCATCGGCAAAATTCATGCGATAGCGACAGGTCTCGCCTGCGACAATTTCTTTAGTATTTTTTTGTGTATGCACTACAACACCAAGATCGTTGATCTTCTGCTTGAGTAAATCTCCGCCGCCTTGATCGAGTTGCACTGCCATTAAGCGCGGGGCAAATTCAACAACGTGTGTTTGAAGCCCTAACTGTTTAATGGCGTTTGCTGCTTCAAGTCCTAAAAGGCCACCGCCAATCACTACGCCGACAGTAGATTCTTTTGCCGATGCTGCTATTTTGTCTAAATCATCAAGGGTTCTATATACGTGTATGTGGTCTTGGTCTTTACCGGGGACAGGAGGTACAAAAGGGTAAGAGCCCGTTGCAAGTACTAATTTGTCATAGCTAATGGTGTCACCGTCAGAGCTAGTCACTGTTTTAGCACTGCGGTCAATAGAGGTGGCTGCTTGGTTTAAATAGTATTGAACACCCATTTCATTATATTGCTCAGGTGTCGTTAGTGCTAAGTCATCAGCGCTATTTCCAGTGTAATAACTCGTCAGCATTACACGATCATAAGCTAGTCGAGACTCTTCGCAAAAAGTGATTATCTGGTATTCATTGCTATGAGAATGACTTAATTGGCTGATAAAATGATGCCCAACCATACCATTACCAATGACGACTATTTTTTGTTTGGCCATTATTATTCACTCACTCTATTCTTATGTTTAATTCTTGTCTGTGAATGATTTAGCAATTTAAAGGCCAGTTTTTTAAAATATTTATTAGGTTTTGTATCTTATTGATTAATATAAATAAAACCAAAGGTATTGATTTTTTTAGCTTTAGGTTTTGTAGCCTTGACAGTGTCTTTGCACAAAAAGATCGCATGCGCAGAATCAGCTTTGCTCTGTTATTGGGCAAAAATTAGCTTTTTTGAATAGGAATGGGCTGTTTAATGAGGCTTTTTTTGTTAACTATATGTATTTAAAAGGTAAATAGTTTTGTGGAAAGTTGGCGTAATCATTGCTTCGTCTAAATATGCCTATCTAACCAGGAGCGATAAGTGAAGAATCAAGCTTTGCAAGCAGTGCCAAATATCATAGCGAGCGACGCCAAAAACGGCATTAAAACCACTTGCCCGTATTGTGGGGTAGGCTGCGGGGTACAAGTTCTTGTTGAAGACAATAAATTCAACGTTAAAGGTGATCAACAACACCCGGCTAACTTAGGTAAATTGTGCATTAAAGGTAAGAATCTTGCAGATACCATTGATAATAGTAATCGACTGAGCGCGCCTACTATTGATGGGGAAACTGTTTCCTGGGATAGAGCGACAAATTACGTTGCACACCAGTTTAAAGAAATCATTGCTGAACACGGCCCTCATAGCGTGGCTTTTTATGTCTCAGGGCAGTTGCTGACGGAAGATTATTACGTCGCCAATAAACTGATGAAGGGGTTTATTGGCTCAGGAAACATTGATACTAACTCTAGGCTTTGTATGTCATCGGCGGTGGCCGCTCACAAACGCGCATTTGGTGAAGATATAGTGCCTATGAGTTACACCGATATCACCCAATCAGACTTGATAGTATTGTCGGGCTCAAACTTGGCGTGGTGTCACCCTATTCTCTATAAGCGCATTCGCGATGAAAAAAAGCGGCGTCCAGCGTTAAAGGTTGTTGTGATTGATCCGCGTGTCACTGCATCCAATGAACTGGCTGACCTGCATTTGCCTATTAGAGCAGGTGGCGATTTAGTACTGTTTAATGGTCTGCTTAATTATTTGGCTGAAAATGACGATATAAACTGCGCAGCAGAGGGCTTAGAGACAGCGCTAGAAAAAGCGCGGTTGGATTTACCTAAGCTAGTTAATATTGAATTAGATGCGGCAGATATAGAAGCTTTTTACGCACTATTTGTTAAAAGCAAAAAAGTAGTCACTTTATTCTCAATGGGCATCAATCAGTCAGAGCAAGGTGTGGATCAAGGTAATGCGATTATTAATTGCCATTTGGCGAGCGGTAAAATAGGTGAGGTTGGATCGGGCCCTTTTTCAATCACGGGTCAACCCAATGCCATGGGTGGGCGTGAAGTAGGTGCGTTGGCGAATACCGTGGCAGGTCATATTGAATTTTCAGATACGGCGTTAATTGACGCGCTCGCGCAGTTTTGGAAAACCGATAATATAGCGACGCAGGCTGGTTTAAAAGCCATTGATCTATTTGATGCAATTGATGAAGGTAAAATAAAAGCGATTTGGGTAATGGCGACAAACCCGGCAGTGAGTATGCCTGATAGCGAAAAGGTGGGCAGGGCGCTGGATAAGTGTCCTCTAGTGATTGTCAGTGATTGTGTGGCGCGCAATGATACGATCAAATTTGCCGATGTTGTCTTGCCTGCAAGAGGCTGGGGTGAAAAATCCGGCACAGTCACTAACTCTGAACGCAGAATTTCCAGGCAGCGCGCGTTTATAGCGCCATACACAGGTGCAAAACCAGACTGGTGGATAGTGAGTAGTGTCGCCCAAAAAATGGGCTTCACCGAGCAGTTCAGCTACGAGACTGAGAGAGATGTGTTTTTAGAACATGCCCAGCTTTCAGGATTAGATAATCAAGGTTCTAGAGCGTTTGATATTTCTGCATTTAGTAAAGTGAGTGAAGAACAGTACCAAAACTGGGTCCCAGTACAGTGGCCTCAGCCAAACCCTAAAGCTATCGTGCTCAGTGATCAGCTAATGTTCGAACGTGGAAAATACTTTACGCCTACCGAGAAAGCCCAAATTATCGCTGTGAATGATAAGTTAATGGGCGAAAAAATTAGCGGCTTTACGCTCAATACGGGTAGAGCAAGAGATCAATGGCATACTCAAACACGCACGGGTAAATCAGCGCTCTTATCAAATCATTATCCAGAGCCAATGGTGGAGATGCATCCTGAAGATGCTTTCAAACATCAGTTGTTAGATCAAACCCTGGTGAATATTATCTCTAAAGATTCTAATTTAGTGGTACGTGTTAAGCATAGCCATAGTCAGACGCTGAACTCACTGTTTATGCCAATACATTGGTCTAGCGCGAACTCGCATCAAGGCGCGGTAAGCAAACTTGTGACGGCAAATGTTGATCCAATATCTGGTCAGCCTGCCTTTAAGCACGCCTATGTGGATGTTTCAGCCTGTAGTGTTAACAGTGAAGCGCAATTAGTTGTACGGCAAAAACTGCCATTGGATATTTGCTTTTATCAGATAGAACAAACGGTTAAAGATGGTTATTGCTACCACTTGGCGAGCCAAGATACGCCAAAAACGTTATTCCGGCGATTGCAGGCTTTATTACTTGAACATGGCGAGATAGATGAAAGTAGTCGTCAAATACAAGCCATTGATGACAAGGCTATGTATTATCGCCAAAGCTATTTCCATGGAAAAAAATTACTTGCCGGAGTGTTTGTGGCCAGCGATAAAAAACAATTGCCACAAGGCTGGGTCAGTCAGTTTTATGCCGCGCGAGAAAATGATGCGCAAATGCGCGGTACTATAGCTGCTGATGTGGTTGCTCTGCAGGATGAAAAAATATTTTGTCAGTGCTTAAAGGTATCGGTTGCCAATATAAAATCAGCCATTGCTGAAGATTCTTCAAGTGTTGAGCGCGTGCGTGAATGTACCGGTGCCGGTAATAGCTGCGGCAGTTGTATTGGTGATATCTCATTAATGTTAGATCATTATGCAAAACGTGTAGGCTAGTTTCAGGATTGCTTTACTGGCTCTGCATTTTAATTATCGCCTGCTTTGAAATACTGAGTGTTATTCGATCTTTTGCGTGTTGTTAAAATTACGCTTATAGATTGATAAATTTTTTGAATCGTAATTCGTTTCAAATCATGCACAATGGTCGCTAAATGATACTATTTTCTCACTGTTCCTATTTTAAAAATAATCACGGCAGCAGTGCAATTTCCTGGAGAACAAAATGAATATGAAAGGCAAAGTGGCTGTTATAACAGGCTCTACAAGTGGCATAGGTTTGGGTATTGCGCATGGCTTTGCTAAGGCTGGTATTGATGTTGTGATTAATGGTATTTGCGATGCACAAATTGTTGAAGATATTTTAGAGCAACTGAGAAGTTTTGGTGTGAGGGCAATGTATCACGGTGCTGATATGAGTAAGCCTGAGCAAATTAGAGATTTGATTCGCGCCGCGTATGAGCATATGGGCAGTGTTGATGTTCTGGTCAATAATGCAGGGATACAAAAGGTTGCGCCCATTGAAGATTTTCCGGATTCTGCTTGGGATGCTATTACGGCCATTAACTTGTCATCTTCATTCCATACCACTAAAGCTGTACTACCAATAATGAGGGCTGCTGGCTGGGGGCGCATTATTAATGTAGCTTCTGCACATGGATTGGTCGCATCTCCTTTTAAATCTGCTTATGTCGCAGCAAAGCATGGGGTTATTGGATTGACCAAAACTACGGCGCTTGAGTGCGCTGAGCAGAACATCACCTGTAATGCCATTTGTCCAGGTTATGTTATGACACCATTAGTTGAAAAACAGGTTATTGATACAGCGAATGCTCGTGGAATAACGCAACAAGAAGTTAAAACAGATGTCATGCTGAAAGCTCAATGGACTAAAAAGTTTGTTGAAGTTGAAGAGCTGGCGGGTACTGCGCTATTTTTGTGTTCTGATCATGCGCAAAATATCACGGGTACCAATATTAGTGTGGACGGTGGTTGGACCGCTGCATAAAGTAGTAAAAAAAGGATCACTTGTGATTGATGAAAGTGATTATATGGGTTAATTTGGCGCATTTATTTGTATTCATATCTGTTTATGTTTTGAAAGGTGCGCCATGTCACATAATCCTCTTTGGAAGTCATTTTTAGATCAGCAATGCCAAGCGCAGTATTATATAGAGCTGTTACAGGCGATTTCTGAGCAGCGCTCGCAAGGTATTGAAATATATCCCCAAGACCAGCAAATATACCGCGCTTTTGACTTTGTAGATCTAGATGCGATTAAAGTCGTTATTCTCGGTCAGGATCCATATCACGGGCCGAACCAAGCCCAAGGTCTTGCTTTCTCGGTTGATGAAAGTGCCAAAACCCCTCCCTCCTTAGTTAATATTTATAAAGCATTGGCAAAAGACATCCAAGGTTTTGTGATACCAGAGCACGGCGATCTCACGTCTTGGGCGGATCAAGGTGTATTGTTGCTCAATACCGTTTTAACAGTACAGCGCGCTAGCGCGCATTCTCACTCAAAGTTGGGTTGGGAGCGTTTTACTGATGAATTAATCAAACAGGTGAGTGTCTTAAATCCGGGCTGCGTGTTTATGTTGTGGGGATCTCACGCGCAGGCAAAAGGGGCGGCAATAGATATTGGTAAGCACTTAGTGTTGGAGTCAGTACACCCATCGCCTCTATCAGCATATCGTGGTTTTTTTGAGTGCGCGCATTTTAGTCAAGCGAACCAATGGCTAAAAGAGCGCAAAAGAGCGCCCATTAATTGGCATATTGAGGACAAGGGATCGATGGATCTGTTTTAGCAGACAAAGGTTCGGTACACTCTAGGAGCCTGTCAGACATAAAGCTAATCTACTGCGAATAATCAGAATTTGGCCGTATGTCCTGTTCTTTTTCGTTAAATAGCCCGCTATTATTCAGCATCATCCCTTTTGGGCTGACATGATAAATTGTTCCAGACATTTTATTCGTCTCAAAAGAACAGAATACCTGTCTCTAATCTATTTTTTCTCAGTCTTACAGACTCCTAGGTTTTTTTGTTTAATTCGTTGGATATTCAAAGCTATTTCCGTTGCTCCTTATTAATTACCTGTCTAAGAAATTCTTGAGTATTTTCATTAAGTCTGCATTACTTACGTGTGGCGAGGGTGTTTTCATCTTAGTGGATATGTTTATGCAAACGAAGCGTAACTTAGGTTAACGACTTCTGAATAATGGTTTATAATTTAAAGTATTAGCAAACCACAACGGGCTATCATTATGGATTATGAGAACGTACTAAATTTTTGGTTTAAGGAATTAACACCTAAGCAGTGGTGGAAGAAAGATCCACAATTAGATGCGCAGATTAAAGAGCAGTTTGCTGATATCTATGTGCAGGCACGTTTAGGGGAGTTGTACCTTTGGCGAGAACAAAGCCGAGGGCGTCTTGCAGAGATCTTATTGCTCGATCAGTTTTCTCGAAATATGTTTAGGGGCTCAGCACAAGCTTTTGCAACAGATGCCATGGCTTTAGCCCTTGCGCAAGAAGCTGTTCGCTGTAAATCGGATAAAGAGCTTTCTTCAATTGAACGTAGTTTCATGTACATGCCTTACATGCATAGCGAATCATTAAAGATTCATGCTGTTGCTAAGGCATTGTTCGATGAAGTAGGCATCGAGGGTAATATTAAAAGTGAAAAAGAGCATTTCGAGATAATTGAGAAATTTGGTCGCTATCCGCATCGTAATCAACTGCTTTGGCGTGAGTCGACAGAGCTAGAAATGGACTTTTTAGAACAGCCAGGTTCAAGTTTTTAAAAGGGATGGGTTAGACGAAGCCTAAATCATCAGTGGCTTAATTTTAACTTTCAAGACTTAAAAGTATTTCATCACAAAATGTAATCGTTTTAAGTTAATAATAGATAGAGACCTCTGCATAAGGTTATGAATGCAGATAAAACAAGGCAAAAACAGGCGAAATAGCGGAGTCAGTGTGCCCCTGTATATGGGTGTTACTGGAGTAAATGAGCATTCTAGATGAGTTAGACTCCACCTGATTCATCATTATTGAACCTGTTTTTAACGCCGTGTTATCAAGTGCAGTCGTTGTGCAGAGGTTTCAGATAAGGCGATTACTTTGTCACACAGCATTGCTACGCTCGGGCCTGAGGGGACTTTCTCAGAACTTGCGACACAAAAATATCTTAAACATAACCAACTTGATTTGGATGTTAAGTATTACCCTAGTATTAAAAAAACCCTAGCAGCAGTTGGTCAAGATGCGCAATACGCTGTTTTGCCTATCGAAAACTTCTCAGAGGGTTTTGTTAATCCGGTGTTAGATTTTCTGGTCAATGCCGATTTGTTTATTTGCGCCCAACTTTTGTTACCGATACAGTTTTCACTGGTCAGTCAATGTAAAGATCCGGCTGACATCAAACAAATTTATGCCCAATTCGTAGCAAAAGGACAGTGCTCTGATTATTTAGAAGGGCTTGCAGGGATTGATTTTATCAATACAGAGAGTAACACAGAGGCGCTTAAGTATTTAGCTGGTGAAGATGATGGTAAGCCTTTCAGTGGTGCAGTGATACCCAGCCATTTGCTCAAACAACAGATGTTTGAATATGTCGTTGAGAATATCACTGACTATAAAGACAATCAGACGCGATTCTTATTATTAGCTTCATCACCAAGTACACAGCCATACTCTCCAGCGAATAAATATAAAACCAGTATCATTGTATTATTTGAAAATGATCGCCCAGGATATTTGGAAAGCATTTTAAATAAATTTGCAATTAAAGGGATTAACTTAACCTCTATTGTCTCTAGGCCAACCCGAAAAAAATTCGGAAAATATCATTTTTTCATTGATCTAGAAGGCCATCAAGAAGATGAGAATATAAAGTCCGCATTGGCGGATATCCATACCATCTTTAAGGTGAAGATGCTGGGCTCTTATATAAGCGCCGAGTAATAAAACAGTTCAGGGGGAGAGGTCACACTTAATCCTCAGTGATAAAGAATTAAGCTTTAATAAGGAGCTAGCAGTCAATGCATCATTCAGATTCTGATAAAAAAATAGACAATCAGCAGATCGATAGTTTTACAGCGGATATTGTACACTTTGATAGAGAGATGCCTTTTGCAAACGGGGCAGTGCATTATCCTGTGCATCCATCAACCCAGTATACCTATGATAGTGTCGATGATTTAATTGCTGTTTTTCAAGGAAAAAGCAAAGGTAACTCGCCTTATTCAAGACAGGGAACACCGACCACTGCAGTACTAGAAGCTAAACTTGCAAATGTAGAGGGAGGGGATGGTGCCGTGGCGTTTGCAACGGGCATGGCTGCGATAACCGCTACGTTTCTAACGCTTTTGAAAGCGGGTGATCATATAGTGGTCTCCCAGTTTTTATTTGGAAATACCTCAAGTCTGCTAGGAACGTTAGAAGATTTTGGTATACAGGTGTCTAAAGTTGATTGCAGTTTAGCGGCCAGTGTTGAATCCCAAATAAAAGAGAACACCCGTATGGTGTTTGTAGAGAGTGTGGCAAATCCTGGGACGCAAGTACCTGACCTGGAGAACATAGGTAACTTGTGTGAAGCCAATGGGTTGGTTTATATTGTTGATAATACAATACTTTCTGCTTATTTATTTAAGCCTAAAACCGTTAAGGCTTCATTGGTTATTCACTCATTAACTAAATCAGTTGCAGGACAAGGGCAGATTTTAGGCGGGGTGGTGATTAACACGGGATTGTTTGACTGGTCAGTGTATCCCAATATATTTCCTGCTTATCGAAAGGGTGACCCGAACAAGTGGGGGCTAATGCAAGTAAGGAAAAAGGGCTTGAGGGATATGGGAGCAACCCTGACTTCTCAGTCAGCGCATATGATTAGTTTGGGTTTAGAAACGTTGGCTATTCGTATGGATCGCAGCAGTGATACTGCTATGAAAGTGGCGAAGTATTTGCAAGCACATGAAAAAATTAAAAGTGTTTCCTATCCATTTTTGAAAAACCATCCCGCTCATAAGCAGTCGGTTAAACAGTTTAAAGCCGCTTCATGGTTACTCTCTTTTGAGTTAGAGGATGCTGATGATTGCTTGGCATTTGTCGATCGGTTGAATGTTTTTATAAAAGCCACCGGGCTCGCTGATAGCAGAAGCTTGATTATTCCTGTCGCTCATACTATTTTCTGGGAGATGGGGGCTGAAAAAAGAGAAAAAATGCAGATTAGTGATGGCATGTTACGAGTCTCGATTGGCTTAGAGGAAAGCGAAGTGTTAGTTGAAGATTTAGCACAAGCGCTTGAGGGCTAATGAAGCTGATCTACAGTCACCCAAATCCATTTTTGGTCTATAACGCAAAAAACATATTAGAAGCGCATTTTTTGAAAGTAGAGTTGAAAAATGAATTTTCAGCGGGGGCGGTGGGCGAGTTGCCGCCTACAGATAACTGGCTGGAGTTATGGTTGTATCAAGATAGTCATTTTGATTTAGCTGAAAAATTACTTGCAGAAGTTAACGCGCAATTCTCAGGCAGTGACTGGCACTGTGTCTTGTGTGGCGAAACTAATGGTAAGAATTTTGAGTTTTGTTGGTCTTGCAGTGCCCTCCCTATAATCGATGAGACATAGGGAGAGCTGGTGGGCTTAGGCAGGGTCCGAATATTCTTTTTGAATATCTAAAACAGCGTCTAAATTGTCTTCCAAAATTTTCACAAGCGCAGGGTCAAAGTGACGGCCGGCTTCATCGTGAATTAATTGCATTGTCTGTTCTACAGTCCATGGCTCTTTATAGCAGCGCTTAGAGCACAGTGCGTCAAAAACATCTGCAACCCCCGTTATTCTCGCAAAAATATGAATATCTTCACCTTTAATTGCGTCGGGGTACCCTGACCCGTCCCATTTTTCATGGTGCTGCAATGCGATAATTGCACCACTTTGAATAATAGGGCGTTTAGAGTTGCTTAGTACTTGTGCGCCTAGCATAGAGTGGGTTTTCATTATTTCCCACTCCTCGGCATTATGCTTGCCTGGTTTGTTTAATATGTGATCAGGAATGCCGACTTTTCCAATGTCGTGTAATGGTGAAGCAAGTTTTATGGCGTAAACATCATCGTCAGATAAGCCCGATTTACGCGCTAATAGCTCGCAAATTTTTGACACTCTTATGATGTGATTACCTGTTTCCTTTGATCTGGTTTCCACAGCGCCGGAAAGCATTGAGATAATTTCGTTTTGAGTTTCTTCCACTTCTTGCCAAAGTCTTAAGTTTTCATGGGCAATAGCAATGTTTTGGACAAAAAGCTCAATGAGGTTTTTGGCATCTTCGGTGATGAGCTTGTGCGAATGAAGGTAAAGCAGGCTTTTATGGTTGTCATCAGTGGTGAACGAAACGATAACTTCGTTCTCCTTGATGATGCTAAATCCCGTTTCTGTGTTTTTAAGCCAGTCATCAAGAATCGGTTCTGGAATAGCATCGCTTGGATCTTGACCGATAAGGCTTTGGTATTCGCCGATAGCGGCAACCACTTTAACTTCTTGTCCGGTTTCTAGTGCAGCTACACCGGTAGAGTTTACTAATGCAGCATTAGGTTCTAAATATAATAACGAAGTTAGCTGGTTAAGTGCTCCGTTGGTGAACTCGTGTAAGTAGCGCTCTTTAAATATGTGCGAAGAAGCTTTGATAACGCGCTTAAGCTCAATTCTGTTTTGGTTTAATGCAGACAGATCGCGATAGGAGCGAATGCCTGATATAACGCTTGAAAAGAGCTTCTGTGAAGTGAGTTCCGTTTTGTTTTTATAGTCATTAATGTCGTAATCAACAATGACTTGTTTTTCAGGCGCTTGACCTGGTTGGCCGGTACGTAAAATAATTCTAATAAGATTATTGTTTAGCTCTTCGCGAATCCATTTAGTAACTTTTAGTCCTTCAGTGTCTGTTTCCATGACGACATCGAGAAGAACGATCGCTATGTCGTCGCGCTCGGATAATATGCTTTTAGCTTCCTTGCCGGATAACGCAGATAGAAAGCAGAGGTCTTTACCTTCAAAACTGATATCGTCTAGAGCAAAACGGGTGACATCATGAACAGATTGTTCATCATCGACAATTAAAATGTTCCATGGCTGCTTCGCGGTGTTGTCAGCTTCATTAGATTGATCAAGCTCAATGTCATCAATCAAAAAATCATACATTTGTAAACTCCTAAACCTCTCTACTTCGGGTTATTTTCACCCCAGCTTGCATTCCCTTATGTAAGCTTACGCGAATAGTATCACTTGTCTGGATTTTATCCTATGAGAACAATTATTAATAAAACAAAAGCATTTGAGCACTGAGAGACGTTGCATTTAAAAAATGCTAAGTAAAATGCATCTAATAAAAGCGTAGCAGAGTATTTTAAAGTAGCCAATATTTTAAGGATTGTTCGTTCTTAATTAGGAGCGCCAAGTAACAATAAACACCATTAATTCAAACGGTATTACAGATATTCATACTAATGAATAAAATATTAATATCAAGTATTTTTGATTGCTAAAGATAGGCTTAAAGTTGACATAAAAAATTGATTTAACAGTTGAATTTGATTTTATTTGTTTAAAATCAACTTTTCATTATTGACGGTGGTGAAAAGCTGTATATAATTCACCTAGCTAGAAAATAAGTTTCATATTTATGTACCATCACGATGTCCTGTTTCTTCATGGCTTGTCATGAATTCATAAGTAATCGCAACATTTCCGGCCTCTAGCCTTAATATGTTATTAAGGTATAACTTACTCTTGAATTAAAGGATTTTCATATGTCTACTACAACTGGTACTGTTAAATGGTTCAATGAAACTAAAGGTTTTGGTTTTATCGAGCAAGAATCAGGTCCAGACGTTTTCGCTCATTTCAGCGCTATCGCTGGTGACGGATTCAAAACTCTAGCTGAAGGCCAAAAGGTTCAGTTCACAGTTTCACAAGGTCAGAAAGGCCCTCAAGCTGAGAACATCGTTGCACTTTAATTAGTCAATGAATATGCTCTTAGGGGCAAATAAAGGGTATGTTTTCGAACATACCCTTTTTTTTTGCAAATTTTAAAGTAGATCTGATTTTAAAATTTCGCAGTAATGATCGCAGCTGTCTATCAAGCTTTTTGCAGTCAGTTTTCTAACCGAGTGTACCTGTGTAATTGTGTGGTGTTTTTTGGCAATATGAGAAAGCAGTATCGAAAAGTCACCGTCTCCTGATAGCAATATGATTTTATCAACGCTTTGGGCGTGTTCCATAATGTCTATCGTAATACCTACATCCCAGTCCCCCTTAGCGCTACCATCACTTCTTTGTATATAAGGTTTTAGTTTTACTTCAAACCCAATATGTTTCAATGCCGATTGAAACTTTTGTTGACCAGAATCTTCGCTGGCGATGGCAAAAGCAGTGGCAGAAACTATATTGTGAGATTTGCTGCATTCTCGCCAGAACTGTCGGTAGTTAAATGACCGGTTATACGTGGCTTTAGTGGTGTAATATATGTTTTGTACGTCTACAAAAATGGCGGTGTTTATCATGTTTTAGTCAACTTTAAAAAAAGGGGCTGTCATAGGTTATAGAATAAAAATGGTGGAAATTACCTGGGAGTCTGTCGGGCTTAGCGTTAATCTGATGCGAAAAATCTGCTCAAGCCTGTTTTTTCTTGCTACGATCGGCCAGGTCCGACAGGCTCCAAGTGAAATATACTAAATATGTGTGAGGTGTAAAAGGTTAGATGAAAAATTCTTTAGGCGCGCAAGCCATAGAGCGTATAGCTCAAAGTTTTGAGTTAGTAGATCCTAAATTTGCTACAGAGCGATTCAAGGCTTTTGCTCTCGATGGTATTGACGAATTAGAGCTAAAAGCGCGGGTTGCTCATATTATTGAAGCGTTAGCTAAGTGCTTGCCATCAGAGTTTGAAAAATGTGCGCTGCTATTCGGGGAGCTAAAAAAAGTTTGGGTACAGGGCGATGAAGAAGATAGCTATCAATCTTTTGCCGCTTGGCCTGTGATTGATTACATTGCAGTGTATGGCATTGAATATCCAGATGTTGCATTACCGTTACTGAGGCAATTAACGTCATTATTTTCTGCAGAGTTTGCGATAAGAGCCTTTATTGTACGATACCCGCAGTTGTGCCAACGCTATTTTACATTATGGGTGGCAGATGATGATGAGCATGTTAGAAGGTTGGTGTCAGAGGGGGCAAGGCCGAGGCTTCCTTGGGGGAGTCAATTAGCCATATACATTGCAGAGCCAAATATAAATTTAAAGCATTTGGATGTGCTCAAAAATGATTCAAGTTTGTATGTTCGGCGTTCTGTTGCCAATCACTTGAATGATATAGCTAAAGATCACCCACAGTTTGTTATAGATGTATGTGAGGGATGGGTGAGCCAAGCTGATAAGAATGTTAAGTGGGTAATATCGCATGCTACTCGATCTCTAGTGAAGCAGGGGCATAAACGTGTTTACCCATTGTTAGGGTATACCGCTGCGCCAAATGTGGCGCAGGGGGCTTTAGAGTTGGTCAGTGAAGAGCTAGCACTAGGGGAGGCTATTGAGTTTGCTTTCAAGATAAGCTCGTTGGGGCAAGGGCAGCAGAAAATGGTGGTTGATTACGCCATTGGATTTGTTAAAGCAAATGGTGAGCTGCGGGAAAAAGTCTTTAAATTAAAAAATGTTACGATAAATGAAGGGGGGAGTATTGAACTCAATAAAAGGCATTTAATTAAGCCTATAAGCACTCGAAAATACTACTCAGGTAGGCATAGTCTGTCGATTTTAATTAATGGAGAGTCAGTGGCTAAAGCGTTTTTTGATCTTAAGTGTGATTAGAGCAAGGTCCTTATAATGCCAGTTATAAGGACCTGTATTGAATGTATGTGTTAGCGGTTCTTCAGCGCGTATTTTTTCTCGGCCATAGAAATTGCGACGGTTATTGTATAGTTTAATAGCAGATAAAAACTTCCCGCAATAATGATTGGCTCAAATGGGCTAAAGTATTCTGAGGCAATCTCCTTATAGGCACCGGTCATCTCCATAATGGTGATGGTGCTGGCCAAAGAGGTGGACTTAACCATCAATATCACTTCGTTACCATAGCCTGGCAGTGCCTGGCGCATCGCTAGGGGAAAGGTGATTCTCTTAAAAAGCTGTAGGGTGTTCATGCCGCAGGCTTTACCAGCTTCGAGCAGTCCTGGTGAAACTGATTGAATGCCACCGCGGATGATTTCGCTAGTATAAGCGCCGGTGTTCAATGTGAGAGATAAAATTGCACAGAACCAAGGCTCTTTAAAGAATTGCCATAAGCCTATTGCATCGAGCTCGTCTCTAAATTGGCCTGAACCGTAATAGATCAAAAACATTTGAATCAATAGTGGAGTGGATCGGAATATATAGACAAATATATAGGCAGGTTTGTTTAGTATGCTGTGCTGGCTTAAGCGTCCTAGAGCTACAATGACGGCCAAAAAGAAGCCAAAAAACAGTGAGATACTGACAAGAGCGAGGGTAGTTGGTAGTGCTTGGGCAATCGCTGGGATTGATTCTTTTATTATATCGATATCCATTAGGATTTCCTTACGCCGCGATTAGACCATCTCTCGATAGATATGTAGCCTTTGTCTGATAGAGAGGCGAGAATCAAAAACAATACCAGTCCGGTTAAGAAGAAGGTGAAAGGTTGTTTTTCGCTGCCTGCGCCAATTTGCGATATACGCACGATTTCAGCAAGACCTATAACAGAAATTAATGATGTTTCTTTGAGGGTAAGCTGCCAAACGTTACCAAGTCCAGGAAGAGCATAGCGCACAACCTGAGGCAGTAGAACGCGTTTAAATCGAGTGATCGATGTCATGCCTATTGCTTTGGCGGCTTCTATCGTGCCGATAGGGACGGCGAGAACGGCGCCTCTGATAACTTCGGTTGAATAAGCACCTGAACTTAGTCCTATACAGATGACGCCCATGAAAAAGATTGGAAGCTCAATATATTCGTGATAGTTGAAGGCGCCTTTAGCAACGGACATTAAAATACTGTTGCCGCCGTAAAAGACTAAGTAAATGACCAGTAATTCTGGGATTCCGCGAACAATAGTGGTGTAACCATTGGCGAGAATTCTTAAAAATCTATAATCACTTAGTTTCATCGCAGTCGCGCCCGCTGCGAGTACAATACCAAATGAAAAAGAGCAAATAGCGACGCTAATAGTCATTAGGGTTGCCCAGAAGAACTCATCTCCCCAGCCGCTTGCGCCCCAGCTTAAAATAGTTAAATCCAAAGGAGTACCTGAAATTTCATGAAGGTTATTTTTATAAGGTAGTGGAAATATGCAGGTCGGTAAACGACCTGCGAATACAGTAAATCATTATTTACTTAGTAGATGCATCAAAACCAAACCACTTAGTGGCCATTTTTGAAACAGTGCCATCAGCGATAGCAGATTTGATTGCAACGCTTAGCTTATCAGCAAGCTCTTGGTCGTCTTTACGCAAACCAAGACCGACGCCGTCGCCAAATGGGCCTTCAGAGAAGCCGGGGCCGATTGATAGGAAGTCTTTGCCTTCTTCTTTTTGGAAAAGAGGGTGCCAGTAACTCATTGCGGCAAAAGCGACGTCTACACGACCTGATTGAAGGTCTAGATCGAGTTGTTCTTGTGTGCCGTAAGAGCGAATAGTTGCATTGGCTATTGCATATTCATTTAGGAAATCAAGGTGGATAGTGCCTTTTTGAACACCAATTGTTTTCCCTTTAAGCGCTGCCAATGTTGCATCTAGAGAGCTTTTTTCTTCTGAGTCTAATACAGCGAGAGAGATGTTGTCAGAGGCGACTTTAAAAGTAGCTAAATCTGATGATTTATTGACAACAAAAACAGCTGGGCTAGAAGCGTATGAACGCGAGAATGTGATTTTCTTTTTACGCTTGTCGGTAATAGACATACCAGCCATGATGACATCAAACTTACCTTGCTGTAGAGAGGGAATGATACCTTCCCAAGCAGTTTGCTCCATGGTGCATTCAAGTTTTGCACGTGCGCATAAGTCTTTGTACAAATCAATTTCGAAGCCTTCTAGCTGGCCGGCGCTGTTAAGAGCGTTCCACGGAGGGTAAGCGCCTTCAGTTGCAATTTTAACTACGTCGCCAGCTTGAGCTGCACCTGATAATAATGTTACAGCGGTAATCGCTGCTGTCGCTAGTATTTTTTTCATACTTTTATCCATGAGTTAATTATTGTTATAAAGCGAATACGCATATACCGCCAAATGGGGATAGTGATGGTAGACGAATACATTCACCGGCTATATTACCTTCATTGTTAACGGCTCGATACGGCTTAACGTGCCATATCTTTAGATAATACGACATTTGTTTAGACAATGTGTTGGCGGTTGTGCAGATAATAATCGACGCTATGCTAATCTGCGTTAGTCGTTAAAATAGCTGCTCGATGAGTGGGATTTCACTAGATTTGTCACTGTGCTAAAGTTAGGCTAGTTATTTATATAATCAATAATAATAGAACGCTGTACGCGAAGAGCTTAGATCATGTCAGAAAATAATATCGCAATTAATGTCAGTAATATCCACAAAACCTTTGGTGATTTAGAAGTGCTTAAAGGCATCGACCTGCAGGCGGGTGAAGGGGATGTTATCTCGATAATAGGCTCAAGTGGCTCGGGAAAAAGTACCTTTTTGAGATGTATTAACATGCTTGAAAATCCCACCGAAGGCTCTATTGAAATCAGTGGTGAGCAGTTAAAACTAGTGCGTGATAAGCAAGGTGATTTAGCCGCTAGCGATCATAAGCAGCTAGAGCAGGTTAGGCAGAAATTAGGGTTTGTATTTCAAAACTTTAATTTATGGCCGCATATGACTGTGCTTGAGAATATCATTGAAGGTCCTGTTCAGGTTTTGAAAAAGAGCCGTGAAGAAGCCGTTCAATACGCAGAGAAGTTAATGGCTAAAGTGGGTCTGAGTGATAAGCGCGATGTGTATCCCAGTATGTTGTCAGGTGGTCAGCAGCAGCGTGTATCTATAGCGAGAGCGCTAGCAATGGATCCTGAGGTCATGTTGTTTGATGAACCTACATCGGCACTGGATCCCGAGTTAGTCGGTGAGGTGCTCAAAGTTATGCGCGATTTGGCAAAAGAGGGGCGCACTATGTTGATTGTCACACATGAAATGAAATTTGCCCGAGAAGTTTCCAGCAAAGTCATGTTTTTGCATCAAGGTAAAGTGGAAGAATTTGGTACTCCGCAAGAGGTTTTTGACAATCCTACTTCTGCGCGCTGTAAAGAATTCTTATCCTCTGTATTTTAAGGCCTGAATCAGTGACTTCACTGCACGACTTTGCGTAAACTTTTGGTTCTACAGCAGCTAGAAAATACCCACTGCGCCCAAGGGTATCGTTAATGCTTTTGTTTGTCTTTAAAATCAACAGTTTACGCTCTGTTCTTGCTTTGGAGTCGAACGTTTAGGTAGTTGAACTGAGCTAGGCTGTGCCTGCATCATCATGGGCTTAATTTCAGATTCCTTGGGGCGTAAATGTTGTTAGCGTCATTGAAACTTTCATTATCCAAGATCACAAGATCACAAGCTCAGTTGCCTTGCTTCGGGGCCTTTATTAATATTTATACTTTAAGGTTGTTACGTGTCACATATCGTTGAAAATATCACTCTGAAATCGCCTAGCCCAGGAACCGAACGGTTTTTAACAGTTCATCGGTTTAAAGGAGCCGTTGAAGGTCCTAAGGTTTATTTGCAGGCAGCCCTGCATGCTGATGAATGGCCGGGAATGATCGCTCTTCAGCACTTGCTGCAAAAACTCATTGAGCTTGATAAAGAAGATCGGTTAGCAGGGGAAATTATCGTTGTGCCTTTTGCCAATCCTATTGGTTTAGATCAGAAGTTAAATGGCGTGGTATTAGGGCGACAATCCTTTAGTGCAGAAGGTAATTTTAATCGAAATTGGCCGGATCTTTCTGAGGTGGCTGGGCAATCTTGCCAACAAGGTAGCAATAGCGCAGCAAAAATTAAACAATCGCTGCTTGATGCGATAAAACAGTTACCTACTGTTACGCCATTGCAGCACCTTAAAAAAACCTTGTTGTCGTTATCTATAGACGCAGATATTGTATTGGATTTGCACTGTGATTCGCAGGCGTTATTGCATCTATACAGTAACTACCGCCATAAAGAGCAAGCTGAAATATTGGCGCAGCACCTAAAGATCCCCGTGCTATTACTCGAAGACGAACCTGGTGGTTCGCCCTTTGATGCGGCGCATGTGCTACCTTGGATTGCTGTAGAAACGAAGCTGTCTCACAGCTGCTTTGCGGCCACAGTGGAGTTTAGAGGCGAGGCGGATGTCAATGATGAATTGGCTGCGCAAGATGCCGCTGGCTTGTTGTCGTTTTTAGCCACGCAAGGTTCAATTCAGGGCTTGGAAATAGAGTGCGAGCCTTTTGCTGTCACTAGCACAGACCTAGATGCAGTCGATGCGGTAAGTGCAGTAAAAAGCGGTATTATCTGTTGGAAAGTCGCGCTGGGGGATCGGGTTGTTAAAGGCCAGTTAATTGCTCAAATTGTCGATCTTACAGCCCACGACCCGGCTACTGGGCGTGCTGATATCTTTGCGCGCACAACGGGTATGCTCTTTACACAAGGTAGTGCAAGGCTTGTTACTGAAGGTGATAATGTCGGGAAGATAGCGGGGAGTGAGGCGCTTGAGAACTTGTCAGGCGGTGGCTTGTTATCGCTTTAAAATGAAATAATGCTAGCAGTGATACTGCTAGCATTTTAAGATTTAGATGCTTTTAGCTTGCTCAATCGCATTGCCGATGTAATTGTGCGGTGTTAGTTTCTTCAGCGAATCTTTAGCCTCATCAGGCATGTCTAAGCCATCGATAAAGTTTCTGATTGTCTCTTTGTTCATATCATTGCCACGTGTCAGCTCTTTTAGCTTCTCATACGGCTTTTCAATACCGTAACGACGCATCACTGTTTGAATCGGTTCTGCTAAAATTTCCCAAGAGTTCTCAAGGTCTGCATCAATGGCCGCTGCATTTAGCTCAAGCTTGCTCATGCCTTTTAGCGTTGATTGGTAAGCTATCATACTATATGCCATGCCTACGCCCATGTTTCTCAGTACAGTAGAGTCTGTTAGGTCTCTCTGCCAGCGGGAGATAGGTAGCTTGGCAGATAGGTGTTGCATAACTGCGTTAGCGATACCTAAGTTGCCCTCAGAGTTTTCAAAATCAATCGGGTTAACCTTATGCGGCATGGTGGAAGAGCCCACTTCGCCGGCGATGGTTTTTTGTTTGAAATAAGCATTTGAGATGTAAGCCCAAATATCTCGATCAAAATCAATCAAGATAGTATTGAAGCGTGCAAAAGCATCGAACATTTCTGCGATGTAATCGTGAGGTTCAATCTGAGTTGTGAATGGGTTGAAGTCTAGGCCTAAACCGGCAATGAATGACTTTGCGTGCTCTTCCCAGTCAACGTCTGGGTAAGCGCTGATGTGAGCGTTGTAATTGCCTACTGCGCCGTTGATTTTTCCTAGAAACTCAATGTTATCAAGTTGGTTTATTTGACGTTGTAAGCGATAGGCAACGTTAGCCATTTCTTTACCGACAGTGGTCGGAGAGGCTGTTTGACCGTGCGTTCTAGACAACATAGGCTGAGCTGCAAAGTCTCTACCGAGCTGCGCAATCTCTTGTTGCAACTGTACCAACACTGGACGCATAACATCCATGCCTTCTTTAAGCATGAGTGCATGAGATAAATTGTTGATGTCTTCTGATGTGCAGGCGAAGTGTACAAACTCATTAATCGCTTGCAGTTCTTGATTATCAGCGAACTTTTCTTTGATC
>Ga0209291_1000261_pt1 | contig 52353 bp, 42 predicted proteins | sample GOMGulsemesocosm_FD_184633 | JGI IMG/M metagenome (GOLD analysis project Ga0209291, IMG submission 184633) | Methane-oxidizing microbial communities from mesocosms in the Gulf of Mexico - GOM9B Gulf of Mexico (SPAdes) (version 2) | ecosystem: Environmental > Aquatic > Marine > Cold seeps...
GTATTTAAAATATATAGCTAAACAGTTAGCGATGGAAATAAACATAACAACCATGCCACTTGCTCGCCGTATTCAGGAAGTTAAAAAGGGTAATGCTGATATTATTGTTGGTTTAGATTATAGTCCTGAGCGAGCGGCTGAATTGATATATATTTATCCAGCTTATGAGAAACTCTCTTTCAGATTTTTCTCGTTAAATAAGAATGCCAATAAGATACAAAGTTATAGCGACTTAGCTGGCAAAGTTATTGGTGTGATAAGAAGTGCGAAACATCACAGTGCTTTTGAGCAAGATAAAAGCCTGAAAAAGTATGAATTAACCAGCCTTGATAATTGTATTAATATGCTGCTTCGTGGCCGAATTGACATATTTATTCACTACGAAGAGAGTACGTTAGTGATGTTAAAAGCACTTGGTGTTACTGGTCAGATAACAAAAACAAATTATCAACCTGAACATAGTAATAAACATTACATCGCTATTTCAAAAAAATCATCTTTAGCAGATAAACAAAAACAACTAAAAGCAATTATTGAAAGAGCGATTAAACAGCAAGACTTTATGCAGATGCGCCTTAATTACTATCATAATAAAGTAATACTTAAGTAGTCACTTTAGTGATAAATTTATTGGTAATTATAAGACATTCACCTGCATATTAGAGGCGGTGAAGCAATATTTGTCGATTATTTAGATAATCGCGATAGCTTAGTTATAACCAAGTACATAGCTATGATCTGCTTCATCAGTTATATCAAAGTATCTCATTAATGGCGCATCAACTTGACTCGGCTTTGTATTAACTACATCGTTACTTTTTACTACATTTGTCATTGAGCTAGCCGTTGAGGTATTGTCCGCCTGTATAAATTCACTTTGAGTATTATCTGTATTAGCCATCATATTCACCTTGTTAAAACTATTGTTAATCACCTTGGATTACCATAATGTAATTTTATTTTTAAAAATGTAACTACTTAAGTTTTGCCTTCCCATAAATAAAGGTTATGACCTGAAAAACTGGTTTTTATCAAATTAGGTTCAATCATGCACTTGAAATACTTGTTTGAAAATATTACTCAGTAGATTGACCTTGTTTACTTCTCTAGGTGACTTTTTTGTCACTAACGATAAGTTAAACTGGTAGGTGTGACTACTCGGTTTAATGATCCTAATTTGGCCTTGATTTAATTCATCTTGAATATAACTTTGCGGCATGTAACCAATGTAACGGCCAGATAAAATCATAGTTTTTCGGGTATCAAATTGATATGACTTCGCCGATAAGTTAAGTTTCATTAATTGCTCTTTACCAGCACTGTCAATATCGATTCCTGGATGGATGGCGGCAACTTCGGCTAAATTTATCTCTGATATTGTGCTATCTACTTGACTGAAAAAAGGGTGTTCTTTGCCACAACATAAAAAAATAGGTTCATTAGATAAGGCGGTATAACTTAACCCCTCAATTTGCTGGTAACTGGGAAATAAACCAATGTGCGCTTTATCTTTTAATAATTGTTTTTCAATTGTTGAAATTGAGTCACCGTCTAAAACGATATGTAAATTGGGGGAATCATCATGTAGTTGCTGTATCACTTGCGCTAATTTTTGTTGTTTGAACGAATCTAGTTGGTCGGCGCACAAAATAACTAATTCACCACTGAGCTCTTTCCCCAAAGTACCTACCAACAAGGAAAAGTCATTAAGTGAGTCAAATAACTCTATAACAGCCCGATAAACAGCCTGACCATCTTCCGTTAAGGAAAAGCCGCCTCGGCCTCGGCGACAAAGAGTTAACTTCATCCGTGTTTCTAAATTAGACATGTGCACACTGATTGTTGAACGAGTGATTCCTAGTGCCAATTCAGCGGCGGCAAAGCCACCATACTCAACAACAGAGCTGAAAATTCGTAATAATCGTAAGTCATATTCAGTGATTGGTTTTGGAATAATCGAGGTGTTTTTCATAATTGATCTTTCATTAAGTTTGACCTACTTCAAACAATAGGTTTAATGTTTTATATTTAACCTGACTTTGTTATGAGTTTCAATAGGGGCATATACTCAAACCAGATACAAATATTTAGGAGTTCGTCATGTACGGCTTAAAAGATAAACAATTATTAAAAAACTTTTCCTATATCAATGGCAGCTGGCATAGCAGTGCCACCGAGTTTTCAATAACTAACCCTGCCAATGGCGCAGAAATTATCAAAGTCAGCAATGCTGGCGTGGTTGAAACAAAGCTTGCGGTAAAAGCTGCAAAAGATGCTTTAGCCATGTGGTCGGCAAAGTCGGCCAACCAAAGAGCAAGTTTATTACGCAACTGGTTTGATCTCATGATGGAAAATCAAGAAGATTTAGGTCGTATATTAACTTTAGAGCAGGGCAAACCTTTAGCTGAAGCCAAGGGCGAAATTGGTTATGGTGCTTCGTTTATTGAATGGTTTGCTGAAGAAGGTAAACGTGTTTATGGTGACACCATTGCTGCTCCTTCAAATGACAAACGTATTATGGTGATTAAGCAACCGGTTGGTGTCGTTGCTTCAATTACGCCATGGAATTTCCCTAATGCCATGATAGCGCGTAAAGCCGCAGCTGCATTGGCCGCAGGTTGTACTTTTGTAGTACGTCCAGCTAAACAAACACCGCTTTCTGCCTTAGCGATGGCAGAGCTAGCTGAAAGAGCTGGTATTCCTGCTGGGGTGTTTAACGTTGTTGTTGGTGAAGATGCCCGCGGGATGGGGGAAGTGTTAACTCAACACCCTGATATTGCTAAATTTACCTTTACTGGCTCAACGCCAGTAGGCAAATCGTTACTGAAACAATGTGCTACATCTGTTAAAAAAGTATCAATGGAGTTAGGTGGCAATGCGCCATTTATAGTTTTTGAAGACGCTGACATTGATGCTGCAGTGCAGGGCGCAATGGCATCGAAGTACCGTAATGCAGGGCAAACCTGTGTTTGTACTAACCGTATTTTTGTACAGCAGGCAGTGCTTGCACAATTTACTGAAAAATTTGCTCAAGCGGTCAGTGAATTATCTATGGGTGATGGGTTAGTTGATGGCGTGACTATGGGACCTATGATCTCTGCTCAAGCAGTCAGCGATGTAGAAAGTTTAGTGACCCAATCTATTGCCGCAGGAGCTACATTAATCAGTGGCGGTAAAAAAGATACCGCCGGTGATAATTTTTACCAAGCAACAATTTTAACTAATGTCACTAACGATATGCCTATAGCGGCCAATGAAATATTTGGCCCAGTAGCCCCAATTATAGCCTTTGAGACTGAAGAAGAGGTGATAGCTATGGCAAACGACACAGAGTACGGCTTAGCAGCATATTTTTATTCACGTGATATTGGTCGAATTTGGCGTGTAGCCGAAGGGTTAGAATTTGGTATGGTTGGCATAAATGAAGGGATTATTTCAAATGCGGCCGCTCCTTTTGGTGGCGTTAAACAATCAGGTAATGGTCGTGAAGGTTCAAAATACGGCTTAGATGATTATTTAGAAATTAAATATTTATGTATGGGTGGCTTAGATAAATAGCGCACCAACATAGCGTAGCCTTTAACAACAAAACATAAAAATCCGTGCTATTGACTAAATAGGTTAATGGCGCAGGTAAACTGATTTAAAGAAAATAGAAGTAGGTAAATAAAATGACAAATTCAGAATTACAACTAAGAAAAACCCAAGTTATCGCTCGTGGACAAGGCAATGTGTACCCAGTGTATGTCGAACGTGCAGAAAATTCAGAAATTTGGGATGTTGAAGGAAAGCGTTACATTGATTTTGGTACGGGTATTGCCGTATGTAATACAGGGCATAGCCACCCAAAAGTGATTGCAGCAGTAAAAGCACAATTGGACAAGTTTAGTCATACTTGTGTAATGGTTAACCCATATGAAGTGGCTGTTGAACTTGCTGAAAAGCTTGTTGATATAGCCCCTGGTGATTCAGCGAAAAAAGCTATTTTTGTTTCTACTGGCGCTGAGGCGGTAGAAAATTGTGTAAAAATCGCCCGTGCTCATACCGGACGTCGTGGTGTTATAGCCTTTAATGGTGGTTTTCATGGCCGTACTAATTTAACGATGGCACTTACGGGTAAGATCACTCCTTATAAAAATTTATTTGGCCCTTTTCCTGGTGATATATTCCACGCACCTTTCCCTATTTCTTGTCATGGCATTACTGTTGAGCAATCACTTAAAGCACTTGAGAATCTTTTTAAAGTTGATATTGCCCCATCAGATGTTGCTGCCATTATTGTTGAGCCCGTTCAAGGTGAAGGTGGTTTTTATCAAGCGCCAAGTGAATTTTTACAAGCATTGAGACAATTATGTGATGAACACGGTATTGTCTTAATTGCTGATGAAATTCAAACTGGATTTGCTCGTACAGGTAAAATGTTTAACTTTGAATACGCCAATGTAGAACCTGATTTAATTACGATGGCAAAAGGTATTGCTGGTGGTTTTCCTATTGCAGCTGTTGTGGGTAAATCTGACATTATGGATGCACCTTTACCGGGCGGATTGGGTGGTACTTATGGTGGCTCTCCAGTTGCCTGTGCTGCAGCGTTAGCGGTTCTTGAAGTCATTGAAGAAGAAAATTTAATTACACGATCTAACCAAATAGGAGCGTTATTTAATGAACAGTTATCGCAATTACAAAATGAATTCCCCAACTTGATTCTCGATGTTAGAAACAAGGGCGCTATGATTGCAATAGAGCTTGTTAGTAACGGTGAGGTAGAGCAAGCTAATACGCAGTTAACTCAGGCTATTATTGCGAATGCAGCTAAATACGGCTTAGTGTTATTGGCTTGCGGCTTTTATGGCAATGTAATTCGTTTCTTACCGGCATTAACCATTAGCGATGATATGGCGCTAGAAGGCTTAAGTGTGTTTAAGCAATTGTTTAGTGATGTGGTTGCTGACTTAGCTAAATAACCATATTTTTTGAGTATTAATATAAAAATACAATATTGAGTAATGGTTACAGCTAGTTCAGTACCATTACTCAACTCAAAGTCATACCCTTGGGTTATGGGTCAATAACACAAATGAATGCATGTTTTTGTATTTGACCTGTTTTGATTGTTTATACTCGATGATGCCTTGCTTAATCGGTACCCTTTTTTAGCAAAAAACATGGAATAAATATGCGACAATTTATAACGATAATAATTATTTTAGCCGCCATTGGTTTTCAACCCAATGTGAATGCAAATCAAATGGTTAATATAACTGGCCGTTTGCTTGATGAATCACAAAATCCACTCAGTAATGTAAAAATCACCATAGACAATAAAACGGTTAGTAGCAATAAACAGGGCCGCTTTGTACTGCCAGTTAAGCGCAAAAGCACGGAACAAACTATTTACCAAGTTAGCTTTGTCAAACAGGATTACTTTAAGAGTATTCAAACGTTCAGCCACTTTGAACTTTTTTCACTGCAAACAGAGAAAGCTCAAGGTGTTATTGCCGATATAACGCTAGTTGCTAAAAAAGAGAAACGAGTCATGTTAGCTTTCGGTGGTGATGTGATGATGGATCGACGTTATTACAAACCTTATTTTGGTGACTCTATCTTGATTCACCCTGACACTAAGCTTGAAGATAGCAAAGCTGTAGTCGAAAACATCAAACCTTATATGAGTATCGCTGATTATGCCGCGGTAAATTTAGAAACCCAAGTTGCGCATAAAAAGCCAGGTGAACGCGCACCTAAAAGTGTGACATTTTATTCTCGCCCTGAAATTCTAGACGCTTTATCGTGGGCAGGCGTTGATTACGTCAGCCTAGGTAATAACCATACTTATGATTATTTAGAGCCAGGTATGCAGACTACTTTAGACTTTTTACAGAAAAGTCAGTTAGGTTTTTCTGGTGCTGGTATGAACGAAAAGCAAGCGTTACAGGCACACCGCGAAACAATTAAAAACACACCGTTTTCAATGTTAGGCTATGTTGGTTGGGAGGGGAGATCAGAGCCAACTCAAACTGCAAACGCTCAACATGGTGGCGCTGCATATGGCTCAATGAAAAATATTCTTAATTCGGTTGGCAAAGAAGTTGCCGAAGATAGAGTCACTATAGTGCAGTATCATGGCAGTCAGGAATATGCCAATAGCCCAACAGGTGTTACTGAGCAAAGGTTGAAGTCAGCTTTAGATAATGGCGCGGCGCTTGCTATTGCTCATCATCCTCATGTTACACAGGGCTTAGAGCTGTATGATAATAAGCTAATTGCCTATTCTATGGGTAACTTTATCTTCGATCAAAACTTTAGTGCCACCCAGCATAGCTTTATTTTGTATGTTTGGTTAGACGAAGGGAAATTCCATCGTGCGGAAATAGTACCTGTCTATGTTAAAGGTTATAAACCAACACCTGCAACGGGTGTTAATCGTTATACAGTAATGAAGCGATTAACCGAACTATCTAAGGTCCGTAATACCTATATTCGTCAATCAGGTGGCCATGGTGTGATCACGCCAGTTACCGCTTCAGTGACTGTTGAGTTAGTTACGGCTAAAACATCAGATCATGATAAGTTAGTGATAACTAAACCCGTGCAGCATGAGTTAACTTTTGCTGTGGGTAGCAAAGTAGCAAGTCTGTATCACTTACCTTGGCATCAACAGTTAAGTGAGGTTTTATTAGACAACGAACAGGTAAAATACCGTTTAGGTAAAAATTTGATTAATAGTAGTGATTTTGAAAGTTATTCAACATTTGACAGCCCTGAACGCGGTTTGTTTTTTGATAGAAGCTTGATGACGCTAAATAAGCATGGTGCTAGTGGTAATAGCAGTATTGCTTTAACACTAACCAAAAACCAAGCAACAAGCTTCGGCGTTAAGAGTTTCTGGCGTGTGTATTCAGCCAGCAGACAAATGACTATTAAAGCGAATTATAAAATAAAGAATGCCGTGACATTGCGTTACTCTTGGCAGGGTAGGAAATCGAAACAAAGGTTATTTGAGGCGTTTAAAAACAGCCCTAAAAACCTAATCAAAACGGTCGAACTTGCAGGTAATGATCAATGGCAAAATGTCGAAGTAGACTTTAATTCTCCACGAGTTGGTTATAAAAGTTATCGAATTTTGATTGAAGCGCAATTACTTGATGGTAGTACTACCCAGTTATCTATTGATGATTTTGCAGTAATTGAGTGGCATAGTGCTTTTACTAATAGCTCAAAACCACCACTATTTACGCTAGATAGCCGTCAACCCGCCTATTTAGGGTTATCAATATCAAGTGACTCAATAAAGGCTAATTCAAATGGCATTATGGTTACCACTAAGTAATTAGCCTTACTCATTGGTAAACTACTTACAGCCCTGCATCTAGCGGGGCTTTTTTATACCGATATTTTGTTGAACCGATACTCAATTTTGGTGCTCTGTTAAAATCAGGCTATTGACTTATCCCCATTTGGTGACGTTTTTTCCATGTTCGGGTCTGTATTCAATGTGTAAAAACAGAAAGAAATTTTTGAGTTTTACTCAATAAAAATATAATAAAGTTAATGAGATTAGTGGGTGTTTATACCAATTCCATTAAATTATTGCCCACTTGTGCTGGTTAAAATACCCCAAGAATTCGTTGCTCTCAATTCCAATAGCCAGCTATTGCTCAATCGAGCGCCTTACCTTGATTTATTTTTCCTTCGCACAACAAGATCACAAACTTAATGGAATTGTTATTAGTAAGCTTGCACAAGGCGATTTTAAAGGGTTCATATTGGGTGCTATTGCTTTGACAAAGAGCCTATATGAATGTAGAACTTTAGATAGTGACTTGCCTCCAAACCCTTTAACTCTCGCTGAGTGGGAAAGAACTTAATTATTTTGGTATTTCCATATTTAACTGAATACATTGATTTCATTTGCATTATTTTGCATGTTGGTACTGTCAGATGTTGATCTATGTCAAATAAAAGTGCTTAATGCTGCCTATCACATTTAATTATTTATATTAGTTTGATTTTTTGAATTATTAGCCTAAATTTCAACTGACATTATCGGCACACTTTTTTTGGATATACTTTAATGCATAATACTTCTGCCAACGAAATTACCTTCTCAGACTCCGTACAACTTGTTTCAATTACCGACCTCAATGGCAGAATAACCTATGCTAATGACGAATTCTGCAACGTTTCTGGTTATTCCCTTGATGAGTTAGTTGGTCAGCATCATAATATTGTTCGTCATAGTAATATGCCTAAAGAAGCATTTGCTGATTTATGGCTCAAGTTAAAACAAGGTGACTCTTGGCGTGGTATGGTTAAAAATCGCAGTAAACAGGGTGGGTTTTATTGGGTTGATGCTTATGTAACCCCGCTTTATGAAAATAATAATGTGGTTGGTTATCAGTCGGTACGTACTTGTCCATCACACAGCCAAAAGTTAAAAGCTCAGCAGTTATACGATACTATTAACAATGGTAAAGTCGCGCAGGATTTTAATGCCAACACTACGTTAAAGCGTCTTATTAGCGCAATAGTTATTATACTTGCTTGTTTAGCAACATCATTTAGTTCAACAGCTTTAACTTCCATGGGCATCTTGTTGACGACAGTGGCTGTTATTTTTCTAATTTTTAGGGAGGAGCTATTTGTTTTCCCTACATTAGCGGAAAAGACTAAAACGTCTTTGGATAGTCCATCACGCTTAATTTTTTCTGGAAAAGGGCTGACCAGTATTTTTAATTACCCTGGTGAGTTATATAAGGCTAAAATAAGGACAATATTGGGGCGCAGTAATGATTCAGGTCGCAGTTTAGTTAAAGTTGCAACCGAGCTTGAACAAGCGGCCATTAAAATGCTTGAAGGAATACATGAAGAGAACTCTCATCTTGAACAGTTTGCCACTGCTATTACCCAAATGAGCGCCACTATCGACGAAGTAAGTGAAAATACCACATCCACTCATGACAAAATCGTTAACATCCAAGATGAATGTAAGAAAAATATAGAGGTAACTAAAGTAACTCAAGCTAAAATTATAACACTTGCTAATGAAGTTGGTGTTGCAGCAGAAAGTGCAATTGACTTAGTTAAGGATGTTGAAAAAATCTCTGTCATTATGTCTGAAATACAGGGTATTGCCGACCAAACCAACCTATTAGCCTTAAACGCGGCCATTGAAGCCGCTAGAGCTGGAGAGCAAGGCCGTGGCTTTGCTGTTGTTGCTGATGAAGTAAGAACCTTAGCAAGTAGAACCCAAGGTGCGACAGTGCAAATTGAAACGTCAGTACAAGCTTTACAAAGTACCTTGCAACAGTGGAGTCAGATAATGTTAGCGAGCAAAGAAAATGCACAAGAATGCTCAAAAGATACCATAAAAATAAATAAAACAATGGACAGGATAATTAATAATGTTGTTCAAGTGAGTGATATGACGGCGCAGATAGCCACTGCAACAGAAGAACAAAGTGTTGTGGCGGATCAAATTAATCAAAGTGTGTATACCATAGATGGGATCTCAAAAAACAACGCTAATTTAGCTGAGAAAGTAAACAATTGTGGTATCGAAGTTAATAAAAGCGCTGAGGTAATTGGTCGTTTAAGTACAACGTTTAACTAGGATTCCCTTTAAGTTCAATTCGAAAATAAACCTCAAACATATTTCATATGGCCCTTGTTAATCAGCTAGAAACATAAATTAACAAGGGTATTAAGTTAACACCTCATTAGACTAAAATTTTTACTGTAGCCTAGTAGGTTTCACTATTATTTCATTAACATTCATGGATGTTTAAAATCCTTTGGCTTGAAAATTGTACTTTGCGTACCAAGATATTAGTAATGCTCATTATTTTAATACATTGGTATTATTAAGGTTTTATTTTGATTATTCTTTTACCGTTATTTATTGCTCTTGGAATTATTGGTTACTTAATGGCAAAGCCGCATTGGCGCGAGCATAAACGAGATAAGGTAAGAAGCCGCCCTTTTAAAAAACAGTGGCGTAGAATAATTCAACAACGTATGCCATATTTCAAACAAATGCCAGCTGATTTGCAGTTACAACTGAAACAACATATACAAGTGTTTATTGATGAAAAAAACTTCATCGGTTGTAATGGTGTTGAGATCACAGATGAAATAAAAATCACCATTGCGGCGCAAGCCTGTTTATTACTGCTCAATAGAAAAACTGATTATTACCCAAAATTAAAAACTATTTTAGTGTACCCCAGCGCATTTATTAAAGAGCAAAATCAATTAAACGGTGATGGTACACATTACACTAAAAGAATCGCTTTATCTGGTGAGTCATGGGATTTTGGTAAGATTGTTTTATCGTGGCAAGACAGTGTTCATGGGGCAGAATTACCAAATGATGGCCATAATGTGGTCATTCACGAGTTTGCTCATCAACTCGATCAAGAAAATGGTAAAGCAAATGGGGCGCCTATTTTAGGTAAGGATCAAAGTTACCAATGTTGGTCACAAGTGTTTACTGAACAATTTGACGAATTAAGAAAACAAGCTGCGGCAGGTATGCCCTCTATATTTGATTATTATGGTGCTACAGAGCCTGCAGAATTCTTTGCGGTTGTCAGTGAAGTGTTTTTTGAAAAGTCGCAAGAGTTTTCCAGAGAACACCCAAAGCTTTATCGTCAATTGACTAATTATTACAAAATAGATCCTATTCACTGGTAGCTGTTTACTTATTTTACAGTAACTATGAAGAATTAGTCGTTAACAAGGAAAGCGTTTTTAAACTCGTTTAAAATTAATTTGGTTACTAAAAAGCTAATCTTTGAAAATTAAATTGCATAGCTATAATTTAACTTGTTAAGGGCCAACAAGTTAGCCTAAAAGGGATATGATAATATATGGAAATACACCAAATATCGTTTGCTAAAATTTGCATTTTACGCAGCGATCTTGCAGAAATCACTGTGTATAACGGTGCTAATATAGATCTTAATATGGTTAAAGAAATTCATGACTATTTATCGTCGCTATTTGATGACTCTTTTTCATTACTGATTAATAAAACCAACGCCTATTCCACCCAGCTTGACGCGTTAATTAAGTTTGGTACGTTAGCGACCATCGATAAAATTGCTGTGTTTGCTCCGAATAAATTGGCCAAAATGAGCGCTGATTTCTCAGCAAGTATTCCAAGTTATCAGGTACTAAATATTCAAGTGTTCAGCCAGCGAGATGATGCCCTTACATGGTTAACTAATTTATCGCCTATCAAGTAACAATGTAATGGGGTTAGACTCATAATCATATTTAGTTTAAATGTATAGACTACATAATAACTTATAAATGAAATTGTACGCAGTAAGCTCTTAAATACTATTTTAATAAGGATTAACTACATGACCGCTATAATTCTTGAGTCAATCAAACACAGCGCCAACAAGCGAAATTACAAAAAAATCGCCTCTATCACTTGGATAATCTGTCTGTATATATTTGGTCTAAGTGCTTGCTCCTCGATACCCGGTGAACACAAAGCAGATCAAATACAAACCATTGATCAATTGGTGGAACGGACTTTAGAAGATCTTTATCAGCAGACTCCCGAAGCACGTGAGCAAATAAAAAGCGCTGTTGGCTATGCAATTATGAATAATAAAATCACTAAAATTCCATTAGTTGGCGCAGGTACAGGTTATGGAGTCGCTATTAATAACGACAACCAACAACGTAACTATATTCAAATGATACGTTTTGACATTGGTGGGGGATGGGGCGCTAGAAGTGTAAGACCGGTAATAATTTTTACGGATGAAAATGTATTTAAAGATTTTATTGATGGTATTTGGTCAGTGAATTTAGGGGGCGAGGCGGCGGCAAAAGTGGGTGATATTGGTGCTTCAGGTGGTGCAGATTCCGGTAAAGTGTCCAACGATAAGGGTTATGTTTCCCATATCATTATTGATAGTGGTGTTTCGGCAACCGTTACCGCAGGTGTTATAAAAGTAACGCCAATCAGCTTGGATAAAGATTAGGTTAGGGTTATGCGTTACCGTATCAAGTATATGTTTATCAAAGCTATTGTACTATTTGTCTATGATTTTATCTGTTATCATTAATAAATAAAAATTGTCTATTAATTCCTACATAGGTTGTTAAAAATATATGAATCGAACACTTATACCGACACTCGTTGGCGTTTTTTCTAGTCTATTTGCTATTTGGGCGTTACATACTTTCTTAATCGTTGATGATTGTTTAGACCATGGTGGTTCATTCGATTATGATACGGCTAAGTGTTTACTTGACGGTGGTAAAACGTATGAATCGGATCTCGCGACTATAGCTATTGTCCTTTATTTTGTTGTTGGTTTTGTCGTTTCATTTTTAGTTTCCAAGATAATAAGAAAAATCTTAAAAATCAAAATGCCTAGCTGATAATTAGTTAACCCGGATTCTGGATAATGACTGCTACTTATTCACAGTTCAGGTTAGTTATAATCAAAATTTATTTTTTCTTTATAGTACATATTATAATCTGGCAGCATATTCAAGTTAGAAGGACTTTATAATTGCCAAAAGTAATCTTACAAGGATATATTCTTGTGCCTGATACCGACTTAACTACGGTAAAAAATGAGCTTGTTAAACATATAGCATTAACGAGAGCTGAGTTAGGTTGTTTAGCTTTTAAAGTATCAATTGATGATGAAAATTTTAATAAATTCAACGTATATGAAGAGTTTGTTGATCAATATGCTTTTAATCAACACCAACAAAGAGTTAGAAACTCAATTTGGGGGCAGGTGACTCAAAACGTTGATAGGCACTATGAAATAATTCAGGCATGAGGATTAGGTAAGGTTAATATGTGTAGTTGAGGCAATGGTTGCCTTTACCGCAATATAAGACACACGCAGTTAGAGTGACTGTGTTAAGTAATTATACCAATTTTTCATTACCTGACTGATTTAAAAATATATTAACTTAACAAACCTTTTTCGAAGCAAATAAAACCAAGAGTCATTTCAACCCTTGGTTTCATTCTATTACAGGAAAGTTATGGGGTTGCTTGTACAGTTAATGTTAAGCCTGACACTGTCTGATAGCCATAAACATCCATATACCAAGTACCTGCTGCTGGAGCGGTAAAGCTACAGCTTTCAGTATTACCATTTAAATATGGGCGACAGTCATAAAGTGTCGCGGTTGATTGAGCTCCGTGACGAATATACAAATCAGCGTCACCAGTACCACCAGAGATATTTATGATCATATTTGCATAGCCTGCGGGTAAAACTTGGGTGTAATGTTGCCATTGTCCTTTAGCCATTGAAATATTGTTAAGCGTATCGTTTATTGGGTCATTACCACCAGGCGAACCTCCATCAGTATAACTACCCGTTAAACTAACACTATTTATGGCGCTCCATGCTTCAACCATGACATGATAAGTACCAGTTTGAACCGGTGAAATGACACAGCTTTCATTATTACCACTAGAGGTACTCTTGCAGTCTTGTACGGTTAAGCTAGGTTTTGTGCCGAATTTAACAAATAAGTCAGCATCCCCTGTACCACCTGATGTTTTGAAGTTAAGAGCAGTGGCCCCAGCTGGTACATCAAGCGAATAGAACATTTGTTGTTTCGAGACACCTGAAATACCTGTTTTTGCAACACCATTTTGTAATTCATCCGTAGGATTACTTGTAGTATCCGTATTACCTTTAGCAAGCTCACCGATATAAGACATAGATAATTTTGCAAAATTAGCTATGTGGTTAGTATTGTAGTTAGAATCATTGGCAGTGTGAATTTTGCCATTAATATCATTCATTCTTGATTCAAAAGGCATGGAGGCGGCATAACCTTCATTATGCCAGGATGCGTGATCAGAGCAGCCATAACCACACTGGTCAAAACCATAACTTATATTAGGAAGGTAAGTTTCAATAAGCTGCACTAAAAATTGATTTTGGCCATCGTTGGTATAATCAGTCATGAAAACAATATCTTTATCAGCACTCCCTTTGTTAGCGGTCATATCAAACTGCACCACTCCTACCACAGTATTTCCGGCTGTTTTATAACTTTGTGCTATTGCTTTAGAGCCTCTGAGACCAACTTCCTCTGCTGCATAAGCCATAATTTTAATGGTTCGTTTGGGCTTAAAACCTGTAGCAATAATGGTGCGTAAACTTTCAGTAATAACTGCAATACCAGAAGCATTATCATCTGCACCCGGAGCTCTACCACTCGTTGGGTTTCCGCCATTAATGGAATCTAGGTGGCCACCAATGATGACAATTTCTTCACTGTTCGTTGTACCGTTTATTGTCGCGATAACCGAGGGCTGTTTCCAGCTATGTTGATAAAAATCAACACTAATGTCGGCGCGTTGACTTGCCATAGTTGACCATTTGTTTTTTAGCCATGTTGCAGCGTCTGCTCCGGTTTGCTGTGAGTAATATCGATTATGATAACTTGCCAAGCTGTCTATAGTCGCCGTAAGATTACTAGGTGTTAATTCTGCTAATAATGTATCAACTGTGGTTGCGTTATCAACAGAATAATTAATGGTAGCCATGGGTAATATCTGTTGTTGAGCTTTAGTATATGCTTGAGCTTCAGCTAGGCTTTCATGGTAAAAAAAGCCACCACAACGGTTATACTTCTCATGCATAAACTCACTCAAACGGTCAACCTGAGATTCAGGTAGTTGCGCAATTGTAGTCGTAGAAGATGTCGCACTGGTGACACCTTCTAGATTGTGTAAACTAATAAAACCTTGATAGTCTTTCTCAATTAATTTTGCAGCATCTGCGCCAATAGAAATCCAAACTTTTTTGTTCGTTGACTCTGCTTGTCCATTAGCAAAAGTAGATAAAATAATTCCGCTAAATAAACACAGGCCAGTTAATACCTTATTCATATATCAATCCTTGCATATCAATTTGAAGATAAAAAAAGAGGAGCTAATGCTCCTCTCTTTAATCCGTATATAAAATTATGGGTTAGCTTGTAATGTAAGTGTTACGCCAGAAGCTGCACGATAACCATAAATATCAATGTACCAAGTACCTGAGGCAGGCGCTGTGAAACTACAGCTTTCAACATTTCCATTTAAGTAAGGGCGACAGTCATGCAGGCTCGAGGTTGATTGAGCGCCATGACGAATGTACAAGTCTGCATCACCAGATCCGCCAGAGATGTTAATGGTCATATTTGCATAGCCTGCGGGTAATACTTGGGTGTAATGTTGCCATTGGCCTTGAGCTACACTGATGTTATTAAGGGTATCGTTGATGGGATCATTACCACCATTTGAGCCACCATCGGTATAACTACCCGTTAAGCTTACACCACTAATTGCACTCCAAGCTTCAACCATTACATGGTAAGTACCTGCTTGTACGTTTGATATGGTGCAATTTTCAGTATTACCACTAGAAGTACTTTTGCAATCTTGCACTGTTAAACTAGGTTGCGAGCCAAATTTTACAAATAAATCAGCATCGCCAGTACCACCGGATGTTTTGAAATTAAGATCTGTTGCACCCGCTGGTACGTCAAATGTATAGAACATTTGTTGTTTTGCAGTACCAGAAATTCCTGTTTTAGCAACACCATTTTGTAACTCGGTAGTAGGTAATGGAATTCCACCTGGACAAGTACCTACACCAACGGCACACCAAGCAGTTTCAACAGCTGTTTTTTCAGCACTACCATATAAATCTTGAGCAGCTTGTGCTGTTGCAGTTCTCGCTCCTGAAAAATTAGTATTTTGACTCATATACGTCGTTAATGCGCGATAGAAAATTTTCTCAGCTTTTGCCATGCCAATACCTGGCACTTGCGCAGTAGATTTGTTACGTGGATGTGTACCGCCATCTACCAATAATACGTAAGCAAGGTTGGCTATTCCTGAGTTACCGTGTACTCCGCCTTGGTCATTACCATTATTTGGATTGCTAACATAGGGGATACGCTCTGGCCACCAATCCTTTGAATAACCGTCTTGTGTTGGATTATTCATATAACGAAAAGCTTTGCCCGGCTGATTATTATATAGATCATCACCTAATAGCCAAGTAGAAGACGTTGTACCGTTTTTGTATGCTTCAGCTGAAAGACCTAAAATATCAGACCAAGCTTCATTTAACGCACCTGACGCATTTGCATAAACTAATCTTGCAGTATTACCTGTAACACCATGTGTTAATTCATGACCGATAATGTCAAAGTCAGCAGTAAAGTCGTTTAAACCACTTGATGCTTGACCATACATCATTTGACTGCCAGTCCAATAAGCATTCACCACGCCCATATCAACGCTTGATACCATGGTCATGCCATTACCGTCTAATGAATCTCTACCAAACTTACTTAGATAGTAGTCATAAACTTTTGATGCGCCATCATGCGCTCGTTGCGCTGCAGCATTACCACCACAACTTTGGTTATTTGTACATAACAAACTACCTGGGGCAGAGCTTGCAGGACCGCCGTTAAGGGTATATGTGCGCCAATTTTTGGCTGAATGTATTTGTGGTTCACGAGTTAATACTTCGAATGAATTAGCGTCAAAATAAATAAAATCACGACCAAAGTCATTATTACCGTTATCCCATGAAACTTCTAATCGATAAGCTAATTTTGTTTCTTCTGATAAGGGTAAATATATATAAGCTAACTCGGCAGCGCCTGAAGTATTACCAATTAATTTGGCTGCTGATAATGCTTTTTTTGCCCCTGTGTTATTATTGCTGATGCTCATTACAGAAGGCAAATTGTTAGCACTTTGTGCTAAGCGACCAGTTAAGCCATAAATATTACTTGGAGCATTACCGTTGTTAAATGTACTTAAAGCTTGGTTGGCATGAATAATCATACTGGTACCATAAACCTTCAGTCCGTTAATCGTTTGGTCAAAATGAGTGTGACTTTTACCAAGTTCATCAACCCATTGACGTTGTATGGTAAAATTTTCATTACCTTGCGCACCAAATTCATTTTGGCTAGTAATGATATCTTTTAATGACTGTACAGCAGAGTCAGCGGTCATATTACCAAGATCACCGGTAACAAATGATGGTACACCATTCGCGGTTTGGTTTTTTATGTCCATTGAGGTAACTGTGGTTGCCGATGCACTCATGGTTGCAGCAGTTAATGCTGCGCCAATCACGATAGATAACTTAGTAGCTTTATGATTTTTATAGTTTTTATACATTTGATACTCCGTAAATTTATTTTCCGTTGAATGCAAATAGCTCAACGAGATTGTTTAAATAGTGTTTCCTTTGAATTTATCCATCAGTATTTACTGACTAATTCAAAGTAGCATTATTTTTCATAAGTTAACAAAGTGTTAATGATTGGTTAATATTTGATCGATACAGTGAGCGTAAACTAAAATATACGAGCGTAATATTGTCTATTGTATACATATCAATAATTGATTTAAAATCAACCAATTATTGATATGGTTAAAAATATTGCATATTGAGTGCTCTGTAATAAAAATTTAATAAAATATTTTTATTACAGAGCTAAAGGGGGTGTTTTAGTGAAAATATAGAAGGTAAAATTAAGATAAATGGATAAAACATGTAAAATAATTTTTGTGTATAATGGCATAAAAATATTGATTGATTTGCGCTTCTATTGGCTATTTTTCGGAAAAACATTGCCATTACCCTCAGTTATCTCAACAAATTTGACAGAGATATTACCGATATTACTGGGATTTTGACCACTCACTAGGGCTAATATGGTAATAGATAAAGCATTAGCGGTTGATGAAGTAACGATTACAGAGACCAGTTTACGCCATTGACAACCAGTAAAGCCACATTGGCCTCCTAGATCCATTTGGTTAAACTTAACTTGGTGTTGTGCCAGTGCCTTATCACTTAAGTAAGCCTTTATGCTAGGATGATTTTTTACTGCCTCAATAGCGATATCTTCAGAAAATACCGGACTCGAAAAAAGAATCATCAACAGAGTTAAAATTTTCATATTAGGTCTACCATCAAATTATTCTCCCAATAAATAGATACATAATATAAACATATTGTTAACAAGTGCGCTATGGATAAGTTATTATTTGTTAATTTGGTGTAATGGGTATTGCTGAAGTAAAATTACTGCAAACCGAGTTATTAATAACTATCATAGGCTCTCATTAATAGCGGTAATAAGGTTAGCGCTATATAGGCAACAGTAAACTAACGTAAAGTAAATGAGTTTACCTCAACCTATTGATAACCTGAATTTATAATCCTAATTTTAACTAATTTAAAAGCTAGTTAATGCGATGGATATAAAAGTACAGAAAAAGTTTGCTAGTTACCCAACCACCTTGCAGCTGTTAAAATTATTGTTAAGGGCAAATGATGTTTTCATTCAATGGAATTGATTGGCTGAAAGTTATTCGAAATCAATAGGCTTATCAATATGAAAAAGTCAAAAGCGTTTAAGCTATGCTATTTAGTCATTGGGATATCTCAGTAGCTTTTGAGATGACTAGTCCAAAGGGTTATACGCCAGTGTTAATGGTTATTGGGAAAAACTAACTAGATTATTTGCTCCACAGGTTATTAGAAAGTTGACAGCATTGTATTTATTGCTGGTAGTTATACCATGAACTAAAAACAGAGAAATTTATAAAATTAAATTGAGGAATGTCAGGTCTATTAAGCTATACACCATGACTTATTTTTGGAATTCCCTTTGTTGCGCAGTTTTGCTATTCAAGCCGTTATATTTCTAGTTGCTTTTCAATTGTTGTCTTTCTTGAGAGAAACCAGCATGTTAGCGACAGATACACCACTAACCGATGTGGTGGTGTCTGTCAGTGGCGTCAATATTAATAACATGCCAACGTTGATGGGCGATACAGTGTCATTGCATGCCCAAGGAAAAATCACTATTTTGTATTTTTTTGCGCCTTGGTGCCAGGTTTGTCATGCCAGTATTGATAATTTACAAGCCTTATATCAAAAAAATGAGCAGATAGATGTAATAGCCATTGCTATGGATTTCACCAGTAATAAAGAAGTGATGGGTTTCACCAGTAAACATCAGTTAACCTTTCCCATTGCGTTAGGTAATGAAGCTATTAAACAAAGTTTCGAAATCAGTGGATATCCCAGTTATTACGTTTTAAGTGAAGAAAATGTGATTATTAGTAAATCTATGGGATATTCTTCAGAGTTAGGGCTTTATTTACGGTCGTTATAAAATCTTTTAAGCCGATATATAGTGATCTGCCAGTTGTTTGTGTACACTGTATTATTCAATTATTCATTGGCGTTATGCCAAGAAGATAAGCCAAATAAGTAAGAAACAAATATTATGCAAATTACTGACAATTTCGACAGCGGTAACATCCGCGTTATTGATGCATCTGATGCAGCAAACATCCAACTAGAAATTAAACACGATAATCAATCTGATTTTTATCAGTGGTTCCACTTTAAATTGCAAACTGACACTTGTGTTACTGGCGATCGCCAAGAGCATGTTATGCATATAATCAATGCTGGTAAATCAGCCTATGTTGAAGGCTGGAAAGATTACCAAGCGGTTGCTTCTTATGACCGCGAACATTGGTTTCGAGTACCTACTGTATTTGATGGGGACAAATTAACCATTAGCTTAATGCCTGAATTCGATTCGGTATATTTTGCTTATTTCGCGCCATATAGCTATGAGCGTCATCAAGATTTGATCCACAGTGCACAAATGGACATCGATTGTCAGTTACAAGTGTTGGGACAAACCATTGATGGCCGTGACATGAGCTTATTAAAAATTGGCGAGGAAGGTGAAGGAAAACGCAATATTTGGATTACTGCTCGTCAACACCCAGGCGAAACAATGGCAGAATGGTTCGTTGAAGGTTTATTAGACCGATTATTAGATGAAGACGATGGTGTTGCCCGTGCTTTATTAAATAAAGCGGTGTTCTACATTGTTCCGAATATGAACCCAGACGGAAGTGTTCGTGGTCATCTTCGTACCAATGCCGTAGGTGCTAACTTAAATCGTGAATGGTTAGAGCCAACAATGGAACGCAGCCCTGAAGTTTTCCTTGTTCGTGAAAAAATGCTGGAAGTTGGCGTTGATATGTTCCTTGATGTTCATGGCGACGAAGCACTACCCGTTAACTTTGTTGCTGGTTGTGAAGGTGTGGTGAATTACGATGCACGTCATAAAGCACTTGAAGATAAATTTAAAGAATTCATGGTAGCTATAACGCCTGAATTTCAAGATGATCGTGGTTACGATAAAGATGAGCCCGGCAAGGCACTACCAACGGTAGGAACAAACTGGGTAGGTAATCAATTTAAGTGTTTAGCTTATACCATTGAAATGCCATTTAAAGATAATGACCTATTACCTGATTACAGTGTTGGTTGGTCTGATGAGCGTAGTAGCTTGCTAGGCCGAGACTTTTTAGCGGGTGTTTACCATATGGTAGACGATTTACGTTAAGAAGATAAAAGAAAAAATTGATAGGCGAATTCATTAGGAATTCGCCTTTTCTTTATCTAATAAAAATATTTATGACTAGGGAGTTTATACCAATTCCCTTAAGTTTGTGATCTTGTTGTGCGAAGGAAAAATAAATCAAGGTAAGGCGCTCGATTGAGCAATAGCTGGCTATTGGAATTGAGAGCAACGAATTCTTGGGGGTATTTTAACCAGCACAAGAGGGCAATAATTTAATGGAATTGGTATTAGTCGTAGATTAAGAATTCAAAATAAAATAATAACAATCAAAGGAGTTAACCGTGCAAGAACTTGTCAACAGTATCAATGATATCATTTGGAGCCCTGCGCTAATTTACTTGTGTTTAGGTACAGGTTTATTTTTTACCGTGATAACGCGCTTCGTACAAATACGTCATTTTAGAGAAATGTTTCGATTATTACTTTCAGGTAAAAGCTCAGAGCAGGGGATTTCCTCATTTCAAGCGTTAGCTGTGTCGTTATCGGGTCGTGTTGGTACTGGTAATATTGCGGGTGTTGCTGCTGCAATAGGCTTTGGTGGTCCAGGTGCTGTTTTTTGGATGTGGATTGTCGCATTTTTTGGCGCCGCAACGGCCTATATTGAATCAACTAACGCGCAAATATATAAAGAAGAAGAAGACGGTGTATATCGTGGTGGTCCAGCTTATTACATTGAAAAAGCCATGGGGCAAAAATGGTATGCTTGGATATTTGCTATTGCAACGATAGTGGCTTGTGGTGTGTTGTTACCCGTTGTTCAATCTAACGGTATTGGTGATGCGTTAGTTAATGTCTTTGGTAATGGCGGTACAGTACCTTCATTCTTAGGTGAACTTGCTTTAACTAAAGTGTATGCTGCGACTTTTATTGTACTGATCTTAGGCTTTATCATTTTTGGTGGTGTTAAACGTATCGCTAACTTCACCCAAATTGTCGTGCCGTTTATGGCATTAGCTTATATCATCATTGCCTGTGTGATTATTGCTTTGCACATTGATATTTTACCTAGCATTTTCATGTCCATTATATCTGATGCCTTCACGCCGATGGCGGGTTTTGGTGCTGCGATTGGTTGGGGTGTAAAACGTGGTGTTTACTCTAATGAAGCAGGACAAGGTACAGGACCTCATGCGGCAGCAGCTGCTGAAGTTGAACATCCAGCGCAACAAGGTTTAGTGCAAGCTTTCTCTGTTTACATTGACACCTTATTTGTTTGTTCTGCCACCGCATTTATGATTTTAATAACTCAGTCATACAATGTTATGCCAGAAGGTAGCAGTACTTTTGTTGTGCAAAACCTAGCTGCGGACGTGGTGATTAGCGGACCAGCCTTTACACAAATTGCTGTTGATAGTGTCTTAACAGGTTTTGGTAAACCATTTATTGCCATTGCTTTGTTCTTTTTTGCCTTTACTACCGTACTTGCTTATTACTTTATCGCTGAAAATAATGTTTCATACATTAACCGAACTATCAAAATACCAGCATTAAGATTTGCTCTAAAAGTGATTATTATGTCTGCAGTATTTTATGGGACAGTCGCTCAACCAAGTGCCGCTTGGGGTCTAGGTGATATAGGTGTTGGTTTGATGGCATGGCTTAATATTATTGGTATTCTTATCATCTTCTTTATGGCTAAACCTGCGATAAAAGCATTAAGGGATTACGAAGCGCAACAAAAAGCAGGTGTTAAGACTTATACTTTTGACCCTAAAAACCTAGGTATTACCAATGCTACTTTTTGGGAAGATCGAATTGCAAAAAGCAAGTCAGAAGACAGCACAGAAGCTAAAATAGAAATCAATAAAGATGTAAATCAAACTAGTTAATTTCGGCTTCACAAACAGCTGCAAGCAGCTAAAGAGTTAGTCAGTTAAAAGCCGCTCAACATGAGCGGCTTTTTTATGTCTGTAGGTAAATACTTCAGGACAAGGCGCTTGGTTGAGCAATAGCTGGCTACTAGGATTGAAAGAAACGAAGGGCAGGGGGTTTTTGAGCAGTACAAGTAATACCAATTCCATTAAGTTTGTGATCTTGTTGTGCGAAGGAAAAATAAATCAAGGTAAGGCGCTTGGTTGAGCAATAGCTGGCTATTGGAATTGAGAGCAACGAATTCTTGGGGTATTTTAACCAGCACAAGTGGGCAATAATTTAATGGAATTGGTATAAGACATAATTTAATTAAACGGGTATTACTTAACCTGAACGTTGGATAATGAATACTTGATATTTACAAGAACAAGTAGCGATATACTGTATCAATGTTTAAATTTATTCGATTATCAAGGCAAAACGTTTATGAATAACGGGTTATTTATCGACGTTTTAACGCTGAGAATTGAATAAAGGGGAATATTGAGTAAATACTGCATATCCATAATTCAGCTTGCTTACACTTAACGCATTGTCGTTTACTTACTTTGCACTAGCTGAGCACGAAACTCCACCGGCGATAATCCAGTATGTTTTTTAAAAGCACGGGCAAAAGTACTGGGTGAACTATAACCTAGCTGATAGGTTATTTCGGTAATTGAAATACTGGTTATTGCGAGTTTTTGTTTGGCTAACATAAGACGTACAGAGGTGAGTAATGTTAAAAATGATTGTTTTTCTATACTCAGTTTGCGTTGTAATGTGCGCTTGCTCATATGAAGTTTAAAGGCAATGATTTCTTCTGTAGGACAGCTTAATGGTAATAGCTCATTAATTATTTGTATTACTTTAGTGCTAGTTCCAGCATTGTCCATGGAAGCCAAGTGTTTGTTGATGACCATCTCGTTCATCTCAACTAACTCTAGGTCATGGGTTGGCAATGTCTCCGTTAGTAGTGCTTTAGAGAATGAAATACCATTTACGGCTTGGTTGCCATAAACAGGACATTGAAAATACTCTTCATAAGCTTGGTTATCTTTGTCAATATCAAACGTAAAGTAGACACCCGTTGCCGGTATATTTTTTCCTGCAGCTAAACGAAACATTTTTAAGAAAAAACCGATACCAAGCTCTATCGCACAGGGATGGATCTTAATACTATCCTCCGGCGACAAGCGCTTTTGATATTGAATTAAAATTTCTGTTCCGTTTTCATTATTACGTTCAATTAACTCGATTTGCATAGCCGTATTAATCAACTGGCTACTGGTAATAAAACGCTTTAGGCCTTCTTCTAGATTGGCACTGGCAAGCCAGGCCAAACCTATACTCTTTAGATAAGCGGGTTGAAATAGCGAGGCAGCCACTAAACCCAGTTCATTATTGTTAGTTTCTTGTACTGCCAGTTTCCACAAATTTGCCATGTTGTCCATAGGAATACGGCTTTGAGCATCTTCGCTTATATTAATGCCCGCAGCAGAAAAAACAGCTTTGGCTTCAACATCGTAAATAGCCAGCACTTGTGCGATGAGTCGTGGGATGGTGGAAAGTGTTGTTTGGCTCATAAATTCTCTACGGTTACTGACGTAGCAACTATAATTGCTAGTAGGTTTATTGATTTAACATTCTTGGTCAATCTAGGTGCAAGTTGTCGTATTTTGCACAGTAAATGGCGCAAAATGTTCAGCAAGCAGAAGCTAATTCTAGCATTATAGCGTTGCAAATAATTCATTTATCTAGGTTAGTTATGTTACTTAAAATACACAGAAAAGTTACTACTATTGTCGGAGTACTATGTTCAGCTTTGCTTCTAAGTGGTTGTATGAATATTACCGATCAACAAACGTCAGGTTTTTTAAAAAACTACGAAGGTTTTGAAGATGTGTATGATCCTGATTATACCAAGGTCTATCGAAGTGATGATTTCACTATTGATATGATTGCTGATATGCAACGTATTAAATTAATACCATTTGAAATGATGGTAACCCCCAGTCCTGAGGCAAATTTCTCGTCACAAGACTTAGCTGAGCTTTCTCAATATTTTCACAAACAAATGTCTACTCGACTTCTTGCGAATAATTATAAAATTGTTGACCATGTTGGCCCACGCACTATCACTATCCAAGGTGCGTTTTCTGGTGTTAAATTTGACGATCCAGAATTGATGCCAACAGATTTCATTCCCTTTCGTATGGTATTAAATGCGGGTAATTTTGCTTATTTGCAAATTGCAGATAAAAGTGATGTCACCACAAAAGTTTCTGTTGAAATTGAGTTTTTAAAAGGTGTAAGACGTGAACGTATTTTAGCAGCAATTAGCACCAAATATGTTGACAATACTATCGCCAATTCAGGTGCCGATAATATGACTGTAGTCAAAGCGCTATTAGATATGTGGGCTGAAAAGTTTGTCGATCGTATGGTAGAAATCCGTGCTGATAAATACGAGAAATAACAGGGGATTCTCTGTTCTACTCTTAACGTCTCCAGTCAAATACCACCCTACAATATACTTAAACCCGAGAGCTAATCTGCAATGAATTTCAACCAAATAATAAAACCTGCCGTAATCTTTATGTTTGCCGCTACTTTTTTAACCGCGTGCGAAAAAACGAAAGAGGTTGAGTCAAAATCACAATTAAGGCCGGTAAGAACTTTTGTAGTGCAAACTGTTGATGTTGGACAAATATTAGAGTTTACCGCGGTTGTAGACACCGTTAACCGGGCAGATCTGTCTTTTAAAATATCTGGTGAATTAACGGATTTTTTGGTCAAACAAGGTGATAGTGTTAAAAAAGGTGACATCATTGCTAAGTTAGATGATGCCGACTTACAAATATATTTAGCTGAGGCTCAAGCACATTTTGATAAAGCTATGGCTGACTTTTCACGAGCACAAAACCTGCTTAAAACCCAATACATTTCCGCATCGGAATTTGATCAAATCAGAGCCAATGCACAATCCGCTAAAGCACAGCTAGCAAGTGCTAAAAACAACCTTGATTACAGCCTTCTTAAGGCTTCTTTTGATGGCATTATTGCTAAGGTCTACAGTAAGAACTATCAAGAAATAAATGCGAAAGAACCCATTGTTAGGCTACATGATCTAAGTCAAATTCAATTAGTGGTTGATATCCCTGAAAGTATCATGATTCATTTACAAAAAAATTCAACACAGGGTGTCGTTAGTGCAAAATTTAACTCGATAAAGGGCAAAAGCTTCCCTCTACAGTTTAGTGAGGTCGCAACTCTTGCTGATGAAGTGAGTAAAACCTATGAAGTAATCTTTACTATGAAAGCGTTGAAGGGCTATGTGATCCTACCTGGTATGACGGCATTAGTCAGTGCACAAGTATTACTTGCAAAACAGAATACGAAAATACAACCAAGCTTTTATCTACCCAGTAATACCGTCTTAAAAGATGAACAAGGGCATTTTGTTTTTGTTGTAAATAAATATAAAGCGGGTGTCGGAAAAATATCACGAAAAACAGTAGTCATTGGCAATATAACCTCGAAAGGTATTGAGATTTTTACCAGTATAAACTCTGAATTAGTCTCAGGTGATCATGTAATCAGTGCTGGTATGAGTAAAATATCTTCTGGCAGTTTAGTAAAGTTTAGCCAAAGTGACGATTTAGCCGTTGCCTCTCAGTAATCGCGATCCATCGTAGAGTCGCATTATAACGTGCAATAGCAACGTAAAGTTGTCATTCACAATTAACAAATATCAGTTATTAAATATCAGTTAATAGCAAACTTCAGGTACCTTTATGAATATCACACGTATGGCTATCACCAACAATCGCACAACATTTATGTTGCTAATAGTGATGTTGTTTTTTGGTGTTAATGCTTATAAAAATATGCCAAAAGACTATGATCCAGGTTTTATTATTCGTACAGCTCAAGTGATCACACAGTTTCCAGGAGCTAGCCCAGAACGTGTTGAAATGCTAATTACAGATAAGTTAGAACGGGTCATTCAAGAGCTACCTGAATTAGATTTTGTTAAAAGTGAATCACGCACTGGTATTTCAATTATCAGTGTCAATATCAAAGAAAATTATCGTAATTTAAGACCCATTTGGGACAACTTACGCCGGAAAATACAAGCAGCTCAAGTACAGCTTCCCCCTGAGAGCTTTCCATCGGTAGTGAACGATGAGTTTGGCGATGTTTTTGGTATTGTGATTGGCTTAACAGCGGAAGGTTACAACTATCGAGATATGAAGATTATTGCCGACCAAGTAAAAGATGCCATGTTGAGACTTTCACAAACCGCTAAGGTAGAAGTCTTTGGCGAGCAACAAGAGCACGTTTTTCTCGAATATGATAATGCCCATTTGGCTAATTTAGGCATATCACCAAGCCAATTAAGTGAGCAATTATCAAGTCGGAATATTGTTATTTCTGGTGGCAGTATTATCTTAGCAGACGAGCAAATTACATTAGAGCCAAGTGGTAATTTTGAAAACATTGATGAAATTAAACGAACCATCATTCAAATTCCAGGTAGTGAACGTCTATTATATTTAAGTGATCTTGTCACTATCAAGCGTAGCTATGTTGATCCGGTGCAATCGAAAGTGAGTTTATCCGGTGAGCAGGGGTTATCTATCGCAGTTGCGATGCGCGAAGGCGGAAATAATATTTTACTTGGTCAGCAAGTTAGTGAATTGATCAATGAACTTAATCAAAGCTATCCAATAGGTGTTGAATTTGAAGCGGTCTCTTTTTTACCTTTAGATGTCGAAAAGAAAGTTGACGATTTTTCTAGCAGTTTAATTCAAGCGGTAATTATTGTGACATTGGTAATGCTGTTGAGTTTAGGTTTTAGAACTGGTCTCATTGTCGCTATATTAATACCATCAAGCATGATTTTTGGCATACTTATCATGTCATTTTTTAATATAGGCATAGATCAAATATCATTAGCTGCTTTGATCATTTCGTTAGGCATGTTAGTTGATAATGGCATTGTTATGTCAGAAAGTATTATGGTGTCGATGGAAAAAGGGAATAAAGCCATTGATGCCGCGGTTGATTCTGCTAATGAGCTAAAAATTCCACTGCTTACTTCGTCATTGACCACAGCAGCCGCATTTTTGCCAATATTCTTAGCGGAGTCTGCTACAGGAGAATACACGGCGTCATTATTTAAAGTAGTGACTATCACCTTATTATGCTCTTGGATTCTATCAATGACCGTTATTCCTATGTTGTGTGTACATTTTATGAAAGTGAAAAAGACCACACAACTTTTCGATAGCGCAATTTTTGTTGGTTACCGAACCTTATTAACCAAACTACTACGTTTTCGATGGTTAACTTTACTGGTGACTCTAGTGTTATTTTTTATCGCTGTCTGGAGCTTGTCATTTATTCCTAAGTTGTTTTTCCCACCCTCTGAACGTACATTTTTTAAAATGGAGTTAGAACTACCCATAGGGACTACATTAACGGCTACTGAACGGGTAACTAGTCAAATTGAAACATATATTCAGGATGTTCTTAAAGTTAGACAAGATAGAACTCAAGGCGTTACTAACTGGGTTAGTTATATCGGTAATGGTGGGCCAAGGTTCTTATTAACACACAACCCCAAGCCGAGCAGTAGCAACTATGCTTTGATGGTTATTAATGTAACTGACAAAGAGTCAGTCGATAAAATAATGACTAAGCTTGAGCAGTTTAGTTTAGATAATTTTCCCGATTTATTAGTTAAATTACGTAAAATAGAGAATGGCTCACCGATTGAAAATCCAGTAGAAGTACGTATAAAAGGTACTAATACCGAACAGCTGTTCAAAATTGTTCAACAAGTTAAACAACGAATGACCGAGATCAATGGTGTGAAAGCCATAAGCGATAATTGGGGCATGCCGATTAAAAAACTGCAGGTCAATATTAACCAAAGCCGTGCTAGGAGAGCAGGGGTTTCAAGTAAAGATATTGCAATGTCATTACAAACAGGGCTTTCTGGTTATGAGCTGAGCCAATATCGGGAAGGTGATCTTGTTATTCCTATTACAATGCGCACTCAAATTGGTGACCGCCAAGATATTAATAAGTTACAAGCGTTAGCTGTATATTCACAAGTAAATGGGAGCTCAGTACCGCTTACGCAAGTTGCTGATATTAAAGTAGAGTGGCAATCTGCAAAAATTCTTAGACGTGATCGTTTAAAAACCATTACCATCGGAGGGCAAATCGACAATAGTATTACTGCTAACTACGCGTTTAATGAATTATTACCTTGGCTTGAGCAACAGCAAGAGCATTGGCCGATTAGTTATTCTTTTGAACTGGGAGGCGAATTTGAAACATCGGGTAAGGCCAATAAATCAATAGGAGACAAGTTACCTCTTGCTGGTTTTATTATCTTGCTACTACTCATCGCTCAATTTAATTCAGTACGAAAAGCACTGATCATCTTATTAACTATCCCGTTAGGTCTTATTGGTGTGACAAGTGGCTTGTTAGTGGGACAATCCTTTATCGGTTTTATGACGCTATTGGGTATCATTTCTTTGGCAGGTATCGTTATAAATAATGCCATTGTGTTATTAGAGCGAATTCAAATAGAACTATTAGCACTGCCAGAGCAGCCGTGTCTGGCGATTATTAATGCTGCGCAACAAAGGCTCAGGCCTATCGCGCTAACTACTGCGACAACAATATTTGGATTGATTCCGTTGTATTTAAGTGGTGGAGAATTCTGGGAGCCAATGGCAATTGCTATCATTGGTGGCTTACTCTGTTCTACCGTCTTTACTTTAGGCGTTATTCCGGTGGTTTATGCTGTATTGTTCTCTATTAAAACACCGGAAAAATCAGCAAAGTGTTAACTCATTTAATCTATCGTTGAATTTCCTCATTTCCATGTTTTTGCCTAGTGAAATAGCAATGCAGGTCAGGTATACTAAGTATAATTAGTGCAGATATTCACTTTTAACACCACCTTGAAAAAGGAAATGTTAAAGGTGAATATCTGCTGTCATCGCTTAATATATCATTACATGAGTAACTAAATGGCCGTTATTAATTGTCCGGGTTGTAAGAAAAAGATTTCTGATAAAGCAAAAAGCTGTAATCACTGTAACCTCGATTTATCAGAACTTGACTCCGATAAACTTGCCAGTATTAACCGTCTTCACTTAATTAATAAAACTCAACGTTTAATGAACTATTCATTTATTGCCATGTTATTATTTTGTGGTGGTTTTCTCTTTATGTTCTGGGATAATGTACAGCCCGGTAGCTGGCAACATACAACCGCCATGGTCAGTGCTATTATCGGTTTTGTTATGTACATAATCATTCGAGCTATGTTGCTCTTTACTAAACGTAAAGGCAGTTAGGGCATTTATATTACTAACTGTGAACAAACAAAACTTATTACCTATTAATATACTTATATTCCGGAATTCTGATGGATCTACTCAATACTATTGATGCCATGTCAAATGACATGTATTTACGCTTAAAATGTGCTGCGGAAACAGGAAAGTGGCCAGAAGGGACCGCCGTTGACAAAGCACAGCGTGCCACTGCCTTGCAACTAAGCATGGCTTATCAAGCAAGACACCTTGATAATGATGAAATGCTCACCATTGGTGCAGATGGCCACGTAATAGAAAAAAATAAACGCCAGCTTAAAGCCGAATTTTCATCAGCCAAGCCTGACGAAGAAATAAAAAAGTGCAGCAAGCCAAGCCAAGCAGATATCGCTTATTTCAGTAACAATGAGTTATAAATAACTTTATTACTTACCTGTTATTATTCAACAGAATGAAACCAAATTAATTATGATTTTCTCAACCTTATTTAAAACAAAAATTAAATGGCAACACAAAGACGCCACAGTTCGTATTACGGCAATTAATGACGAATTATCACCAGAAAACAGCGAGCAATTACTTATATTATCCGATCTTATCAAACAAGATGATAATGATCTTGTTCGTCGAGCAGCGCTAATCAAAGTAGCTTCTTTTGACTATTATCTCAAAGAAAGTAAAGAGAATAGCCTGGATAAAGTAAAACAATTTGCCGCTAAACAAGTCCATGATATTTTGGCGACCGATCATAAAATATCCCTTTCAAATGAACAAAAAGAAAGCCTATTAGCAAAACAACTCGTAACGCCATTGTTAGGCACCGCGTTATTAGAGGCTTGGCTTGCTCATGAGCAAGACAGTAAAATTATTATAAGCCTTTACCAACAAATCAGTGCTCGTAAAACATCAAGCCATTTACTTACTCATACTTTTAGTCAAAAACAAAATGCTGAGTTACAACATTTCATTCTTTCACAAGTTGAAGATGCCAAGCTGTTAGAAAAGTTAAGTAAAAAAGCCTGTAATGAAGAAGTAGCCAAGCAGATAGAAGTAAAACTTGCTGACATACAAGAGGCCATCGAAAAACCGCAGAAACTGACTAAAAAACTGCAACTTGTTTTAGCCAAGCTACAAGCGCTTAAAGATGTTAGTGATTACGGTGATTATAAAAAACGTAAGTCTATTCTAATTCATCAATGGCAAGAGTTTGACAATGAAATGGTTATTTTTACCGCTGACGAGTTAGCGGTCTTCCATGAAAAATATGAAACCATTATCAATCAACTAGAAAAGCTCTTTATTGCTAAAGCTGAGAATTATCAGCAACAAATTATTGCTGATAAATTAGCCCATGATAAACAGCAAGATAAAAAAGCATTCACCCAACAACTTAATCATATTAGCCAAGGGATAACGACGGCAGTATTTTCAAGTGACAATTTAGATGATGAACCATTTAAAGCACAGTTGTCAGAACTAGCTGCTGATATTAGTCGTTCAGTTCTGAACAAAACCGAACAACAAGCATTTACCACTCAAGTTAACCAATTAAATAAGCGTTTAGGAGAAATACCTGAGATTGCTGAGTCGGTAAGCCAAGCGACAAACTTAATCTCTAAGATATCGCAGCTGACTTTGCCTAAATCACTCGATGAATTAAATACTCGTCAACAGACCTATAACGATTGGCTAAAAGAATGGCGAGTAATTGAGCATAAGACGGCTGGAATTTTACCAGAGTCGATTACTCAAGCCCAAAAAGAAATTGTTAGTGCGTGGCAAGGCGGATTAAAGTCATTACAGAGTCAACAAAAAGAATTGTTTTTTCAACATAAGAAAAAGCTACAAGATATTAAGCGACTGTTAAATAACGGAAAATACAAAGTATGTTTCGGTTTGTTTAAAGGTATAAAAGAAAATATCCATCTACTATCTTTACAACAACAACAGCAATTACAGCGTGACTTTGACCAAGTTAGCGAAAAAATGGCTGAACTCAGTGATTGGGAACATTACATTGCGACTCCTCGTAAACAAGGTTTGTTAAAATCTGTTCAAGAATTAGTAGATACACCACTTGATAATCCAAATGAACAAGCGGCAAAAGTTAAAGAATATCGGGGCACTTGGAACTCTTTAGGTCATGCCGATGAAGATGTTGATAAACAATTAAATGAACAGTTTAACCAACTTTGTGAGCAAGCTTTTGCTCCATGCCGTGTATTTTACGCAGAGCAAGATAAAATACGAGCACAACATCTAGAGCAACGTGAAAATATATTAGCTAAAGCGGAACAGCTGGTTGTAGAGCTAAATAATCCCCCAGAAACACAGCAAATTGATTTTAAAAAGCTTGATGCTCAGCTAAATAGCTTACAACAGCAATGGAACAATGCTGGTGAAGTCGATCGTAATCTGTACAAAAAATTGCAGCAACAATTTAAAAGTACACTTGTACCTGTTAAAAATGCTATTAGTGCTTTTCAATCAAGCAATACGGAAGAAAAACAAGCATTAATTATTAAAGCCCAAGCATTATTGGCCAGTGACGATGTTTTTTCTGCGATAGAGTCAGTGAAAAAGTTACAACAAACTTGGCGGTCAGTTGGTTTCGCTGGAAATCATCAAGAAAGCCAGTTATGGCAGACATTTAGAGGTGTAAACGACCAACTTTTTGCTAAACGTCAGCAGCTTAAATCTGATCAACAAGTCGCGTTAACTAACCAACAACAAGCCTTTGAAGAAAAAATCTTATCTATCGAAGAGTCGTTTAACGCCTTGAGCAACCAAAAAGAGAATCACGATACAGAAGAAAGTAATAATCAATCATTAAAAGACGTTTTGCTCCAAGCTGAAGCCGTATTTAAAGATGTTATTGCCCACAAACCGGTGATTAAAGCCGTGGCAATGCGTATTGAAAATATGATTAAACAAATTGAGCTGTTAATTAAAAATAATGTACAAGCTAAAGAGCAGCAAAGTTGGTTGAATTTGTTTGAGTTAATGTCTTCACAAGCTCAAAATAATCAAGACATTGCAGAGTTATCAGCATCAGTGAGTTTTCATAACATGAATAGCTTTTGGCAAAAACGTTTTACTGAGCATGCGAAATTGACGTTAGCACCTGAAAGTAACCGTCGATTTGATAAAACTTTGGAAATTGAAATTCTAGGTAAAAGTGATTCACCGGTTGAATTAGCAGGACAACGCATGAAAGTTCAAGTGCAGTTAATGCAAGAACAAATGTTGTCAGGTTCTACTATTGATATGAGTAAACTTCTCGTTGACTGGCTAATGTTAGGTTCGTTAATCGAAGGTGACCTACCACTAATTGACCGTTTAAAAGCTATTTACTGTCAGTAATACTTTGAAAAACCTACCTGGAAACATTACCTGAGAAATAAGTCCGAAGATAATGTCTTAACATGACTAACTGAGTATCAATAATTGTTCAGTTAGCCATGTTCACAATATGTTGATGTTGCAGGAAGTAAAGAGAAAGTTAAGAGGAGTTAAATCTTGAACTATGCTGTAAAGAATCAAAATGGCTTTACCTTAATTGAACTCATTATTGTTATCGTCATTCTGGGTGTATTAGCGATTACTGCTGCACCAAAGTTCATTGATTTAACAAATGACACTAAAGCGGCGACACTTGAAGCTGTTGGTGGTGCGATGGCTAGTGGTCTGCTGCTCATTAACTCTCGAGCAATTATTGATAATGAGCAAATAGGCACAGGTATTATACAAATATCGGGTGTAGATATCCCTTTGTATAATGGTTACCCCTCAGTTGTTGGTACCGATAGCTTTCCTGCGCAAAATGCGCAAGTTAAAGCTTGGCTAGAAATAGATGCGGTTGATCGAAATACTGCAAATTTTAACCGAGATGCAGCACCCTTTTTTACCGATAAATCGACGGCTAATAACTATATATATATCTTTTTTATCGAAGATTATGATCAAAAATCAACAATTAAATGTCATGTTCGATACGAGAACGCTGTCACAATATCCCCGCAAAAACCAACAATCACAGTTGAAACATCTGACTGTTAACGAATAAATACAGGTTAGTTAACCTGAATTCTGGATAAGTAGCCCTTACTCAATATTCCCCTTTATTTGATTCTCAGCGTCAAAACGTCGATAAATAACTCGTTATTCATAAACGTTTTGCCTTGATAATCGAATAAATTGAAACATTAATAGCGTATATCGCTACTTCAACGTGTAAATTTCATTCTTAATAACCGTAAGCTTTTGTTTTTACTTAAACATTAAGTACTCATTATCCAGAGTTCAGGTTATGTATCTCACAATTTAGGGCGATCAACGTAATCCCCTTACATTTCTTCGACGTTTATGATTTAGTACTGGGTAATTAAAATAAATAATACCAGCGTATAAGGTACTACTCATCATGTTGAAAACCATGTTATCAAGAAAACTTCTCCTGTCAGGCGTAGCCTTAAGTGTTTTATTGGCATTGCCAAATAGCTATGCCCTGGCAGCAAATGCCGATGAAATAAATACTAGCCAAGCGAGTGACAAATTAGCGCAGGCTAAATGGTCTGTGAATGAGCCACAAGGTAAATTCACCACCGCGGATATTGATATACGTTCAGGTACATGGATGAATGTAGATTTAAGCCCTGATGGTAAAGCTATTGTTTTTGATTTATTGGGTGATATATACACCATGCCAGCTTCTGGCGGAGAAGCAAAAGCGTTAATGACAGATATTGCTTGGCAAATGCAGCCTAGATTTAGTCCAGACGGGAAATATATCGCGTTTACTTCAGATGAGGATGGTGGCGATAACTTATGGATTATGAAAGCTGATGGCACTGGTGCCAAAGCTGTCACCACTGAAACGTTTCGTTTATTGAATAGTCCAGCATGGTCACCTGATGGCAATTACCTTATTGGCCGAAAACACTACACTGGCTCTCGCTCTTTGGGCGCAGGTGAAGTGTGGATGTACCATAAATCTGGTGGCAATGGCGTTATGTTAACTAAACGTCCAAACGAGCAAAAAGATCTCGGCGAGCCCGCATTCTCTCATGATGGTAAATATGTCTATTTTTCACAAGATGCAACACCGGGCAAAACTTTTCATTACTCGAAAGATTCTGAAAAGGGCATATATAAAATTAAGCGCCTTGAGCTTGAAACAGGTGAAATTAAAGTGATCATTTCAGGGAAAGGTGGTGCCATTAGACCAACACTTTCTCCTGATGGAAAATACTTAGCATATATTAGCCGCGATGATTTCCAATCAAACCTCTATTTATATAATCTTAAAAGCGGAGCAGAAACTAAGGTTTATGACGGTCTAGAGCGTGATATGCAAGAAACGTGGGCCATACATGGCGTTTATCCAACCATGGCTTGGACACCTGATAGTGATGGTTTGGTATTTTGGTCAGGCGGTAAAATAAATAAACTATCACTCGATTCTAATAAAGCAAAAGTGATCGATTTTCATGTTAAGACCACCAAGAAAATACAAACGGCTGTTCGGTTCTCACAAAATTTAGATCACAATACCTTCGATACAAAAATGCTACGTGACGTTAAAATTTCACCTAACGGCAGAGTTGCTGTGTTCGAATCCATGGGACACATTTATAGCAAAACATTACCAAATGGCAAACCTAAGCGCTTAACGAAACAAAAAACACAATTTGAATTAAATCCCAGTTTTTCTCGCGATGGTAAAAAAATAGTTTACGTAAGTTGGGACGATAAAAACTTAGGGCAGGTGCGTGTTGTATCAAGTCGCGGTGGCAAGGGTAAAACGATTACACGTGAGCCGGGTAAGTATGTAGAGCCCAGTTTTTCACCTGATGGCAAAACCGTCGTTTATCGTAAAATTAGCGGCGGATATATTACCGACCCAACTTGGGGATTAAACCCTGGAATTTACACCGTATCAGCTAAAGGAGGCAAAGTTAACCTTGTAACTGAAAATGGCTTACAACCACACTTTGGCGCAAGTAATGATCGTGTGTATGTAACTCGAAGTGGAAAAACACCACATTTAGCTCGTATTGATATTGATGGTCAACATGATACTAAACTGTATCAAGGGAAATTTGCTTCGGAATATCGTGTTTCGCCAGATGGTAATTCATTGGCATTTGCTGAACGCTTTAAAGTCTTTGTAACACCCTTTGTTGAGCGTGGTGATGTTATCGATATTGGTCCTAAAGCAAAAAATCTTCCCGTAGAGCAATTATCAGTACGCGCTGGTGAAGGTATTAATTGGCATAGTAAATCAAACGAAATTTATTGGAGCCTTGGCCCTGATTTATACCAAGCCTCAGTAAGCGGTTTATTTGATATTAAAGCGCCAGTAGGTGATAAAACGAGTGACTCTGTAAAGAAGACTAAAAATACCGTTAAAGTTACCAAGTTAAGTTATATACAAAAAGTTGATATTCCATCGGGTCGTATTGCTTTTGTTGGTGGTAAAGTTATCACAATGGAGGGCGAACAAGTTATTGAAAATGGTGTTGTTCTGGTAGAAGGCAATAAAATCAAAGCGGTTGGGGTTAATGGGCAAGTCAATATTCCAACTGATGCTACCATCATTGATATTACCGGAAAAACGGTAATGCCAGGGTTGATCGATGCGCATGCCCATGGCTCACAAGGTAGCAGTGAAATTATTCCTCAGCAAAACTGGAAAAATTATGCTGGTTTAGCACTTGGGGTAACCACAATTCACGATCCGTCCAATGATACTACTGAGTTTTTTGCTGCGAGTGAAATGCAAAAAGCAGGAAAAATTGTCGCCGCACGTTTGTTTTCAACCGGTACTATTTTATATGGCGCGACAATTCCTGGTTACACCTCACATGTTGATAGCTTAGATGATGCTAAATTTCATGTTGAACGGTTAAAATCTGCAGGGGCCTTTAGTGTCAAAAGCTACAATCAACCCCGTCGAAACCAGCGTCAGCAATTTATTCAAGCAGCGCGTGAATTAGAAATGATGGTAGTTCCAGAAGGTGGTTCATTATTACAACATAATTTAACTATGGTTGTTGATGGTCATACGACGTTGGAACATTCTATTTCTACCGCCAAAATTTACGATGATATCAAACAATTATGGTCACAATCTGACATGGCTTACACACCAACTATGGGTGTTGCTTACGGTGGAATTTCTGGTGAAAACTATTGGTATGACACAACGAATGTTTGGCAGCATCCACGTTTAAGTAAATTTGTGCCAAGTGAGTTTTTAGACCCTCGTTCTATGCGACGCCCAAAAGCGCCACATCATCATTATAATCACCTCAACGTAGCGAAAGTTGCTAAAGAAATGCAAGATTTAGGTGTTGAAGTTAATGCTGGAGGACATGGCCAACGGGAAGGTTTAGCTATGCATTGGGAAATGTGGATGATGGCACAAGGTGGCATGACACCATTGCAAGCTATTCGTACAGCAACTATTTCACCAGCGCGATCTCTTGGCTTAGATAAAGACTTAGGGTCGTTAACCGTTGGCAAACTAGCAGACATGATTGTTATCGATGGTGATGTTAGTACCGATATCCGCTTGAGTGATAAAGTAACGCACACCATGATTAATGGCCGTTTATATAATGCAGATACTATGAATGAAATAGGTAATTACGATAATAAACGTAGCAAGTTTTACTTTGAACCTAAGTAACTAAGTAACTAAGTAACTAATTAGGGGAAGTGAAATAAACTAAGTTAAAGGCCAGTGAGTTATGTATTCTGGCCTTTTCTTAATAAAACGACTTAGCTGAATTAGTACTATACAGCACAGATTACACATGGAATGAACGGGAGTTATGGGTGAAAAAGTGTTTACAAAAAAAGATCATTGAAGTTTGTGATAAAAAAATTGAACAAAAGGGTGCAAATGTTGGTTTATCATTTTATGCTTTTTTTGCCAATAAAAATGATGACCCTGAATTATTGATGCAAGCGGCAACGTGGTGGATTAGCCATCAAAAACTTGATCACTTTGAAAAGGCTCTAAAAATTAAAGCTTTGGTCAAAGCAGAGCAACACTCTGTGTAGTGGTTAACGTTCAATGCATTAAACCTAACAAGCATTTAGTTAAATACAACTAATAAATCGGTTAGCCATTTCGGCTAGTCTGCGTTTTATCAAAAATCCAGGACAAACTTGTTTTTATAAACTTAGCGATAGTATTCGGTAGGTAAGACAAAGGTAAATAATTATGTCAGTAGTGTTATGTTATGGTGATTCCAATACCCATGGCTACATCGCAGGTACCGGTGCACGATATCCTTTTGATATTCGTTGGACTGGTGTATTACAAAATCAGCTAGGTAGTGGTGTTAGAGTCATTGAAGAAGGGTTAAGTGGCAGAACAACTACTTTTGATGTTCCAGGTCGTGCAGGTAGAAATGGTGCAGCTTTTTTACCTATTTGTTTAGAGAGTCACTCACCTATTGATGTTTTAGTGTTGATGTTGGGCACAAATGATGTACTACAAAAAACGTCCTTAACAGTACAAGGTGCAGCCAGTGGCGTATCAAGCTTAATCAATATCGTTAAAGAAACCTGTGCACATCTAGCATTAACAATGCCTAATGTACTGTTAGTGGCTCCACCTCAAGTAGCTGATTTAGAAGTCGCTAATGAACTTGGAAACTCACTTAGTAACGTAAAAACATATGATTTCTCTACGCAATACCGTCATATTGCCGATGTACATAACTGCAAGTTTCTTGATGCTTCAAAGCTAGTACACCCGAGTAAAATTGATGGTATACACCTTGATGAAGATGCACACAAAAAGTTAGGTATTGAAATTGCGCGCATGACGGAAAGCCTTTTCTAACAAAGCAAAACAAAAAACTATTTGCGAGTAAAACGAGGTAGCTGTTCACATTCCTTGCCTTAAATAACAAATGTTTGTTATCAATAAAGCTTCACGTGGCTGGAACTCACTGTCTACTGACTTTCATTCACGGTACAATAGCTAGTAATCGATGTAGTTATAGCAAGTTTCCTTGAAGGTCTTTATTTGAAAGTAATCATTTGAAAGTAATCATTTGAAAGTAATCATTTGAAAGTGTTTATTTGAAGATAAGTACGTCAACGCAAGTTTGCTAGCAACTGCAAAATAAAAAACGCTATAAGAGATAAATAATTTAATGAAACCATATGCTAATACTGCTGAGCTAATTGAAACATTAGAATTAGAAATACAATCACTTACTGAAACTATTACTACTTTAAAACAAGAGCCACAAAGCTTTAATGAACAAGTTATCTTTAAGTATATCGATACAGCTAGTACCGGAAAAACCAAAGATTTTGTTCGTTCATTGGGTGTAAAGTCTGAGCGAGGTTCATTATTTTCATCAGGTGATGTGAGCAAGCTGATTAAAAGTGGCGCTGATGATATTTCTCCTGAATTACTCGCCATCGCACGAGAAGTTGTCAGTATGAAAAAGAATAAACGATAAACGACAAATCTGGCTCATCGGGGGAGTCCCCACTATCGAAGCCAATAACAATAATATTAACTTAACACCGGTAGGCTTTACTCTATGAATAATCGTTTTACTTTTGTGTTATCAGCACTGCTTTATATCCCACTAAGCTTTACTGTTACACAAAGCTATGCACAATCAGATAACTTCTCTGAGCAGCAATTAATACAAGTAGAAGACATAAAACAACAAGCACTTGAAAGTGATTTAGCTTGGAACATTGTTGAGTCTTTAACGACTGAAGTTGGTCCTAGAATGCCTGGTACTCCCGGTGATAAAGCTGCTGTATCCTGGGCGGTAGCAAAATTTAAGGCCATGGGTTTTGATAAGGTTTGGACCGAACCTGCAACTTTCCCTAAATGGATTCGTTATGCTGAATCCGCAGCGGTTATTAGTCCATCGCCACAAAAATTGCATATTACTGCATTGGGCAACAGCATAAGTACACCTAAAGATGGTATTCAAGCCCAAGTTATTGAATTTCAAACCTTAGCTGAGTTAGAAAATGCTCCTGATAATATAGCGAAGGGTAAAATAGTATTTATTAATTATCGTATGAACAGAGACCGCGATGGCAATGGCTATGGCCCCGCAGTAAAGGCACGTAATCGTGGCGCTGTAGTTTCAGCCCAAAAAGGTGCTGTCGGTTATGTCATGCGTTCGGTAAGTACTGCAAATCATCGCTTTGCTCATACTGGTGGCAGTCATTACAAAGACGGTGTGACTAAAATTGTTACCTCAGCGATTTCAAATGCAGATGCGGATCAATTACATCGTTTAATTGCCTTAGGAAAACCAGTCACTATCAATATTAATGTGCAAGCAAAATCTATGGGTGAAGGTACATCTTACAATGTTATTGCTGAATTTACCGGCACGCAGTTTCCACAAGAGCATGTGCTTATTGGTGGCCACCTTGACTCATGGGACCTAGGCACTGGCGCATTAGATGACGGTGCAGGTGTTGCTTTAACAATGGCTGCGGCAAAATTAGCTGTTGCGAAAGATAAACCAAAACGCAGTATTCGCGTGGTTTTGTTTGCTGCTGAAGAATTTGGTTTATGGGGTGCTAAAGCTTATGTTAAAGCCGACGCACAGCGTATTTCAAAGATTGTTGCGGCAGCTGAGTCAGATTTTGGTGCAGACAAGATTTGGGCGTTTGAGTCGAAAGTTCATGCCAGTGCTTTACCTTTGGTACGCGAAATAGCAGCGGTGATGAAATCTCTTGATGTTGAATATATTGGTAAGAATTCAGCTCGCGGCGGCCCTGATTTAATTCCATTTCGCAAATTTAACATTCCAGAGTTTTCATTATCGCAAGATGGCACTGACTACTTTAATTACCATCACACAGCAGATGATACCTTAGATAAAATTGACCCTGAAAAATTAAGACAAAATGTAGCAACCTATGCAGTCTTTGCTTATATGGCAGCTAATGCAAAAACGCGCATCATAGGTAAAACAATTAAAAAATAGTGGTTAACTTACTTGAAGACGATTGAACGAGTTATTAGCTAGTTATTTAATTACTTAGGTTATAAGACAAATAAAAAGCACTGGTTGTTAGCCCAGTGCTTTTTTGGTTTTTATTGCTATATTAAATACGTAAAGTGCAATTATCATATAATACCAGACAGCCTACAGCTCAAGCTTTATCCATAATTAACCGATGATTAACTACCTGTTAACATTTAATTGACATTACATGTTGATTTATCTTAAAACCTATGCCAATTTTGTCTAAGAACTGATGTTCTGCAACAGGAAAATACTCCTTTAGATAGGGCTGTAATACTTAACAAATATAGCTTCCTCATAGGCAAGTGTTTTTCTCTTTGTTACGAAAGTAAGTATATGTAACAAAATTATTGTCATATAAGTTGTCTGATAAGCAAATATTTAACATCTACCAAAAGGAATAGGATAATGTCATTTTTTTCAATACCACATGGAGTTTATCGAACTCACGATAAAGATTCTGATACAGGTTTTACCCCTGAAACTATGATTGATATGTTGTTTAACTACAAAGCGTTTTTAAATACTAATGATAACGAAAGTGGCTCAATAGCTTCTAAAGGGCCAAACACAGTAAAAAGAATTGCCATAATCGGCTCTGGTGCCGCTGGTTTAGTGGCTGCATACGAGTTATCAAAAATAGATAATATTGAAGTTACCATATATGAAGCAGGTGATCGCTTAGGTGGTCGCATGGATTCGATCGTTATTCCTGATGGTTCATTGAATAATAAAATATTCGAAATGGGCTGCATGAGATTCCCGCCAACATCACACACCTTATATCACTATCTTGATAAGTTTAACTTAAAACCAGTACCTAACTTCCCAGACCCTGGTGTGGTGGAAACAAAACTACTTTATGAAAACCAAGTAATTAATTGGCCAGCAGGTGAAAGTACACCTGATAACGCAGACTTTAAACGTATAGGCAATGATTTTTCGAACATGTTAACTTGTGTTTTAGGCAGTGCTAGTCAACCTAATATTGTCAACCCAAACAAACTCTTTGATTTTTGGGCTATTTATCAAGCAGAGCCTACCGCAAAAACTAAGCAAAACGTTGTAAATGCATGGCAGTTAATAATTAACCAATACAGCACGACAACTTACTTTGAAGCTGTGTATAAGTTAGCTCAAAATACTTCAATAGTAACAACGCCATGGACACAAGAAGATATGAATAAATTTGGCGCACTCGGCGTAGGCTCTGGAGGGTTTGGTCCTCTGTACAACGTTAATTTTGTTGAAATATTAAGGTTGTTTGCCAATGGTTGGGAAGACAATCAAGAGTTACTACTCACCGGGATTATCTCGTTGGTTGATGCTTTTTGTGAGGCTATTGCCGATAAAGTATCCATTAGATTAAATTGTAAAGTCACGCAAATTGATGAATTTGATAATAACCAATATTCAATGTCGATAAATGCGGATGGGGGCGCCCGATGTACGGAGCAATACGATTCAATTATTGTTGCTACAACCACCCGTGCTATGGAATACATGGGCTTAACTATTGATGGCATTAAAAATAGCAAGGGCGTTTTACAAGGGCCTCCAGCTATATTAAGTAAAGAGCCTAAGGAAGCTATTCGTAATTTGCATTTAATGAATTCGTCAAAGTACTTTGTTACTACAACCAGTAAATTTTGGTATGCCGTCAATAATAATACCGGAGAAAACTTACCGTTTAATATGCAAACGGATGAGCTAATGCGTGGTCTATATTGTCTGAATTATGATGCTGACTTAGCTAATGGCAAGCCGAATACAGAAGGTAAGGGTGTTGTCTTAATAAGTTATGTTTGGGGTGATGATTCAACTAAATTATTAGCTTTAAGTGAAGAAGAACGTTTCCAACAATTTATAATAGCAATTAAAGCGATTAACCCTACATTTGCATTGCTGTTAGAGCAACAAGCAGAGAAAACACAACTCATTGATTGGGAAAACACCAGTAATTTTTATGGCGCATTTAAATTAAATTACCCAGGACAAGAGCAAGATAACCATTCAGCCTTTTTCCAATATCAAGCACAGAAACAAGGTGTGTTCCTTGCTGGTGATAGCGTTTCATGGGCAGGTGGCTGGTTAGAAGGGGCTATGCCAACGGGGGTAAATGCCGCCTGTGCTGCAGCCGCGCGTGTAGGTGCAACTATTGCGGAAAACTCACCCTTAACAGATATAGCAGCAACTATGTATAAATACGATAACCCACCAGCTAATGAAACCTACTCCCGTACACAAGAAGCTGATTCACCGGTGAAACAAACGAACACTCATAAAAAGGACAAAATACTTGAGGTGTAATTAACGCTGTTACGTTATGAGTATATTCTATGAAACAAAATTATGGGTAAGGCTACCTTTCCCATAATCATCATAATTTAGGGAAGCGTTATGTACTTGAGTGTTAAGGAACGAAACAAAACATTAAAACTTATTGAAACCTTAGGGCAATCACTAGACTCAAAAGTAATGAGAAAAGCGGCAGGTTTTGCACTTTTAGATTTATTAAAGTCAGATCAATTTGCATCGTTTGTTTGGAATGAAGACAAAAACAACTTCGATAAAGGTGTTTGTATCAATATATCTGATACCAACATAGCAAGTTACAGTGAATATTATCAAACAAGAGATCCAATCACTGCTAAATTGAGTGTCAGAAAAAATGCCACACTCGTCAATCAAGTAATGTCGCAGCAATCATTGATTAAGACAGAGTTTTATAACGATTTTTTAGCAAAAGATGGCTTACATTATGGTATTAACCTATATGCCTATAGTGGTAATAAAAATGTTGGTGACTTCAGGGTTTGGCGGAAAAAAACGCGTAATGATTTTGATGAAAAGTCTGCTTATATTCTTAATATTATCAAACCATACTTCTGTAATGCAATGGGTAATATTACTCAGCATGAAGCCGTATTAAATCATGCAGCGCAACAGCATTATCCTGCGAAGGTTGATATCAATAAACTGATGTTTAAATTTTCACTGACAAAAAGAGAAGCCCAAATTACGCTAGAAATTTTGCAGGGTTATAAGGATGATGACATTGCCACAAATCTGCACATCGCCTTTTCAACGCTTAGAAGCCATATTAAACACATCTTTTATAAACTGAAGGTAAACAGTCGCCCTTTATTGATGCGTAAAGTCTATTGTGAATACCAGTAGCGGTAAATAACTTAGAATACTAAGCGTTGTGTTAATTGTTATACCAATTTCATTAAGTTTGTGATCTTGTTGTGCGAAGAAAAAATAAATCAAGGTAAGGCGCTAGATTGAGCAATAGCTGGCTATTGGAATTGAGAGCAACGAATTCTTGGGGTATTTTAACCAGCACAAGTGGGCAATAATTTAATGAAATTGGTATTATTTAGCAACAGTTAAAAATCATATTAAATATCCCCATTTATGGGGATATATTCCTCTAAAATTTAGTCTTATTATCATATTTACTTGTTCACAAGAGACTGAAACTACACAAATGATCAAAATCTTAGTTGCAAATAACGATTTATCGAAAAGACGATTTATTCTTTATCAAGTTAACAGCACAGATGAAAACATCAACGATTATGTTTGGGATAGCAGAACCTTAGATGATAGTGGTAGTTGGATGTTAGAGTTTCCCTTAAATATTAAAACCGCAAGTAAAGTTGAACAAGAGAGAGGGCAGTGGGAGTTAACGTGTGATACACCACAAGCACCACGAGGCATTGTTAAAGGGAGTAAAGACCCAATAGGCCATGAAATCGACATAACTTATGTTTCAGGTGCGGGTAGAGTTAACGCATTATTGTTAAAATCCAGAGAAGTCGCTCTAAGCAAGGATTTAACCCTAGATTCACTTGTTGGATTTAAATTGAATAACAGCTTTTTCATTGCAATATCCGATAATATGAAACGCGGTGATATAATAGTCATTAACGAACTTATTGCAACATACGAAATTGATACACGTAACAATCAACTGGTTGATATGTATGAAGTAACGGCTACATCGAACAACACTAGCAGTGAGAACACTACTGATTTAAACAAAAGGTATATTGAACCAGCAAATGTTTAATACTTTCAGTTAACATATCGTTATCCATAAAGGTTTCGCGATCACGACATTTAACTGCAATGGATTATAATGTTTTAATTTGATCGAAACATTTCATTTTCTTCATAAACAAGATACAACAGGGATTCATTTTTATATCTATATGTGGAGCCCTTTTTTTGTATGAAGCAACCAGACCTTAATTCTCTATCCGTGTTTATTACACTTTTTCATGCGGGCTCTACTCAAAAAGCGGCGTTGAAACTAAATCGTTCACAATCTTATGTATCGAAAGTGTTATCTCAACTGCGAGACGATCTCGGCGATCCCCTTTTTGTTCGTACAACTCAGGGTCTAGAGCCAACAAGTTATGCTAATAATATTGCGCCAAAGATAAAAGAAGCATTAACCTTGATGCATTCGGCTGTTGAGCCAGAGTCGTTTAATCCCTTAATACTAGATAAGGTCACCCTTCATCTTGCCGCACCTTTTATAATCCCTATTGGTAAATTATTAATCGATAAAATTAGGCAGCATACTCCCGCCGTGATTGAACTTCGTGAATGGAGTTTACACAGCGAAGCATTAATACTTGAGGGGCAAGTTGATTTAGCCCTGCATGTACTCAAAGACAGATCGCAGAGTCTATATCAAAAAAAAATCATGTCAGTCAGCGGCCAATTTATTGGCAATCGCCAAGGGGAGTTTGTTAAAACTATTATCGATAATTACAATGAAAATGGTGGCGTTTATCAACTACTAGATACCAATATTAAGCCCGGAATTATCATAGATAACCAACATCTATCATCGCAGTTAATGGAAGAACACTTTACTTATGGTTTAGCTAACGACAAAGAGAAGCGCAATACGCCAAGAGATGTTGCCTTGATCTGTAAAGCCACTAGAAGAAGCTCCCCTATGATGAAGTGGTTAATGGCGATTTGTACCCCCATAATGCAAAAATCATCATGATAAGAGGATTATCAAAGTAATGAATGATTAAACACAAATTCTTTTAATTGATTGCTCAATCTTTTCATCATTACTACTGTTAATGTACACATCAAGGGCGCCGCCAATAAAGACCACAAACCCAAGTAAACCTATACCTGTTGCTGAATTTACCACAGCATAAATCATAGCTGACGAGCCGACAGTTATACGAATGTAGGCTATTGCAGAACTTCTTCTTGCTCCCCCTTGATACAAGTTCTTTTCTATCATAGTGATAATTTTCTTCTCTTCATCGTCACATTGCTCGTTAGCAGAGACATTAAATGAAAAAAGGATTGCGAATAATACAGCGGTGATTATTGTATTCATATTGTGTAGATGTAGCATTTTAATACGGATTAATAACGATATAATACCCGCAATGAAACCGCTTTTTGGAATAACGTTTATTCCAAAAAGCGGTATAGAAGCTTTAACGTACATAAATTTTGTGTAGAAAGGAGATAACGGAATTTATATAGGTATGTTCATTGAATAGTAGTTTACCAAGCTAAACTAATATTTACCGAATAGCGCCTGTCGGACTCATCTCCATATTCAGGCCCTGTTTGCTCTTCATAAGTTGCAAAACCAAGTCTAAATACCGAGGCAGTAAAATCTACACCCGCGGTTAATCCGCCCTGATAAATACCTGTCGCGATTTCTAAAGACGACCAACTATTATCATATATTAACCCAGAAATACCGAAGCGCAGGCGTTTGACAAAGTCTGTATCTTTATAATCACTAAAACTGACTTGACCATTTTCATCTAAATTATAGATGCGAAATTTAGCCGCATTAAACAAATCTACGTAGTCTATGGCAATACGTGTTTTTTTAATAAAGGAAATAGAAGGTTCAATTGAGGCGCCTATATTAACCGTTGTCGGCTGACCACCATAACTGTCGTCAAAATCGAGACTGCCAAAATTCAGTATACTTATACCAATAGCTGGTTTAAGCGCTGTTTCAGCATCAAATTGATAAATAGCACCTAAATCAAGGGATAACCCATCGCTGTCTTTTTCCATTCTATCGCGAAGTTCATCCTCCAAATCGTCACTATTTATCAGATCTGCGGGTGTTAATTTACCTTCAAATGACTTTTGAAAAAGATATTTAGCGCCTAGGCCAAGCTGTAAATCACCTTGCCCAACATTCTCGATGGTATAAGCATAAGCTGCGACTAATCCACCATAGGCGCGGCTTTGAACGGCTAAAACGCCATCAAGGCTGTTGGCATGGGGGGTTATGTTCACATCAGAGGCAGCAAGAAAGCCCACACTCCAAGCATAGTTAGCGTGGCTATTACTGATAGCGCTGTAATTGGCAACGTCAATGTGGGTGCGCTCACCAGAGTACTTCTCTAAAACATCAACTATTTCATCTTCATTATCACTATCGATAGCATCACTTAAATCACTAACAACATCGTTAGCATCTGTACTAGCGGTTAAGTTAATCCCAAGAAAGTCTACAACTAAACCATGTTCCTTAGATATATTTGCTATTCCAGCAGGATTTGAGAATACTGAGCTGCTGTAACCCCCAGATGAAACATTTGCTCCGCCCATGCCCATAATACGCATATCTTTGTACAGGTAAGCGAGATCACCAGCATGTGCTAAAGGAGGTAATGCAAGTCCGGCTAGTGCTGGCACAATCCATTTTTTCATTATGAATTTCCTTAGTTGTTATTTAAATAATTAATAATATCATCCATAGTGAAACAATCTTCACCTTCAGGCACAGCTGAGCAACCTTCACTTTTAATCTCTAATTTGAAATCCTCAATGGACTGTTGAACGTCATTATTCTCATCGCTAATGGAGTTATTTATTACCGCTTCAATACTGTCAAAACCATTATTTAATGCATCTAATAGATAATCTTTAGTGTTTAAATCTTCAACATCTTGACTTAATGGGCAGGCATAACAGGTAGTTAAGTTCACATCGTTACAAACTTTATAATCAAGTTCGCAATAGTTTTTAGTAAAAATAGTACTACCGAGTGTGGTTGACTCTAAAAAATATTCAGACTCACCTTGATAACTTATTGTTAGCGAATTGTAGTTTTTTTTATTACCGTTATCTGTGATGAATGTGACAGGCTCACTGTTATCTACAGTTACACCAGTTTCACAGTTGTTATACGGCGTTGAGAAGTTGATATCAGTTTTATGTTCAAAGCTGTATTTTAGTGCACAAGTTGATCGCAGCATTGCTGGGTTATCACCGCTGTCATTTTCTGCCCATGCCGCAACATTACCGCCGGTTAGCGCATCAATAGCCATTGTTGTTTTTAACACATCGATGAAACCGGTGATCAAACAAACAGTTTCTTGCGCTGATGTCGGAAATTCGATGGATTTACAGCTTTCAGTGTTGAGATAATCTTCAAGGGCCGAGCGCGAAATGGCTAAATCTGATAACGCTGTAGGTGTTGCTGCCTCTGTTATTTCAGCCACAAAACTATCAAAAGTGAGCTCTTCAGTAGCGTTGTCATCTTCAATCATGGCACGTAGCAGTACCGGTAATGTCATACCTGATTTACCTAAATACGCACTGCTCATATCTATCAAATATTCATTTTCGGGATAGGTTGATTGACAACTTTCATCCTCAAGACGTGTAATAGCTGAGTCAAACTTGCCATTGTCTAAGTCATTTTGAATGTAATAACGACACAGTTCGCTCTCAGCCTCATTACAACCATTAATTAATAACGTCGCGGGAATTAGTGCGAATAGATAAGCTGTTTTCATGGTAAGTTCCTTAAACAATACGAGAATATACTTTGTTTTTTTACAATTTGGAAAGTATAGATAAAATTTTGAAATAAGCCTGTTTAATCAGTTTTAAAGCATCTACATATACGCTAGACGAATGCCTTCCATTATTTCCAAGTACAAAAAAACCACTTGAATAGTTATTTAACTATCACTAAGTGGCCAGTCCTTTGTACTAAATATGATCAGAATAAACAGGTTTAAATTGTCAACTTCATGCTGTTGGCGTTATATCAATCTTTTACTGAAATAAAAACAGCCAGGTATAATGTAACGCGTTATGTAAATAAGTTGTTATTATCTTTTTATTACAGCTAAAGTGTTGAATATCTGTAATATAATGTTACTAAATTAATAGCTATTGCGATAGTAAATAATAGTTATTCATTGTATTCACCTCAACTGAAAACCTAGTTATATTATTAACTAAAAGTTATTTTCTGACAGCACAGTGGCTAAATTAATAGGCGGTTATTGGCTACCCAGCCAACCGAACTTTGTTTGCTGCCACGTCGTTAAACAAAGGCGTTTATTACTTATTATCTATATCAACGCTGAATATACAAATAAATATTTGGCAAAATCAATACCAACGGCTTTAATTCATAATATAAGAGCTCAAGTCATTTAAAACTTATTATCAACTTTACTATGTCATATTAACTAGTAATAAGTGCCTAATGAGGGAGCAATATCAATTGTATTTTCTGGCAAGGTACTGAGGAGTAATGATGTTATATACAATGTTTTTGATGGTGTTATTAACCTTTATTGTTGGTTCAATAACACTGAAATATAGGTATTCACTTGTTAAGAGTGGTGTGTTGCATCAAAAGTACTTTCAACTGATGAAAGAATCGGAAGTTCCTGAATTTTTTACTAAAAGTAAGCACTGTTTTAGTAATATGTTTGAAGTTCCTGTTTTATATTATGTTGTTTGTACTCTTTATATCAGCTTAGGTATTGATAGTTATATTGGTTTATTATTAGCTTGGTTTTTTGTTCTAATGAGATATTTTCAAGCGTACGTACATTTAACTTACAACTGGGTTTTTCATCGAATGTTATCCTTTTGGCTTTCGTTTCTTAGTGTAATAGGGTTATGGATAAACTTACTTTGCTTAACCTGAATTCTGGATAATGAGTACTTGATGTTTAGTTAAAAACAGCACCTTACGATTGTTAAGAGTGAAATTTACAAGTTAAAGTAGCGACATACTCTATCAATGTTTAAATTTATTCGATGATCGACGTTTTAATACTTAAAATCGAATAAAGGGGAATATTGAGTAAGTGCTGCTTATTCAGAGTTCAGGTTACTTACAAATATAGCAAGCAGCATTATTTCTCTTAACACAGCGTTATAACTCAAATATAGCTTTGGAGGTAAGTATGGATATCGTAAAGTACTATGATGAAAAAGGCACTGGCTCTGCAATTGTCTTTATTCATGGTTCATATGCTTCTACGTCTACATGGATAAAAATGGTTGAACATTTGTCACAGAATCATCACTGTATATTGATAAAGCTGCCAGGACATTGTGGAACCCCTGATCCTGAAGATTTTTCTGATCCAAGTATCGAAACCGAGCTGGTTATTATAGAGCAGGTTGTAAAATCATTAACGGATAAACCTATTCATTTAGTTGGGCATTCATTTGGTGGTGTTATTGCACTGGCAACAGCTCTTAAGGGAAGTTTGAAGATAAATCAAATGTCACTATTTGAGCCTGTGGCAATATCCACTTTGAATAATCAAATGAAAAATGTAATACGAGAGTTTCTTGCTGAGTATCGTCTAGATGCTGTCAATAAAGTTCCATTTGCTTGTGGTCAAGTAATCGATTTTTGGGCAGGGAAAGGTGCTTTTCAATCGTTGCCTAACTTTATAAAAGAGGGTATGGAACCTTTAGTTTTAAACAACATAAGGCACTGGGACTGTGAAGCTGCGATGAACTATAAAGCAGCTGACTAACACAAATAAATATCCCGACACGGTTAATCTGTGGCACTAACTCTAACCCAATTGCTGATGCAATATGTGATTCTTTGAATATTTTATTACCTCATAGCAATAAGTACATAATTGAGGGGGCGAGTCATTTTTTAGTTACCAGCCATGTTAGTGAATGTATTAAGGTACTTAGTGAGCAGCCTGGTTAAGTCAAATAGAAATTATAAAAATTGTTAATACGGCTCTTAAAGCCCACTAAATAAAGACATAATACAGAGAGTTTTTACTCTTTTGTCAGCTGCCCATCACGACATTCCATATGACTTTATAAGCGCTTAGCTAGGCTGTTTGCGTTGGACTATGTCAGTCTTGCTGTGTATGTGACAGCACTTGTGCATAAACCGTCTTTACTTTTAATACGTAACACCAACTAATTCGAAATTTCTTTTTCCCATTTGGCGGCCCAAGCTCTTAAAGGATCAAGAGTATTCATTAAAGATAACCCTAACCCTGTAAGTTTATAGCCCTCAGATGTTTTGAAAACCAGTTCAGCTTCAGTCAATTGCTTAATTCTTGTATTTAAAACAGAGGGTGACATACCGCCACATTGCTGTTGTAACCCTCTAAAACTGAGAATATTAGAGTTAAGTTCCCACATAATTCTCATATTCCATTTTCGACCTAACAGGTCAAAAACAGCCATGATAGCTATACCAGAATTTGATCCTCTAACTGTATTTTTAGGTAATGGTGTTGTCATAATTGTTGTGCTTCTGAAAAAGTAGCGGTATAGTTTGCTACGGAATAAGTAGCGGCATAGTTTGCTACGGAATAAGTAGCGACTTTATAATTAATCTATTTAAAAAGCGAGAATTATATGTATCTAGTAGACATGAACTTTATTGATCTAAATAAAATTACAGCAGAGCTAACCGAAAAGCATAAAATTTACCTTGAACAAGAATATAAATCAAACAAGCTGATGTTCGGTGGCAGAAAAGTTCCTAGAACAGGGGGAATTCTTATTTCACAACATGAAAATAAACACGAGCTTCAACAAGTTCTAAATTCCGATCCATTCGTAAAAAGTGGAGCGGTATCTTATTTCATTACGGAATTTATTCCTGTGATGGCATCTAAAGCTTATGAGAATATTTTAACTTAAAAATTTGTTAAGTAGAGACAAAATATAGTTGGTTTAACTCGCTTTTTTGAATACAGTAGCTTATCGTAATTAACGTATAATAGGGCACTATGTTCTTTTTAGTGCCAATTCTAATACCACGAAAAGGAAGTCAAATGTTCATAGTTTCACTTAATTATACCTCTAGTCTTGAAGAGATAGATAAGCATATATCAGAACACCTCATACATCTCGATAAGCAATACTCACTTGGTAATTTTATAGCATCTGGAAGAAAAGAACCGAGAACAGGTGGCTTTATTCTAGCAACTGTTGAGTCTAAAGCGGAATTAGAAACTATTTTGACGAACGACCCTTTTCATCGAGAAAAGTTAGCTGAGTTTGTGGTTACCGAATTTATACCGACTAAAACAGCCCCTGAGTTGAGTTTTTTACTAAGTAGTTAAATTACTAAGTAGTTAAAAAGTACATTACAAAAACTTTAAGCGAAATAAATACAGTAGGCTGTTATCTATTCCGTCGACAGATTATAGCAATTCCATTAAGTTTGTGATCTTGTTGTGCGAAGGAAAAATAAATCAAGGTAAGGCGCTCGATTGAGCAATAGCTGGCTATTGGAATTGAGAGCAACGAATTCTTGGGGTATTTTAACCAGCACA
>Ga0209291_1000264_pt1 | contig 51968 bp, 50 predicted proteins | sample GOMGulsemesocosm_FD_184633 | JGI IMG/M metagenome (GOLD analysis project Ga0209291, IMG submission 184633) | Methane-oxidizing microbial communities from mesocosms in the Gulf of Mexico - GOM9B Gulf of Mexico (SPAdes) (version 2) | ecosystem: Environmental > Aquatic > Marine > Cold seeps...
AACACCAGGAGTTGTTTCAATAATTTCAACGGTACCTTTTTGAGCAGCGTGAAACTTTTCAATATTATTTTTAGCTAAATTGATAGCTGATTTTAATTCATCAGAAACCAATGTGATCGCTTCAGAAATTTCATTTTCACTTACAGAAAGATTTGTTAATGTAACACGATCAAATTTTTGGGCATATTGAACTAGTGCTTGATCTTTGTCAGTTTTGACATTTTCTAAAACGTCAGATACTATTGCATCTAATTTGTTGCGTGCGATTTCTGGGCGCTTTACTAAGATTTTACAGTCTTGATTACTAGGGTATCTAACTACTTTCATTACAATACAATTTTATCAATAGGAACAATTAAAATACCTTCTGCTCCAGCAATTTTTAACTCGTCAATAACATCCCAAAATTTACTTTCTTCAATAACAGAGTGTAAAGAACTCCAACCTTCCTTAGCTAAAGGTAATAATGTTGGACTTTTCAATACTGGTAAGATGTTACTTACTTCTTCAATTTTATCATTAGGCACATTCATTAGAATGTACTTCGTGTTTTTAGCTCTTAAAACCGATTGAATTCTAAATACTAATCGGTCAAGTATCGCTCTTTTTTCTGGAGGAAGTATACTAGATTTTGCTAATACCGCCTCAGATTTTAAAATAACTTGTGTTTCCCTTAAACCATTTTTGAATAAGGTGCTTCCGGAGCTTACAATGTCACAAACACCCTCTGCTAAGCCAATATTAGGCGCTATTTCTACTGAACCAGAAATAACGTGTATTTCCGCATCAATATTATTTTTTGATAAATAGGTTTGTAAAGTATTTGGGTAAGAAGTTGCTATTTTTTTTCCATTGAAATATGCTAGCTCATCAGAAATAACATCTTTAGGAACAGCTAAGGATACTTTGCATTTAGAAAATCCTAGTCTTTCAATGATTTCAACTTTTTTATCTTTTTCAATCAATAAGTTTTCTCCAATAATAGCAATATCGACAACACCATCTTCAAGATATTGTGGAATATCAGAATTTCTTAGGTATAAAATCTCTAAAGGAAAATTAGAAACAGAAACTTTTAATTGATCTTTACCGTTGTTGACATCAATCCCACAATCTTTTAATAATTTAAGGGAATCTTGATTTAGTCTTCCGCTTTTTTGAACGGCAATTTTTAGTGTACTCATTTTTTAATTGGATAATGCCTGAGTAAACTTTAGGGATATAAAAACAAAAAACCCGTCTGATTACTCAGACGGGTTTTGAAAAATATTGTTGAAATTACATATATCAAATCCTGCTCGCCTGAATGCAAGTATGAAAATGATGATGATGTAATTGATTAAAGTTCATGATAATAATTTGTAATTATGAGGACAAAGCTAAATAGTTTTTTCAGTTGGGCAAAGTATTCTTGCTTAAAATGTAAAAATTATTTTTTACGTTCTTGAATAAGAAGCGATAATTCTTTACCGTAAATAGTGTTTTTTGCCTTTTTAGAAAGTCCGTTGTAAATAGAATCTAGGTACTTCACATTAGCTTCTGAAATTTCTCTAGCACCAATATATGCTGCTACTGAGGTTTTTTTATTGTTTAATGCAAACTGTATAGATCTAAGGTATTTTGAACGCATTAAAGAATTCACCTTTTTGTCTAATACAACTATATTTTCCTGGTCATTTTTAAGTTGCGCTTGAATAAATTCTATGTTAGCTTTACCTAATTGTGTGTTAATGTTTTTTAAAGAGTTTTGATATTTGGTATAAATCTCATGATTTTTACTCCCTGTAATACTTACTTCAGAATTTATTTTATTTAAGTGTGTGTGTAGTTTCAACTCCCCTTTTTCTCCAAAGAAAGTTATTCTATCATTATATTCTGTACCATCAACTTTATCAACATAAATGTAGAATAATTCTGGTGCTTCTACAATGGTACTTAACGAGAACGTGTCATTACCATTAACTACAATAGAGTCAAGATTGATTAATGAGCTGTCTTTTATTTTTTGTAAATAAACAGTTCCTTTTTTTAAACCTGTTATTGTTGCTTCAATATTCATTTCGTTTTCTTTTTTACAAGAAGCGATACTTATGATTAAGACTAAAAGGAATATTATTTTTCTCATATTAAAAATGCATTTTAAGATTTCTATGTAAATGAAAATCTCATTTTGAATAAAAATTAACGATAGTGCAAATATGCAATTCTTTAAGTATTATGCCAATTATATTAGCCAGAAACAGCAACTATTTCCATTAGTATTGTACATACAATTGCTGCAATGGTACCAATAGCGTACCCCATAACCGCAAGTAGAACTCCTACTGTTGCTAATGAAGGGTGGAAAGCAGATGCAACAATAGGGGCTGATGCGGCACCACCAACATTTGCTTGACTTCCAACTGCTAGAAAGAAGTATGGCGCTTTTATTAATTTTGCAATCACTACTAATAATAATGCATGTATCGTCATCCAAATTACACCAACAGCTATTAACCCAGTATTGTCTAAAATCAATGCTAAATCCATTTTCATTCCAATTGATGCAACTAAAATATAAATGAATACACTTCCGAATTTACTGGCTCCTGCACCTTCATAGTTTTTGGCTTTAGTAAACGATAATAGTATTGCTACAATAGTTGATAATGAAATCATCCAAAAGAAACTTGAGCCAAGGAAAGTAAACATATTTCTTGTAAATGGGTCATCAATACCTGCTACAAAATTCTCGCACAATGGAGCCAAATAACCTGATCCGAAATGAGCAAAACTTACAGTTCCAAATGCTATAGCCAACATGATCATTATGTCTGTCAATGAAGGGTTTCGTTTGATACTTTCTGTAAAAGTTGACATTTTTTCTTTTAGGGCTTCTATTGATGAGGTATCTGCACCTAACCATTTGTTAATCTTTTCAGATTTTCCAATACCAATCAATAATATTGCCATCCAAACATTAGCTACTACAATATCAACAAATACCATTGCACCATATTTTTCTTGATTGAATCCGTATATTTCTAACATGGCAGTTTGGTTTGCACCACCACCAATCCAGCTTCCTGCAAGAGTAGATAAGCCTCTCCATACAGCATCTGGCCCAGCACCTCCAACAGTTTCAGGTGAAATTATTGAGATGATTAATATAGCTATAGGTCCTCCTATTACAATACCTACTGTTCCAGTAAAGAACATTACTAATGCACGCCATCCTAAATTGAATACTGCTTTTAAGTCAATACTTAATGTCATTAAAACTAATGCTGCAGGTAATAAAAATCTACTTGAAACATAGTATAAGTTTGAATGTTGTTCGGTAATAGTACCAGCTGCATCTTTGATTTCCCACTCAGGAGCGATTACTCCTAATGTAGTGAAAAGTGCAGGAATCATATAAGCCATAAATAGGCCAGGTACTATTTTATAGAATTTTTTCCAAAAACCAGATTCTTTAGATTCTGTGTAAAATATAAATCCTAAAGAAAGCATTAATACTCCGAATACAATTGTATCATTAGTGAAAATAGGTGCGTTTTCCATTTTAAATTGTTTAGTTTTTCCGCAAAATACAAAAATAAAAAGCAGCTCAAGGAGCTGCTAGATATATTATATAATTATGTTGTTTTATTTTTTTATAAATGCAATAATTTTCTCTGTTAATTCAGGAGAGTTTTTTAAGAGAGGCATATTATAAGTTTTAGTATTTTCTTGAGGATCCTTACTCGTTACAGTTTTTAATACATGGTTCATGTTTTCAATGATTACTAATTTAGCATCTTTTTTAGCTTTTTTAAGTAATTTTGCTTCATCAGTAGATACTTGGATATCATTTGTCCCGTTTATTATTAATGTAGGAATATTTAGTTTAGCTAGCTCTTCTGTTGGAGAGTAAGAAATCCAATTCATCATAAATGGTTGAACATCTAAATTAAAAATATTAGCTAACCCTGGGTTGAAACCTTTATCAATCTTTCCAGTCTTCATAATGCCAAACGTTTTTTTAGCACTTTGAACTAAATCATCTGCTCCCATCATGTCAATTTGCTCTAATATAACTTGGTCAAATGATTTACCTGATCCTGCTATAGAAATAAATCCATCTACGTTTTCTGTAGCTGCTAACATTCCTACTAAAGAACCTTGACTATATCCAACAATATAAATTTGATCATAACGATTTCTATTTTTAAAGTAATTCACAGCTTTTTTAGCATCATTTACAAAATCATCAAATCGTACTTTTTTGATTTGTTTTTCATTAGCTCCTTTTTTTAACATGGTTAAGGCACGTTTATCATACCTAAACGTAGCAACCCCTTTATCAGTTAAGTCGTGTGCTAGGAATTTTAAAGAGTTGTTTTTTTCAAAATTTTGATTCCCATCACGATCTTTAGGCCCTTCACCTGGAATGATAATAGCAATCGTATTTGTTTTAGTATTTGGTGTAAGTAATGTTCCTTCTACATAATCGCTGATAATTAAATCCTGAGCAATAGTGTCTTGCGCTAATGATACTGAACTTAATAGTACTCCTAAAATTAATATTAGACTTTTCATGTTCTGTTTTTTTAAAGAATATTCAAAATAGATGCCAAACGATATTTTACAAAGTAAAATAACACTTTTTATTTACTAATTATTTCAATTGCTTTTTCTAAAATTTCATCTTTTCCGTTTTTCACACCATTAATTGTTGGTTCAATGACAACATCAGGTTTTATACCAACTCTTTGTGTTTCAGTTCCGTCTGGATAATACACTCCAATACCAGTTATCGAGGTGTTTATGCCTCCTGGAAGTAGTATATAGGAAACATTACCATCAGCCCCAGCGGTAGTACTACCAATTATAGTTGTATTATCTCCTGCTCTAAAAGCCATTGCGGTATATTCTGCTTGGCTTTGTGATAGTTCATTAACTAATACAATAAGTTTCCCCTTATATGGTTTAGATGATTTTGGAATTGTACTTCCTTCTCTAAACGAAAAAACTCCAGGTGTATTCAGGTTTGCTGAAGTAAATTTAACAAATTGTCTAGGAGATGAAATAAAATACGAACCTAATGAAAAAGGGACAAATGTAGAAGGGTAGTTACGAATGTCAATGATAATTCCTTTTGTGTTTTTGAAAGCTTCTTTTATTTCAGAAACTTCTGTTTTTTTTATGGTTTGTAAAGTTACATATCCAATATTTCCTTCTAATAATTTATAACTTTTTTCTTCCTTATATTTAGGAAACCATCTAAATATATTAAGATTTTTTTTGTCGTATAGTTTCAAGGTTTTAGTTAACTCTTTTGAATTCCTAATGTAACTAATTTTAATAATTTTTGAATTTGACCTTAGTATATCCTGAGATAAGTCTCTAAGTTGAGTAGGGTAATTTGAAGCTGGGTAAAAGGGGAGTTTTTTAATCAGAATATTATCAATTGAAATATCGTTTATTTTGGTTATAACATCTCCAATCTGTAAATTAACTTCCGTTTTTAATTCTGGATTGTAGTAATCTGTAACTACTAGTTTGTTTTCAATAAATCGTACATGTATCGGCGCATAAAATTCCCCTTTCCATTTTTGAATTGCATTATTTCCTCCCCTTATATTAGCATGGGTATCTTTAATGTCTCCAATAAGTTGTAGTGATACTAACTCATATTCTAATTCATTTTTAGCATTTATAAACTTTGGTATATATTCTTTTAGTACAGTGCTCCAATTTTTATCCATTAAGTGTTTATATGGGAAATAATATTGAATCATATTCCAGTACCTATATAATGAAAGTAATCTATATCCTTTATCAGGAAAGGGCATGTCCGTATACGGACTTTCATTTAAAAATTTAGGGTTGCCAACACCTGGTGCCATGCTAATATAGTGATGTTCTCCCTGATGCCTATTTTGAAAGATAAAAAGTAATTTCTTATTTAAATTGGTTGAAATATTATTTTCATCTAACCATGCAAAACTAGGTTTAGAAAATGCATCTGAAGGGATTTCTGGACAAGTGCTACAGATGTCAATATCACCTAATGAGTTAATCCACGTTATTAATAGCTCATCTCTTTGTAGATGACTTTTAACAGTTAAATACTGTGGTAATATTCTAAATAATTCATAGTCCCAATTATAGTTTCCTTTGGCTACTTTAGGATGATGATATTTTAAAAATCCCCAAACTCTACCTAATAACTCTAAGTTTGATTTTTCTTGTTCCCCTAAGTTTTCAACGGTAATATTTGATCCATTGTTGAATTCAGTATCTTTTTCGGCTGTTGATAATTCTTTAGGTGGTGTTTTTTCTAAGGTATTTCCATCTATTGTCAATTGAAGGTTGTCAATCCACATTTTCCCTTTACCAGTTAATAATCCACCTATTACAATCTTTTTAGCGCTTGATGGAGTTAGATCTAATTCTATTTCATATTTTTTCCAATTGGTAGTTCCTGTAACGCCTCTATTATTCATGTTATCAAAGGCTACAGAAGGATCAATTCTCATCCATAAGCCAGCAAAACCATTAGTTACATTTTCAGTTTTTAAATACCCGGTTAATTTTATTTTTTTACCTTGATAAATGGCTGGAATGCGATATCCCCATGCTTTAAAATTAGGTGTATCACCATTATACTCAATAACAACAGAGTTTTTACCTTTTTGCGATATTTTGGAATCTACGGATGTTTTGTAATTCTCGTTTCCGAAAACCTTCCAACCTACAGGTTTGTCGTTTTTTACAGTTTCAAAATCAAAATTAGGTTTTGTTGCTTGTGCATTACAAGTTATTGCAATGAATAGGATTAAAAGTGTAAATATGTTTTTCATTTTATTCATAAAAGTTAGTTTAATAAAAGAAGTGTTTAAAGCGAACTATTCAACTTTATACTATTGATTATTCTTTGGTTAAAACAGATTCTCCTCCACCTTGTTTTATAATCATTTGGTTTTGTGTAGGGTTAAATTCCAATACAATCCCAGCCGTATCATATTTAAATATGTTTTTCTCACTAGCATCTAAACTAAATTCTGATTGCCCTGTAGCTTGTGCCATTAAAGTGTTTTCTGATTTTGAAATAGTGATTTTCAAAGGGAATTGTTCACTTGAATAGATTCCTAAATAAACATCTAAATCATCACTAGTCAATTCAAAAGTTTTAAAGTTTGGAATGTCATAAGGTTTATTAAATAAACAACTCAGCGCTGCTATAGTTATTTTGTTATTTTGGTAGTTAGAACCGTTAGAAGTTAGTGCAAAAGCACATTTCTCATTTAAAAAATATCGAAAAACTGAGCTAAAGCCATCTATTCCTCCTGTATGTCCAAAACTCTTTTTGTTATAAAAAGGCATCGGGAAAAGTCCCATACCATATCCGTCTTGGATAAGTTTCATTTTATTAATACTTTTTTCAGAAATTAATTTACCGCTAAATAAACCTTCAGAAAATAAAACTAAATCACTAGGAGTAGCAATTATTCCTCCAGCTCCTAAAGGAATTGATAAATCAGTTTCTGTTTGCTTTGTCCATTTCCCCAAATAGTGATAAGAATTACATTCATTTTTGTTTAAACTTATTTTACCTCCATAAGTAGTGTTTTTTAAGCTCAATGGACTAACAATAATTTCACTTAATAACTCAGGATAGTTTTTTTCATAAACAGTTTCTAAAATATATGATAACAAAACATAATTGGAATTACTGTATTCTACTTTAGTGTTAGGTTCAAAATTACTACCTGCTTTGGTGATTATTTCAACCATTGCGTTTCTGTTTTTAAACTGTGTATTGTATTTCAGATAATTCTCATCATTAGTAAAGTTGTGTATTCCGCTTCGGTGATTTAATAAATTACTGATGGTTATTTTATTTGCATTAACTACTGATGGGAAATAGTTATCTAACGTTATATCTAATGTTAGTATTTTCTCTTCAATAGCTTTAAAAACCATTGTTGCAGTAAAGGTTTTTGAGATAGATCCAATTCTGTATTTTGTATCTTTATTTGGTTTTTTACTGGTTGCTATATCAGAATATCCTACTTGTTTGGTGTAAATTATTTCTCCATCCTTTAATAAGGCAACACTCCCCATAAACTTGTTGTTTGTCTCTAGGGTTAGAAAGTATTCATCTAGTTTTTTAGTGTCAATATTTTGAGAATTTCCTATAGAAGTAACTAAAAGGAATAAAATAAATGTATATGTTAATTTGATCATTTTGGCTTATTTTTTTAATTTATACTTATCAGAATTAGAATTCACTAGTAAATATGGTATCCCAATTAGTATAGCGCCAAAGAAAGTAACGTTTTCTATGATTTGTATATCTAGTGCCTTAGAAACAAAGTAGCCAAGTATAATTAGTAATGCCATTCCGAAGAATACATTTTTTAATAAGTTTGCTAATTTTTCAATATCAATTTCTGCTTTCTTTTCTGCTGACATTGTATTATATCCGGCAATTAGAGAATACATTTTCGCGTATTTAACTAAAATGCCAATGATAATAAATATAAGTGCTACTAAAATCATAGGATGTTTTTTTATAAAGACTTTTGTTTATGTTTTTTGTTGCAGTTTTGATTAATTCAAATAATGGATTAAAACGAGTGATAGTATTTCTGCTGCAATTAAAGCTACTATAAAGAATATGGTAGATGACTTTTTTTTAGCATTAGTAGCGATTTTAAATCCATTATATAATAACGCTATATACCATATTAACATTAATATCGATATAATTGCAAATACAATTAATATAATTACATTAGAAATTGATATTTGAGATAATAATTCAGAATTTTTAATCTGTTTTATTTCATTTGTAGCATTTAAAAAGATGTTCTTGATATTTAATAAAGGTAATAGATAATATGGTGTTCTTGAAATTATTACTATGGCTATTATATCAACAAACCTTGTCTTTATGTTCATGTATTTTCCAAAGCAATAAAAAAACACAATTAGGCTACTAATATTAATTAAATTATCAATGAAGGATTGTTTAAATGTTAAATCTGTCGTAAGATGTGCCTCTAAAACTCCGTTAAATCTAAAATTAAATACAGATGCTAAATATGTTCCAATAATAGTTGCAATAACTCCTATTATAAGCAGTTTGTTTTCAGAATACCTTTCGAAAGGATTAAATAGTAAGGTTTTCATGGTAAGTAATTATTAATTTAATAGATGAATTACAATTTTTGAAACTACGTCTGCTAATAGTAGTGCAATAGCAAAAACAACTATAGCCTTTGTGCCTTTTGCATTTGCAGCAGTTTTAAAACCGTTATATAGTAAGGTTATGAACCAAGCGAGAATAGCGAAATTTAAAAGGCGTACCAGAAGTAATGGAATATGGATATTTAATGGAACTTGATTTGCTAATTCTAGCGATGCATGTTTTATAGCATCTTCTGTTAGAACTTTAAGATTATTATTAATATTTAGTAAGGTTAAAATATATAGTGGTATGTAAGCTACCATAGCAGTTACAAATATATCAATCAAGCGTGTTTTTTTGTAGATGTATTTGGCAACTATGAATAAAAATAATGTCAAGCAAACTACAATTACAATACTATTTATAACGGATTGACCAATGGAAGCATCATCAATAGGGATTATTTTTAAGGCCCTGGAAAATTTACAATTGAAAAGATACGTTAGGAATGCTCCAGTTAGTGTGCCTATAATACCTACAATTAACAATTTTTGTTCTGAATACTTTTCAAAAGGTTTGAATAATAAAGTTTTCATCTTGATTAGTTTTTTAAATTGTTTATTTTTTCAAGAATATCATCCAGTTTGTTTCTTACCGTTGGGTAACTTTTTTCCATTTTAGCTGCCATTTTTTTTAAGCTTCCACTTGTTAGAATGAACTCAAAAATAAAATCTTGATCCTCATTAGATAGTTGTAATAAAACAGGTAGTGAATAACTTCCTGAAATTACTGTTTCACAATCAGAACAAGAAAGCTGACTTGCTACAAGCGGACTTTCACAACTCGGACAATTTACTGGTAATTTTTTCATTTGATGTAATGTTTCTATAATGTGTCGATAGATTGTACTTTCGGAAGAAATTTCCAAAGCAAATATACATTTACTTTGGAAATTCAAAACCAAACTTAAGTATGTGTTTTGTAAGTTATATATTGTTATAGAATAAAGATAACATTGGTACGCTACCAATTAATATCCAATTTCACTTAAAAGTTGCCTTATCTCTTTACAAATAATTTCTGCGTTTTCTTCTTTTGTAAAAATAGAAAAATGGTTTCCGTCAATACTTATTTGTTTACCATTTGTAGAAAGCTCAGCTATTTCTTTATGCATTTTAAACCATTCGGGTTGGAATGTATCTGGATCCATCCCCATTTTCCGCATTATTTTTTTATTCATTTCGGGAATTTCCTCTGCTGCTGTAAATACCCTGATAGGTATTGAATTAAAGTCTTTAGTGGTTTTTGATTGCTGAAAAGCAATATCTAAAAACTCCATTTCATTAATTTGCCCTCGGAAATGTTTTCCATTCTTTAAAATATCAGCCAGCTCATTATTAACCTCTGTAGGTAAGCCTTCTCCCGTCATGATAGGGCCAAAAAAGGTGTCAATAGCAGAAATGATTCCGATATCAGCTAGCACCGAATAAATTTGAAGTATTGGTGTCATAGAATCAAATGCTGGCATTTTCATTCTCTCTAGTTGATCTGGGTGGCTAGAATCAAGAAAAATCATACCAACAACTTCATTTGGGTAAAGTTGGGTAAATACACGTATGTGAAGTCCACCAAGAGAATGACCGACCATAATATAGGGAGGACGTTCTCCTGATTTTTCTAAAAGTTCATGCAATTCTTGGGCGACGGTTTTTGGGTCGCGTGGTGTATTACTTTCATCACTATAGCCTAAACCAGCTCGGTCATAACGGACAACACGTATAGTACTTTTTAATTTCTTATCTAACCAATGATAAGTTGTAGAAGGAGTTCCTGCTCCTGATTCAATCACTAAGGTAGGTTTGCCACTCAGTTCTCCTGAACTGTTAATGTGTAAGTAAACACCATTTATAGCTACAAGTTTTCCAGGAGCTTGTGGTGCTGTATTAAATAAACGAAAGCACAATCCAGTTAAGAGTATAAGAACAATAATGCTACCGATTGTCAGTGCTATCCATTTTAAGATTTTTTTCATGATTGATCGCGTATAATTATGAGGTTTAGTCATACTGATCCTGTCGAAGTTTTATTAAGTACTAGTCTTCAACAGGCTCAGACTGAAATTTGTACTCTTTAAGAAATTAACATTTCTGTATAAGGAGTGACACAAGATTTATTTCACTTGTTTCAATATCCAATTCGATATTTCTGCTAATGCTATTGGAGAAAATGTTTGTTCTATTGTAGCATATTCTGTTAATGAACCCGTTTTACATTCTTGAAATAAATGATTCATATTAGGGAACTCAATTATAGTAACATTTTTATTACCTCCTTTTTTCAAAGCCTTTTCAATAGCTACTAAGTTTTCCTTTGGTGGAACCTGTAAATCTTTTTCTCCATTAATAGCTAGAACGGGACAAGTTACTTTTTCTAGTGTTGTTGCTGGATTAAATTTTAAAAAGTATTGCATCCAAGGACTTGTAATTTGATTTACTTGTGCTAAAACAAAATCTTTTTTGGACATTCCATTTGGGATTTTAGAATTGGTCTCTTTTTTTAGAGTTTCATTCATTAGGGTTGTTAAGTCTGATTTTAATTTCGAATTGTCATTTGACTTCACAATCATTTCAAAAACTTTAGCGTTTGTCTGAATTGATTTTTTGATGTCCTCTTCAGATTCGCCTTTGTCTCTTGCTATTAATTCTTGTTGAAGTAGTAATAGTTCATTTCCTGGAATTCCAGTACCTGCCAATAACACAATAAAACTAACTTCATTTGTTTTTGAAGCAACAATTGGCGCAATTAAACCACCTTCACTATGCCCAACTAAACCAATTTTATTTTTGTTAATTTCTTTTCGTGTTTTTAAATATGTAATAGCACTTTCAACATCTGTTGCAAAGTCAGCAGAAGTAGCAGTTGCAAAATCACCAGTTGATTCTCCAGTACCTCTATCATCATATCTTAAAACTGCTATGCCTTTTTTTGTTAGATAATCAGAAATTACTAAGAAAGGTTTATGGCCTAATATTTCTTCATTTCTATTTTGTGGCCCACTACCGGTAATTAATATGACAACCGGAAAAACTCCTTCTTTTTTCGGAAGTGTTAACGTACCTGATAATGAGGTATTTGTTTTTTTGTTTTGAAAAGTTACTTCTTCTGAATAATACGGATATGGCTTGGTTGGCTCTTGTGGTCTTTGTACGATTTCTTTTTTTATGGTTTTTCTTGATAAATTCAAAGGTAACTCTTGACTCCCTTGTTTAAGAATTCCAATAATTTCATTTCCCTTTAATTCTCCATTGTATGCCATCATTAAGTTTGAAACTTCAAATTTTATTTTTGAGTTTTCAAATGTTGTTTTTGTCACAGGAATGTCTTTTGCCCCTTGGTCAGGACTATCCATTGTAGAACTAAATCCATTATCAGTTTCAGTAACATTAAAAATAACTCTTATTTGTGTTCCGTGAACTTTTAGTGCACCATTCCATTTTCCAGTGATGTCCTGTGCTGTTACTAAAGATGAAGTAAATAGTGTGATCAATAAAATTAAAAAGTTTTGCATGTTCGATGTATTTATTTTTTAAAAAAAAGTTTTATCGAAAATAGGCCTGCTCAAATTTTGTTACCGGTTAACAAGTTGCTACTTTGATACAACAAAGATATGTTAACTTTTAATTAAAGCAATAAAAAACTAAATAAAATTAATAAAAAACTAAATAAAACTTACTCAACTTATGTTTTAATGAATGTTGTGTTTAATAAAACGTTTGTGTTCACGAGTTAAATAGCTATTGAATTTATTTGGTATAGCTGTAGAAATTAGTGTAGTTTTTTGAGTATTAGGGTGTAGTAATTCAATATTGGTCGCAGCTAAGAATAAACCTTTATGCATCATTACATTTTTTGGAGCATATAGTTTGTCGCCTACAATAGGGAAACCTAATTCGGACAAGTGAATACGTAATTGATGAGTTCTTCCAGTCTTAGGAAGTAATTTTACTAAGGTTAAATATTCATTTTGTAAAGCAGGTATTTGGTTAATAGTTTTGAATTGAGTTTGTGCTTTTTGTGTGTTTATATCAGTATTTATAATTCCTGATTCCGGTAATTTTCCAGCCACCACTGCATGATATTCTTTTTGTATGCTTTTAACTTCAAATTGGTTGTGTAAATTTATTTGCGCTGATTTAGTTTTAGCTACCAATAATATTCCACTTGTTGGATTATCTAATCTGTGAACTGGTTTAGGGAAGTTTAGCGCATCACTCTTAGTAGAAACTTTAAGATTGTATGGTAAGGCATTCTCTATAGTCTTGTAATAATTTCCATTTGTAGGAAATCCAGCGGGTTTGTTTATAGCAGCAAAATAATCATCCTCGTACAATACTTCCAGTTGTAATTGAAACACTTTTTTTGGATTTGTGTCTGGGGCAATCAGTTCAATTAATTGACCAGTTTTTATCCAATTGCTAGTTTGAGCAATTTGCCCATCAATCAAAATACACTTTTTTACAATGCATTTTTTTACAGCACTTCTGCTTTGTAGTTTTTCAAATACTTTCCCTGCATACTCTTGTAATCGAATATGATACTCTCCTTTTGGTACAATATGTTTTTCTAAAATTATCATCTCATTTATCAAAGGAATATCTTACATTTGAGTACCCTTTAATTATAACGATATTAGTATTATGAATAAAAAATATTTTCTTCACTTAATTGCGTTTCTTCTTATAAACTCAATAAATGCACAAATCACAACAAATAACACTATTTATACTTCTGAACAATTAATAGAAGAAGTATTGAATGATGGTACTACTTGTGTAACAATTACAAATGTACAATCCTATACAGGAACTAATGTAAACGGAATTGCATATTTTGAAAAAAATGGAACAAATTTTCCTTTTGATAACGGAATCATATTAAGTACTGGAAATGCAATGGATGCTCCAGGACCTAATAATGTAGAGTTAAGTGGGCAGGAAATTGGATGGAATGGAGATGCAGATATAGAGTCCATGTCTGGCTACCTAAATTCAACAAACGCAAGTGCTATAGTATTTGATTTTATTCCAACCGAGAACGAAATAAGTTTTAGGTTTATTTTTGCATCTGAAGGTTATAATAAATACAATGAATGTATTTATTCAGATTCATTGGCTTTTATTTTGCATGATCTTACTACTGGTGTTACCTATAATTTAGCAATATTACCAACATCTAATAATGGGAATGATGCTATAGCTGCAAATAATATTCATCCTACTATACCAACATTGTGTTATCAGAATAATGAACAATATTTTTCAAATTATAACTTTGATGATTCTGATCCTTCAGTAGCCCAAAATTCAGCAATCGAGTATGGAGGTCAAACAGTTCCAATGACTGCTTTTGCTCTTGTTAATCCAGGTGATAGTTATCGTTTAAAACTAGTAATAGCAGATATTACTTCACCAGACCTTGATTCTGCAGTTTTTATTGAAGGGGGTAATTTTAATTCTTGTCCAACGCCTTTAGTACCTCCAGCTCCAGAACCATCAATTAGTAATAAAAATGTTAGTCTTTATCCTAATTATACAGATGATAAGGTTTTTATTTCTTCAGACTTAAAAATTGAAGAAGTAATGGTGATTAATATGTTAGGGAAAGTAATTGATATTATGAATCCAAATGTTAAAGATTACGAACTAGATGTAACAGAGTTAAAATCGGGTATATATTTTATTTCAACAAGTACTGATGGAGAAAAAAATATCTTTCGAATAGTAAGAAAATAAAATAATATTATTACATAAAAAAAGCTTCTCAATTGAGAAGCTTTTTTTATGTAATATCCTATAGGATTATCTGTGTATTGTCTGAGTTCTATCCGGACCTACAGAAACAATTTTAATAGGAATTTCTAATTCAGCTTCTAAAAATGCGATGTACTCGTTTAATTCCTTAGGAAATTCACTAGGGCTCGACATTTTAGTTAAGTCTTCTTTCCAACAAGCAAACTTCGTATAAATAGGCTTGATGTTTTCTGGTTCAATGTTGTATGGTAAATGTGTAATTGTTTCTCCTTTATAGTTATATGCAGTACATACTTCTAAGCTATCAAAACCAGAAAGGACATCACCTTTCATCATCATTAATTGTGTAACACCGTTTACTTGGCAAGCATATTTTAATGCAACTAAATCCAACCAACCACAACGTCTTGGACGTCCAGTTACTGCGCCAAATTCACGACCAATTTTAGCCATTTCAGCACCAGTGTCATCAAATAATTCAGTTGGGAATGGTCCAGAACCTACACGCGTAGTGTATGCTTTAAATATTCCGTATACTTCTTTAATTTTGTTTGGAGCGATACCTAAACCAGTACAAGCACCAGATGCAGTAGTGTTTGAAGAAGTAACAAACGGATATGTTCCAAAGTCAATATCTAATAAAGACCCTTGAGCACCTTCTGCTAAAATAGTTTTACCAGCTTTTAAAGCTTGGTTTAAATACTCTTCACTATCAATGAATTGTAATTCTTTTAATGTTTCAACAGCAGCAAAAAATTCTGCTTCCATTTCTGCTAAGTCATACTGTACATCAACATTATAAAAGCTAATCATAGCTTCATGCTTGTTAGCAAGACTTCTGTATTTATCTTTCCAGTCAGCTAGTTCTAAATCACCAATTCTAATACCATTTCTACCAGTTTTGTCCATGTAAGTTGGACCAATACCTTTTAATGTAGAGCCAATTTTAGCTTTCCCTTTTGAAGCTTCAGAAGCTGCATCAAGCAAACGGTGAGTAGGTAATATTACGTGAGCTTTACGAGAAATGATTAACTTTGCTTTGTAATCAATATCAAACTTATCTAAACCTTGTAATTCTTGAACAAAAACTACAGGATCAATAACTACTCCATTACCAATTACATTAATTGATTTTTTATGAAATATTCCAGAAGGAATAGTTCTAAGTACATGCTTGATTCCATCAAATTCTAAAGTGTGCCCTGCATTAGGACCTCCTTGAAAACGTGCAATGATATCATAATCTGCGGTAAGGACGTCAACAATCTTTCCTTTACCTTCGTCTCCCCATTGTAAACCTAGTAGTAAATCTACTGCCATTGTGTGTTGTATTTGTGTGTTGTTATTTTGTTTTTTTTGTTCCGTAAAAATATAAAGAGTGGTTGTGGATTTCAATATCAAAAACCTCTTCGATAGTTTTTTTGATTGATTGAATTCTCGGATCACAAAATTCTAATACATCACCCGTATCAGTAAGTATAATATGATCATGATTTTTGTCGAAGTAAGATTTCTCATAGTGTGCTTGGTTATCACCAAATTGATGTTTTCTTACTAAGCCACAATTCAGAAGTAATTCAATGGTATTGTAAAGCGTTGCACGACTCACACGATATTTCTTCATCTTCATCATGATATACAACGATTCAATATCAAAATGTTCATTACTACTGTAAATCTCATTCAATATTGCATATCGTTCAGGTGTTTTACGATGCCCATTTTCTTCTAAATAGCTCGTAAATACTGTTTTAACGATTTCTTGATTACTGTCTTTTTCCTCCATTATTTATAAAATTGGGACGCACAAATTTACAATTAATTATGGCATTAGCAACCAATTATTTTTGATAAAATTTATGAAGTTTATTAACAGTTTGTGTAAAAGATTTTAGTAATCATTTTAGAACTTATAATTATGGAGTTAAGATCTTTTTACTCGGTCAATTCCATTAATCTTTTTAATGTTCTCAATAAGCTTATCAATAGTCTTTTTATTTTTTACTGAAACAGTAATATTTCCAGTGAACAACCCATCATCAGTTTCAAAGCTGATTTTCCTCATATTCACATTCATATTATTTGAAATAACCTTGGTCAAGTTATTAACCAATCCTAATTGATCAATACCTGAAATTGTTAAATCAGTAAAATATTCTTGCTGTGAAGAATCAATCCATTTTGCTTTAATAATTCTATAAGCATAATTTGCTTGCATACTAACAGCATTCGGACAATTGTTTTTATGTACTTTTATTCCTTCGCTGACTGTTACAAAACCAAAAACTTTATCTCCTGGTATGGGTTTACAGCAACTTGTAAGTTTGTAATTTAATTTCTCTTCTTCTTTTCCGAAAACTAATAGATCATATTTTTCAGTAATCTCTTCTTTACTAATTTCCTCTTGTGAGCTTTGCTTACGTGTTTTCTTTTTAAAGAAACTGATGAACGCATTACTTCGTTCAGCAGCATAATCTTTTAATTTTTGATTATCAATAGTACCCAAGCCTGCACGATAATATAAGTCTAAACTTGTTTTTAAGTCTAAAAAAGAAACTAACTCATTTATACTTTTGTCATTAAGTACGATTTTTAATTGCTTTAGCTTACGTTTTAATATTTCTTTTCCTTCTGCAGCAATTAATTTTTTCGCATCATTTAAAGAAGATTTTATTTTTGATTTAGCTCTTGAGGTAGTCACGTAATCCAACCAGTTTGCGCTTGGCCGAGTGTTTTCCGAAGTAATAATTTCTACTTGATCACCACTTTTTAAAACATGACTTAATGGTACTAATTTCCCATTTACTTTAGTTCCTCTAGTTTTAAAACCTATTTGTGTATGTACACTAAAAGCAAAATCTAAAGATGTTGCTCCTTTAGGTAATGATTTCAAATCTCCTTTTGGAGTAAAAACAAAAATCTCTTTGGCGTATAAGTTAAGTTTAAATTGTTCAATAAAATCTACAGCATTAGCTTCTTGGTTTTCCAAGGCTTCTTGTAGTTTTACTAACCATTCATCTAATCCTCCTTCATTCTTTGCGCCTTGTTTGTATTTGTAGTGCGCTGCATATCCTTTTTCTGCTATTTCATTCATTCGTTCCGAACGAATTTGAACTTCAACCCATTTTCCTTCTGGTCCCATCACAGTAATATGTAATGCTTCATACCCTGTTGATTTAGGAGAAGAAATCCAATCTCTTAACCTAACAGGATTTGGGCGATAATGATCCGTAACGATAGAATATATTTTCCAAGCAATAAACTTCTCTTGGTCTTGGTCACATTTGTAAATTATTCGTACTGCAAACTTATCGTACACTTCTTCAAAGGTAACATTTTGATTAAGCATTTTTTTGCGAATAGAAAATATAGATTTTGGTCTTCCTTTAATCTCAAAATCAATATGTTCTTTGTTTAAACTACTTTGTAGCGAATTATTAAAAACTTTAATATATTCTTTTTGCTCCTCTTTAGACTCTATAGTTTTTTCAAGGATACTATTAAATACCTCAGGCTCTGTATATTTTAAACTTAAATCTTCTAATTCAGTTTTTACATTATATAGTCCCATTCTATGAGCAAGAGGAGCGTAAATGTATAAGGTCTCAGATGCTATTTTTACTTGCTTATGTGCAGGCATAGAGTCCATAGTTTGCATGTTGTGCAATCTGTCAGCAATTTTAATAATGATAACGCGGACATCATCATGTAGCGTTAATAGCATTTTTCTGAAATTCTCAGCTTGTAATGATACATCTGCATCACTCTGTAATTGAGATATTTTAGTTAATCCATCAACAATTCTTGCAACTGTTTCTCCAAACAGACGCTCCATGTCGTTTAAGGTAAAATCAGTATCTTCTACGACATCATGTAATAAAGCTGCAGCAATAGAGGTAGCATCCAGTCCAATTTCTGCAGCTACAATTTTTGCTACAGCAATAGGGTGAAAAATATAGGCTTCACCACTTTTTCTACGTTGATCCTTATGTGCATCCACAGCAGTATTAAAAGCTAAACGGATTAGCTTTTTATCATCATTGGTTAAAGACTGGTAACTTATTTTTAATAAGTTTCTATATTCATTAGCAATAGCTGCATTTTATTTTTCGATTTCTACGTCTGTCATAAATCTAAGATATAATAAGTACTGGAGTTTTGCAATGTTTTTTTAGAGAACTATAGAATGAATACGGTATGATGAAAATTCAATGTATATTTGCCCTAGAAATGTTGATAATACTAGTGCTAGATGGTTATTAGGTAAATTATCACTATATAAATCACTGACGGATTGGATGTCAGAAAATCAATTAAAAAATAGATATGACATTTGAATCATTAGGATTGTCAAATGCTTTAGTAAAAGCAGTAGAAAAAAAAGGGTACACTGAACCTTCTCCAATTCAGGAAAAAGCAATACCGTTAATTTTAGCAGGGAAAGATGTGTTAGCTTCAGCACAAACAGGAACAGGGAAAACTGCAGGTTTTACTTTGCCAATGCTACATAGATTAGCGGCTGAAAATAAATGGAAAAGAAGACCTATACGTGCATTGGTATTAACGCCAACGCGTGAATTGGCTGCTCAGGTTTATGATAATGTAAGAGCATATAGCGAGTATTTAGATATTCAATCAATGGTTATTTTTGGAGGTGTTAACCAAAAACCTCAGATACGTACTTTGCGTAGTGGAGTAGATGTATTGGTTGCTACACCTGGTAGATTATTAGATTTGCATAGTCAAGGAGCGTTATCATTAGGGAAAGTAGAGTTTTTAGTATTAGATGAAGCAGACCGTATGTTAGATATGGGGTTCTTAAGAGATATTAAAAAGGTATTAGAACTTGTTCCAAAAGAAAGGCAAACATTGTTATTCTCTGCAACATTTTCAAGAGAAATAAAATCATTCGCAAGTAGTATATTAAGAAACCCGGTAGCTGTAGAGGCTGCTCCGGAAAACACTACTGCAGAAAAAGTTGAGCAGAAAGTTTATAGAGTAGATAAAGGAAAGAAAACCGAATTAGTTACTAAGTTGATTAATGATGGTCATTGGAAACAAGTATTGGTTTTTACGCGTACCAAGCATGGAGCAAATAAACTGACAGAGAAAATGGGAAAAGCTGGTATTTCTGCGGCTGCTATTCATGGAAATAAAAGTCAGAATGCTAGAACTAAAGCTTTAGATGGTTTTAAAAAGAATAAAGTACGTGTTTTAGTAGCGACTGATATTGCAGCTAGAGGATTAGATATTCCGTTATTACCTCATGTAATTAACTTTGAATTACCTAACATACCGGAAGATTATGTACATCGTATTGGTAGAACAGGTAGGGCAGGAGCAAGTGGTGAAGCAATTTCATTAGTTTGTGGAGAAGAAAGAGAATACCTTAAGAGTATAGAGAAGCTATTAGGTGAAAAAATACCAACAGATTCTATACAGGGATACGAGCCAAGTAAAGAAGATTTAGAAAGCCAACCAATTAAAGGAAAAGCTCAAAGAAATTCTGGAGGAGGTAGTGGAAAAAAGAAATCTGGAGGTAGTGGTAGAAAGAAAAATGGTGGACATCGTGGAAGCAATAGTAATAATTCTGGAGGTGGAGATAGGAGTAGAAGTAGAAGACCACGTAGAGATTAATATATAATGGAAGAGCAAAAAAATAACCCGCTTCATGGAGTGAAACTAGCTACAATAGTAGAAGAGCTAGTTGAGTATTATGGATGGGAACATTTAGGTACTCAAGTTAGTATTCGTTGTTTTAATGATAATCCATCTATAAAATCTAGCTTAAAGTTTTTAAGGAAAACACCTTGGGCTAGGGATAAAGTTGAACACTTGTATTTATATATGCTTCGTAAAAGTGGAAGAAATAAAAAGTAATTTATATGTATAAAAAAAGCCCTATCAATATTGATAGGGCTCTTTTATATTCTGAAAATAATATATTAAATAACACTTACATTTACTGCGTTTAATCCTTTTTTACCTTCTTCTAAATCAAACTGTACTTGATCACCTTCTCTGATTTCGTCTACTAATCCTGTAACGTGTACAAAATATTCTTTGTTAGCTTCTTCGTCGTTGATAAATCCAAATCCTTTTGACTCGTTGAAAAATTTTACTGTTCCTTTATTCATTTTATTGTATTAAATAATTAATTATAATATAGATAGCAAAGGTAGTGCCAAAAATTAGATGTACAATTTGTTAATAGTGATATTATAATCATATTGTAAATCTTCATGAAGTAATAGTGTTTTCTTTTTAGCATTAGTTAATTCACTTTCATAGATATTAAGTAATACCGTATTTTTATGAATACTTGGTTTGAAACTTTGTAATTTTTCACAGAAATAGAGTAATAAGATGATTTCAGTTTCTGTTAATTTTGAATAACGAATGTATTTTTTAATAATTCTCAATATTTTACGCACACTCTTTTTAATAAAGTAGTAAGTTTTAGTATTGATTAATTCAAATTGCTCGTCAATTTCTAGTTTAACACTCGTTATAAATGTTTCTTCGTTTTCGGATTCAAATAAAAGATATGTCAATAACTCTTTATTTTCCTTTTTGAATTTGGATAATTGCAAACATAACTTAAGAATTTCATCATGTGATCGATGAGAAAGCTCGGTTTTTATTTCTTTAACTGTTACTGCCTTCATGAGGAGTGTTTAGGATTTCTCTTAAAAATATTACTTTTTTTCTGATTGATATAATTTCCAATAAAAATTAATGAACCTCCAATAATAATAGTTGTATCAAAGCTTTCTTTGTAAAAAAATATTCCAACTAGAATTAAAATAGGAAGTCGTAAATAATCTAAAGGAATCAACCTACTAATAGCCTCTTTTTTTAAAGCTTTAGCCATGCTAAAATGAGCAGCTATTCCGGATAAACCAATTAGTAATAGCCAGAAATAATCCGTAAAATTAGGCCAATTCCAATTTGAATAGGTACAAAGAAAAGAGATTGGAAGCTGCGTTAAGCACATAATAAACACAACATCCGATGCTGAGTTTGATTGAACTAGTTTTTTTGTAGACGTATGCGCTATTGCAAAACAAATGGCTGACAGTAAAACCACTATTGAATTGTAACTAATAATTTCTAACCCCGGTTTAAGAATAATTAAAACACCAATAAAGGCAAGTAGGATACTACTAGTTTTTTTTGAAGTTATTTTTTCTTTTAAAAAGATGGCTGCTAGAATTAAAATCCAAATAGGAGTAGTAAATTCAATAGCAGTTACTTCTGCTAATGATAAATAAACTATTCCTACAACCCAACCATATTGTGCTATCAGATGAACAACATTTCTAAATAAATGTTGTTTGATATTTGCAATACTTCCTGTAATCGTTTTTTTAGGAAGTATTATAAGTAATGTAATTAACCCAACAAGAGCTCTGAAAAATATTATTTGAAACGGGCTGATATTAGTATTGATTTGTTTCACACCAATAGCAACAAAGCAAAAAGAAAATACACTGAGTAACATCCAAAGTTTTGAATTCATATCAATACTATATTAATGTTAAGAGATACCCAACGATAGCTCCGCCAAAAACTATAAACGCGCTATTTATTTTTTTGAAAACAAAAACTCCCAATAAACTTATTAGGGCTATTAATACTGTTTTCCAATCGGTTAGTGTGTCCTTACTCATCTCTATACAAACGACAATAATTAAAGCTACAGCTGCAACATTTACAGCATCTAAAAAAGCACTAATCACTTTAGAATTTCGCATTTTAGGAATTAGCGGATTCAGTAACAATACAAATAAAAATGATGGTAGAAATATGCCTAAAGTTGCTGCAAGAGCACCTGAAGCACCATTCATTTGCCATCCAATAAATGTTGCAGTTGATAATACTGGTCCTGGAGTAAACTGTCCTACAGCAATAGCATCAATTAATTCTTGTCTAGTTAATAAGCCATTAACGACAAGCTCAGTGTCTAAAAAAGCAAATAATACATATCCGCTACCATATAAAATGGCACCAACTTTAAAAAAAGTCAATAATATTTTAAAGCTCCCAACTTTTAATGGATCAGTAACCTGAAATATTAATAAAGGTAAAAAGGAATTTACAGTAGCTCTCTTTTTTTTGAAATAGTAAAGTGTAATTCCAATTAAACCACAACCAAACAAGGCACTAATTTCATTTATTCCCAAAACACAAGCAATAATTGTTAGGATACCTAATATTGCTAATTCAGTGTTTTTTATTGCTTTTTTGCCAAGTCGGTAAGCTGCTATTACTATTAATGCAATTACCGCTGGTTTTATGCCGTAAATAAATGGTTCAACCTCTGGTAACTGACCGTAGGTTTGGTATAACCACGCAAATATCATTGTAATGAGTATTGCTGGTGTGATAAAGCATGCTCCTGCAATGAATAAACCTTTCCATCCACCACGTTCGTAACCACAATGCATGGTCATTTCTGTAGAGTTTGGACCAGGAATTAAATTAGTTGCTCCTATTAAATCTAAAAAATGCTCTTGGGTAAACCATTGTCTTTTTTTTACTACTTCATCTTCCATCATGGCAATATGAGCAGCAGGACCACCAAATGAAATACAACCTAACTTAAAGAATAGTTTGGCAATTTCTATTAAGTTATTCTTTTGAGACATAGGATTAATTATAGACTAATACCAGCGTTTCTTTTTCTTTTTTGAACCTTCTGATTTTCTGCCTTTTTTATGCTTGCTACCTGCTTTTTTATGAACTTCAGGTTTTGCTAAAGGGTCTAATGGATAAGGATGCTCTTCCTCAACAGGGATAAATTTATTGATTAATTTTTGAATACTAATCACATAACTCTTCTCGTCAGCAGAACATAATGAATACGCTGTTCCTTTGTTTCCAGCTCTACCAGTTCTACCAATACGGTGTACATAGGTTTCTGATATGTTGGGTATGTCAAAATTGATAACAGCATCTAATTCCTTAATATCAAGACCTCTTGAGGCTACATCAGTTGCGATTAGTATATTTGCTCTTCCTTTTTTAAAGTCATTTAATGCATCCTGACGTTCACTTTGAGATTTGTCTCCGTGAATAGATGCAACTTCATAACCATTGTTAAGCAAGCTTTGTTCTAATTTATCAACACCATGTTTAGTACGCCTGAAAATAATAATATTTCCTTTTATGGTATTACGTAATAAGTGTAAACACAATTCTATTTTCTGAGGTTTTGGTGTGTAGTACAAAATTTGATTTACAGATTTTGTAGTAGATGAGGTTGGTGAAATTTCAACCTTTTCTGGGTCAGTCAATAGCGTGTTTGCTAACTCAACAACCTTATGTGGCATTGTAGCAGAAAATAATAATGTTTGTTTTTGACTAGGGCAAAGGCGCTCAATTTTTCTAACATCATCAATGAATCCCATATCTAACATCAAATCGGCTTCATCTAGAACTAATGTTTCAATAAAGCTTAAATTGATTACTTCCTGTTTATGTAAATCTAATAATCTACCAGGGGTAGCTATTAAAATATCAACTCCTTTTTTAAGGATTTCTTTTTGTGGGTCAATAGATGCTCCTCCAAATACAACTGCAGATTTAAGGTTAGTGTATTTGCTATATCTATTAAAATCCTCATTAATTTGTATGGCAAGTTCACGTGTAGGGCTTACTATTAATGCCCTTGTTTTTTTTCCTGCCTTACCTTCATTTTGCTTGTCATATAACAATTGCAAAATAGGCAAAGCAAATGCTGCAGTTTTACCAGTTCCCGTTTGAGCAGATGCAATTACATCTTTCTTATCTAAAATTAAAGGAATAGTATATTCCTGAATTGGAGTAGGTACCTCATAGTTTTTTTCAGAGATAGCTTTTAAAATAGGTTTGTTTAATTTTAAATCTTTAAACTGCATAGATGCTTTTTTGTAAAAAATATGTTGCAAAGATACTGTAAAAATAGAAGCTAAGTACGATAGTTTTACATCCCTTATTCTATATATTAATATCTAAATATATTTAGCAGGATAATGAAATAAAAAATGTGATGGTGATGTGTTTCCTTAGAAGATGTTTTTTATTTAATAATGAGCAATAAAAAAAGCCGCATCCAGATTGTAAACTTGAATACGGCTTTTATGCCAATAAATATTTAAATAAATACTAATAATAAATATTCCTAATTACTTATTTAAAGATTCACTTGACACCACTATAATAATCTTTCTAAAGTACTACGAATATTTAATAAAACAATACTCCTTTAATTCCTTTATCCAATTATCTAGCTAATGAGCTATAATTAACGTTATCAATATATAATTACTACTGTATAACTAGTATACCTCACTTTTAATGCGAGGTTAAATATACAAAATAAAACACTGTAAAACAAGTGATTAGGTGTTTATCTGAATGGTTTTATAAAATTATGAATAGTGGTTTTTAATTCATGAAAAGTATTGTTTAAGGTTTTGATAAATGCGCTACCAATAATAGCTCCATTTGCATAATTACAAGCTGTATTAAAAGTATCTGAATTACTGATGCCAAAGCCAATTAGTTTAGGAGTATTCAGTTTCATAGCTTCTATTTTCTTGAAATAATCTATTTGATTTTGTTGTATATCACTTTTACTTCCTGTAATGGCAAATGAAGAAACTATATATAAAAAAGCTGTACTTTCTTTTGCTATCATTTTGATACGATCATCAGTAGTCTGAGGAGTAATTAAGAAACTCATTTTTAAATGGTACTTTTCAAACAATGCTTTATATTCTTCTTGATAAATATCCAATGGTAAATCGGGTAAAATAAAACCGTCAACACCAACTTCGGCAGCTTTAGCTAAAAAGGGTTCTATATCATATTTCATTAACTGATTGATATATCCCATAAGCATAATCGGGATATCAACTGTTTTTCTTATTTCTTTAATTTGATCAAAAATTAAATCTAAGGTAATTCCATTTTCAATAGCAACTTCGCTACTGTGTTGGATAGTTGGTCCGTCGGCTAAAGGATCAGAAAATGGCATTCCTATTTCAACCATGTCAACTCCTGAAGCTGCTAATTCTTTAACAATTTCAACAGTATCGTTTAGTTTAGGGAAACCTGCAGTAGTATATATATTTAGAATATTTTCTTTAGAAGAAAATAAGTTTTTAAGTCTATTCATTTTAATCGAATTATAAATTAGTAGTCATTTTAGCAATATATGTCTCCATATCCTTGTCACCTCTTCCTGAAAGGTTCACTACCACATAATCATTAGGTGTTAACGCTAACTTATCTAAAGCAGCTAATGCATGTGCAGATTCTAAAGCAGGAATGATTCCTTCAATTTTAGTTAATTCATAAGCTGCATGTAATGCTTCATCATCTGTAACTCCTATAAAGGTTCCGCGTCCGCTTTTAAATAAATGTGCATGTAATGGCCCAACACCAGGGTAATCTAATCCTGCTGAAATAGAGTAAGGCTCTGTAATTTGTCCTTCATCATTTTGCATTAATAAGGTTTTACTACCATGAATAATCCCTTCCGAACCTAATTGTGTGGTTGCAGCACTTTTACCAGTAATCACACCTAAACCATCTGCTTCAACTGCAATTAATTCAACGTCAGTATTGTTTAAATAATGATAAAATGCTCCAGCGGCATTACTACCACCACCTACACATGCAATAATTTTATCAGGATAATTCTTACCTGTTTTTTCTTCTAATTGAATTTTCATTTCTTCACTAATGATAGACTGAAAACGAGCTACCATATCAGGATATGGATGAGGGCCAACTACTGAGCCTATTAAATAATAGGTATCTACAGGGTTAGCAATCCAATCGCGAATAGCTTCATTGGTAGCGTCTTTTAAAGTTTTACTTCCTGAAGTTGCTGGGCGAATCTCGGCGCCTAACATTTTCATACGTGCTACATTTGGTGCTTGACGTTGAATATCAATTTCACCCATGTACACAATACATTCCAATCCCATTAATGCACAAACTGTAGCTGTAGCAACACCATGCTGTCCTGCACCAGTTTCAGCAATGATTCTGGTTTTACCCATTCTCTTCGCTAATAATATTTGTCCAACAGTATTATTAACTTTATGAGCCCCAGTATGGTTTAAATCTTCCCTTTTTAAATAGATAGTACTGTTGTATTTCTTTGAAAGATTTTTTGCCAAATATAACGGGGTAGGTCTACCTACGTAATCCTTTAGCAAATCTTTGTATTCTTTTTGAAAAGATTCCGACTCGATAATTTGAAGGTATTGTTCTTTCAATTCATTTACATTATGATATAACATTTCAGGGATATATGCCCCACCAAAATCGCCATAAAATCCTTTTTCGTTAACGGTATAGTTCATTTTTAAATTCTTTAATTCTCCCAAATGGGATTACTTTTTAAATTTTCTCTTCTAAGAAATATTGCTTTTAGTTTCTGTTTTTAATGCTATCACTAAAACGTTTAATTTTTGTAATATTTTTAAATGCTGGTTTTAGTTCAAAACCGCTATTAATATCAATTCCTATAAATTTAGGGTGTCTTATTTTTTTAATTTCATCAACCATAGCTTCATCTATTCCTCCACTTAATAAAAAAGGTGTTTTCCCTTCGTATTTAGAAAGCAACTCCCAATTAAATGTAATTCCGTTTCCGCCAGCTTGTTTACCAAAAGCATCAAATAACAAATAGTTACATTGTTGCTCATAATTACTCAAACTTGAGAAATCGAAATTCTCAGAAATATTAAAGGCTTTAATTACTCCAACTTTAAGGTTTTTCACCTTTTTACAAAATTCAGGAGATTCGTTCCCGTGTAATTGAATATAATCAAGATGGTATTGTTTAATGTTATTAGCGATGAACTTTATAGATTCATTTACAAATACACCAACTCGATCAATGTTTTTAGGAGTATTTGTCAGAACAGTTTCTGAAATGTTTCTAGAAGATTTTTCATGAAATATAAATCCAATAAAATCTGGTTGCATTTCTGACAGCGAAATAATATTTTCGCTATCTCGCATGCCGCAAACTTTTAATTTAAGCATGACTATTTTTGTTTATTTTTTTGATAAAATCACTACAAGCTAAACTAGGGTTTTCAGTTTTCATAAAGTTTTCACCTATTAAGAAACCATCAAAACCTTGTGCTTTTAAATAATCGATATTTTTATAATCACTAATGCCACTTTCAGCAATCTTTACGGTATTGGTAGGTAATGATTTTGCTAAGCGAATAGCATTTTCAAAATCAACTTCAAATGTTTTTAAATTTCTATTGTTAATACCTACGACGCTTATTTCAGGAATGTATTTATCTAGTTCTTCATTTGTATGAATTTCTAGCAATACTTCTAATCCAATATTATGAGCTAAGGCAGTAAACTGTTTAATTTCAGCTTTTGTCAATACAGCAGCTATTAATAAAATAGCGTTTGCACCTAAGGATTTAGCTTCAATAATTTGATATTCATCTATCGTAAAGTCTTTTCGTAAAATAGGTATGGTATTTACTTGTCTGGCAGCTAAAAGATCTTCATTTGTTCCCCCAAAAAAGTTTGTGTCTGTCAATACAGATAGGGCAGAAGCACCGGAGTTACTATATCCGGTGGTAACACTTTCTACTAAAGCTGTTTCGTTTATAATTCCTTTAGATGGTGATTTACGTTTGAATTCAGCAATAATACCTGATTTATCATCTCGTAAAATATATTCTTTCAGTGAAATTTTTGGTGCAGAAAAATAACCACTTCCTTCCAATAATTTTATCGACTGGATATTTTTAGCTGCAGCAACCTCAGTTTTCTTATGCGCTATTATTGTGTCTAATATATTCATGCTTATCGTATAACTTGAGTTAAACTAGCCAATGCTTTCCCTGACGCTAAAGATTCTTTAGCTATAAAAATACAATCTTGTAAAGTTTTAGTTGGTTCCAAACAATGTATGGCGTGTGAAGCATTTGCTAAAACTACATTTTGTTGTGATTGGGTTCCTTTATTTTCTAATACATTAGTGAAAATAGTAGCTGCGTCTTTTATAGTGTTCCCTCCAAAAATTGCTTCTTGACTGTGTTGAGGAAACCCTATTTGTTCAGGAGATAACAAAGTTTCACTAGTATTAGAATATTGTTTGAATTTCCCAGTAAGCGAAATTTCATCATATCCATCTAGACTATGTAGGATACTGTAGTTTTTTCCTGATTTTTGTAGCATATAATTATAGATTCTTGCAATTTCTAAATTAAACACCCCTACCAATTGATTTTGTGGATTACTAGGGTTTACTAAAGGTCCTAGCATATTGAAAAAGGTTTTGATTCCTAGTTCTTTTCTAATTGGCGCTACATTTTTCATAGCCGGATGAAATAATGGCGCATGCATCATACAGAAATTTGCAGTATCCAATTGTCGTTTTAAAACAGATTCGTTATTAGTGAATTCATAGCCTAAATGCTCCAATACATTTGACGAACCACAAGATGATGACACTCCGTAGTTACCATGTTTAGCAACTTTATATCCAGCTCCTGAAACTACAAATGCTGCAAGCGTGGAGATGTTAAAAGTGTCTTTACCATCACCACCGGTACCGCACACATCAATAGTATTGAACTCTGAAAAATCCATTTTTAAGCATAAGTCAAGTAATGCTTTTTGAAATCCAGATAATTCATCAGCAGAAATATTACGCATTAAAAAAATGGTTAAAAAAGCTGCTATTTGTGAAGGGTTAAATTCGTTGTTTCCTATTCTGGTTAATATAGTATAGGCTTCTGTTTCTGATAGCTTTTGATGTTCAAAAAGCTTATTTGGCACGTTGTTCATAGGTGTTATTATTGTAGAGGAAAGGTCACTATAACCTTTTCTCACTAACATAATGTTGTGAGTATTGAGTTATTTAGAGTGTAATTCCTTCGTTAATTATCTTGTTAAATGGCTAAAAAATTATTGATAATTTCTTTTCCATGTGTTGTTAAAATCGACTCAGGATGATATTGTACTCCGTACACATTATAATCTTGATGTTTGATTGACATGACTTGGTCATTATCATCCTTTGCAGTAATTACCAATTTATTTGGGAAATTTGTGTTCGAAATTACCCAACTATGGTATCTGCCCACTTCAATGTTTTTAGGCAGATTTTTATATAACAAATCACTAGATTTAGTTATGTTTATTGATGTTGCAACACCATGAAATACATTGTTTAGGTTTTCCAGCTCACCACCAAATACTTCGCCAATTGCTTGCATACCTAAACAAACTCCTAGTATTTTTTTTGTAGGAGCGTAGCGTTCAATAACTGCTTTTAAAATTCCAGCTTCCTCAGGCAAACCAGGTCCTGGAGATAGAATAATGGTATTGTATTTATCAATGGCTTCAATAGAAATTTCATCGTTTCTAAACACGTCAACTTCATAATTCGGATTAGATTCTATGTAGTGCACTAAATTGTAAGTGAATGAGTCGTAATTGTCAAGTACTATTATCTTTTCCATAATTATATTTTTTCAGCTAAAGTCAACGCTTGTTGTAAAGCACCTAGTTTATTATTTACTTCTTGTAATTCTTTTTCTTCATTTGAACTAACAGTTACACCTGCACCAGCTTGACTGTACAAGGTATTGTTTTTACTCATAAAACTCCTAATAGTGATTGCATGATTCACGCTACCGTCAAATCCAAAGATACCAATTGCGCCACCATAAAAACCTCTGTTTTGATTTTCATATTGATTAATTAATTGCATTGCTTTGTATTTTGGAGCACCAGAAAGTGTTCCTGCTGGGAATGTATCCGCAAACATTTGTATGGCATCATCGTCTTTATTGTCGGCTTCAACCTCAGATACTAAGTGAATTACATGACTGTAAAATTGAACTTCTTTGTACGTTTTTATAGTAACATTTTTACCATGTCTGCTTAAATCATTACGAGCTAAATCTACCAACATAGTATGCTCCGCATTTTCCTTTGGGTCTTTAGCTAATTCTTCAGCAAGTTGCTGGTCTTCTAAATCATTTCCGGTACGTTTAAAAGTCCCTGCAATTGGGTTGATAGTTGTTTTACCATTAGCAACTTTTAATTGTGCCTCAGGAGATGAACCGAATAGTTTAAAATCACCAAAATCGAAATAAAATAAATATGGCGATGGGTTAATAGAACGTAAAGCTCTATATACATTAAAGTCATCACCATTAAATTTTTGCGAGAATTGTCGAGAAAGTACCACTTGAAAAACATCGCCTAATTGACAGTGTTCTTTCCCTTTAGTAATCATGTTTTTAAACTCTTGGTCGGTAATGTTAGAAGCTTGATTTCCTATTAAGTTGAAATGATATTGAGGATGGTTATTGTTTTTTACTAATCGCTTAATTTCACCAATTTCTGAGGAAGCTCCTTCAGGACAATTTTCTAAAATTGTCATTTCATTTTTAAAATGATCTATTTGAATAATGAACTGAAATAAAGAGTAGATCATTTCAGGTGTAGTATTTTTCTTTTTATGTATATCTAATGAAATAGTATCAAAGTATTGGATGGCATCATAGCTACTATATCCAAAAATACCATTAGTAACTGTATCGTTTTTTTCAACATCAAATTCCGAAATGAAATTTTGTAAACGTTTTGTGACTTCTTTTTTATTAGTAACGGTTACTTTTTGCTCACTATCTAAAATACTAGTAGTAACGTTACTTCCGTTTGCAGTAAACGTAGCTAAAGGTTTTAAACAGATAAAAGAGAAATTATTCTCATTACCATGATAGTCAGAGCTTTCTAACAAGAAACTATTATGAAATTGATCACGTAGTTTTAAGTACAATCCTACTGGAGTAATTGTGTCTGAGAGACTTGTGGATGTTAATGTATTTATTTTCATTTCAATTTTGTGTATAAAAAAAGGCTTACCGAAAACGGTAAGCCTTTGTTATGAGTTATATAAACAGGATACTTAGTTCACGATTATTGAGTTAAATCGGAACCACCACCAGTTTGTGTTATTTGTTGTAATTGTATTCATCTTGGGTACAAAGTTATGTAAAAAAAACATTCAAAAACAAATTATTTTTTCAAATTCACAATTCGTTGCAATAAACTTGGGTGTGAATAATGAAACCAAACATAAGCAGAGTGGGGTGTGAGGTTACTTAAGCTGTTCTTTGATAATTTTTTTAATGAGCTAATTAAATCATCTGAATTGTGTGTTTCTTTGGCGTAATTATCAGCTTGGTATTCAAATTTACGTGACAAGCTATTCATAAATAAGCCTGTAATCTGAGATATAGGACTGTATAATAATCCGAAAGCAATCATACCAATATGAAACGATGGAATTTGTACGCCTAAAGCTTCTGATAAAACGGGGCTAGCAATAAATAACGATAATAACCACAGTGTGAATCCGGTTAAAATAGTTGATAAAAATAGATTGTAAATAATGTGTTTTCGCTTGTAATGACCTACTTCATGCGCTAATACAGCAACAATTTCATCTTCATCTAAATCGTTTATTAAAGTATCGTATAATGTAATTCTTTTTTGACTTCCAAGTCCAGAAAAATAAGCATTGGCTTTGGTGCTTCTTTTTGAGCCATCAATAACAAAAACATTATCCAGTTGAAAACCTGCTTTCTCAGCATAAGCAGCAATTTTTTCTCTCAAAGAACCTTCTTCTAAAGGGGTTTGTTTATTGAATAACGGTACAATCAACTTTGCATAAAACATATTCATGAATAGGCTAAAAACGGCTACTAATGCCCACGCATATAACCAAAAATCAACACCAGCGAATTCATAAAACCAAATGATTAAGGATAAAACACCACCACCAAGTACCGCACTCATTAACCAACCTTTTATTTTATCAACAAGGAATAGTTTTTTAGTAGACTTATTGAAACCGAATTTTTCTTCAATCACAAAAGTTTGATAGTATGAAAATGGTGTGGTTATAATATCAGAGCCAATCATGATTATCCCAAAAAAGAGTAGCGCAATTAAAATGTTATTATCAGTAAATGTTCTTGCATAATCATCAACAATTTTGAAACCATCAAATAATAGAAAGCCTAAAGTAAGTAGTATAGAAAATAATGATGATATGTTTCCAAACTTATTATTAGTTAATTTATAGGCTTGAGATTTTTTATATTCCTCCACATCATATACATCTTGAAGTTCCGTAGGAAGCACGTCGTTGTAATGTTTAGCGTTGAGATAGTCTAAAAACTTATCGAGAATAAAATCGAAAACTAAAATTCCGATGATAATGTAAAATATAGTTTGTGCAGTCATATAATTTAATGAATAATTAACAATTGATAATGTGTAATTAGTGGTTAGTTACTCCTTTGAAGAATCTATTATTTTATAAAGTATTTTTAAAATACTTGTAAGTTCATTATTTAACAAGTTAAATTCTTCTAAAGTAATGAAGTCAGTATCTTTTAGTATTCTTAACCAATAATTAGTTTCTCTAGCTTCTTTGTATGGAATTAACATTTTGGCTCTAAAATCTTTTTTAGAAATACCTCCAATAGCTTCCTCTACATTAGCCCCAATAGAAGTCCCTGATTTTAGAATTTGTTTAGATAAAACATATTCATTTTGAGTAATCAACCTTTTGCTTAATAATACTATTTTAACAGCAAAATCATATGTCTTTGTAGCAATTATATTTTCTTTCATAATTTAATTATTAATCAATCATTACTAATTGTAAATTAATTAAAACCACGTTGTCTTTTAGCTTCAAAAATTAAAATACCAGCTGCCACAGAAACATTCATAGAATCTATTTGTCCTTGCATAGGGATAATTATATTTTGCTTTGCAGCATTACGCCATTCTTCACTTAATCCTGTAGCTTCAGTCCCTACAACAATAGCTGAAGCTTTTGTATAGTCTTCTTTATAATATTCGTTTGAATTCTGTAAAGTAGCTGCGTAAATATTTATATTATTAGCTGCTAAAAAAGTAATAATTTCTTCTGTAGATCCTGTAGCAATTTGATTGGTAAATACACATCCTACGCTTGAGCGAATAATATTAGGGTTGTATAAATCGGTTTTTGGATTAGCTATAAATATAGCGTCTACATTAGCAGCATCTGCAGTACGTAAAATAGCACCTATGTTTCCTGGTTTCTCAGGAGCTTCAGCAATTAACACCAATGGTGCATTTGTATTAAAAACAATTGAATCTAAAGAATTTGATTTCGTTTTTACAATAGCAACTACACCTTCTGTAGAACTTCTATAGGCTATCTTTTGGTGTACTTCTTTTGAAACACCAATTAAAGTAACCTGTTGGCTTGTTAATGCTGTAATTTCTTCTTCTGAAACTAAATTTTCATAAATGAAAACGGTATCTAATTCATAATCACCTTTTAGAGCAAGTGTTAATTCCCTAATCCCTTCAACGGTAAACAAACCTTCTTTTTTACGAAGGCGTGATTTCTCTTGTAACTGAAGCACTTTTTTAACTAGTGCATTTTGTGTACTACTAATATATTGCATAGGGCAAATATATAAAGTAAAGTAGACTTATCTTGATTCAGCTAAAGCATTAAACAGAGATAATAAATTAATAACGAAAATAAATCTTTATTCATGTAACAAATGACTACACTTTGCGTTCTAATAGTATATTAAAACATCATCATAATCATTAATCAAAATAACACTCATCATGTTAAAACAATTCTTTATTGTCTGCTCTGGAGCAGATACCGATCTTTTAGATAATTGCTCAAAAGGAGAACAGACCAAATATGCTGGTATTGGCGCAACCGTTTTTTTTACAGCGGTAATGGCTTTTATAGCGGCTAGTTATGCTTTGTACACTGTTTTTGATAACCTTATAATAGCGATAGGATTTGGATTAGTTTGGGGACTTTTGATTTTTAATTTAGATCGATTTATAGTTTCAACTATTAAGAAAAGAGAAAAATTCATACAGGAATTACTACAAGCTTCTCCTAGAATTTTATTAGCAATGATTATTGCTGTAGTAATTTCTAAACCATTGGAATTGAAAATATTTGAAAAAGAGATTAATCAAGTATTATTGGAAGAAAAAAATACAATGACGCTAGATAATAAAGATCAGATAGCATTACTGTATACTCCAAAAATAACTGAGTTGAAGTCTCTAATAGTCGACTTGAAAAAAGAAGTTACTAAAAAAGAGACTGAAGTAAATTCATTGTATAGTACTTATATAGCTGAGGCGGAAGGGAGACAAGGAACTAAATTGTTAGGCAAAGGACCTGTGTATAAAGAGAAGCGTGATAAACATGACGTCATGTTATTGGAGCTGCAACAATTGAAAACTTCAAATGATGAAAAAGTGCTAGCAATTGAAAATAAAATAGGAACACTTAATGAAACTTATGAAACTCAATTGTTAACCACACAGCCAATTATTGATGGGTTTGATGGGTTAATGGCTCGTGTAACTGCTTTAGGGAAATTACCTTGGTTGCCTTCATTTTTTATATTTATATTGTTTTTAGCAATAGAGACTTCTCCAATATTAGCAAAGTTACTCGCTAATAAAAGCGAATACGATTTTAAGCTAGAAAATCAGGAGTCGGAAGTTAAAACTTGGATGCAATTACAAGTTCATGAAAGGAAGAATAATTTAAAAACCAATACAGTTATAAGTGATAAAGTATATGGTGATATTAAAGAAGCAGAAGAGTCATATCAATATAAAAAGAAAAAAGCAGAAGAATTAATTCGCTTACAAGCAGATGTTTTTTATGAAAATCAGAAAAATGTAACTGTATAGATTATCGAATAATAATAAATGACAAACTAAATGTAAGGATGTTGGAATATGACAGACAACCTATATTAAATATATATAGGAATGAAAAAATTTAGTGCCATTGCAATAATGTTAATTAGTTTTTATGGGTTTTCTCAATCAGCTAAAGAAGTAAGTGAAGTTTCTGCTGAAAGTATAACAGAACGATTTCCAAATAAATTGAATAGCATGTTTGCTGCTCATGGAACTTATGAACACTGGGATACAATGAATCAATTGTCATTTGATTTATTAAAGAAAGGTGGTGCAACAGAAACTCATTTAATAGATTTAAAATCTCGTAAAACATTAATTAGCTCTTCGAAATTTACTATTGGTTTTGACGGTAATGATGTTTGGATGAATAAAGAGGGGAAATTTCCAGTTGAGAGAGCACGTTTTTACCATAACCTTTATTTTTACTTTTATGCAATGCCTTTTGTATTAGGCGACCCTGGAATTACATATTCAAGAGTAGATGATTTACATTTTGAAAATAAAAAATATACTGGATATAAAATTACTTATGGGAACAATGTTGGAGATTCACCGGATGATAATTACTTTGTGTATTTTGATAAATCAACACTTCAAATGACATGGTTAGGATACACTGTCACTTATGGAGATGATAAACCTAGTACAGAAATTCATTATATTAAATATACCGATTGGGAAAAAGTAAATGGTTTAGTATTACCAAAGAAGTTGCAATGGTATGACTCTGAAAATAATTTGCCTGCTGCTTCAAGTAATAGTGCTAACTTTGAAAATATTAATGTTTCTGAAAAAATGATTGAAGCATCAAAATTTGTAAAGCCAGCAGATGGTGTAATTGGAGAAAAATAGTATATAGAACAACATAAAAAAAGGTCGGTTAAACTAGTGTGTTTAACCGACCTTTTTTTATGTTGTTAATTTGAATATTAATTCGTTTTGTATTTCTCGGTATAACGATCGTATAATTCAGTTTGGTGCGTTTCTAAACTAATAGTACGTCCTTGAATAAAAGCATGAGAAAGTTTATTTGTTCTCATGTCCAATGCATCACCTTCTGAAATAAATAAAGTAGCATCTTTACCAACTTCTAAACTTCCTGTAAAATTATCGATACCTAAAATAATTGCAGTATTTAAAGAAATTAACTGCACCGCTTTTTCTTTGTCAAGTCCATAAGCGACACAGGTACCTGCATAAAATGGTAAGTTTCTTGTATTCATACGTTCCATGCTACCACTGGTGTTTAAACCCACTAAAATACCAGCATCCGATAAAATGGTTGCTAGTTTATATGGCATATCATAATCGTCATCATCATTTTTTGGTGTACTATGTACTCGTTGTAATATAACAGGAACGTTATATTTTTTTAATAAATTAATTGTTTTATATGCTTCATAAGCTCCAACTAGAACAAAATTAACTTTTTGTGTAATCCCAAAATTTACAGCATCAATAATTTGTTTTTCATCACTTACATGAATAAAAACTTTTTTAGCTTTATTGAATACAGGTTTCATACTGTCAAAAACTAAATGTGTTATTTTGGAGTTATTTAATTTAGCTTTTTTAAAGAAGTTATTTAATTCTGCTACTTGTTCTGAATATTTTTTGTTTGGAACAGTAGGTCCAGGTGCAGCCCACCAACCTGAGCGATTAAAAGTTTTTGGCCAATTAATATGAATTGCGTCATCTTCTTTAATAACGGCATCTTCCCAATTCCATGCATCAAACTGAACAATGGATGAACTCCCAGAGATACGACCTCCTCGAGGAGTAATTTGCCCTTGAAGAACTCCGTTTGGACGCATACTTTCTGTCACCTTTGATTCAGTATTGTATGCAATAATACTTCTTATGTGTGGATTGTAAGTTCCAATTTCTCTTTGGTCATTTGATGCACGAACAGCATCAATTTCAACAAGCCCTAAGGTAGTATTTGGAGCGATAAACCCTGGGTAAACGTGTTTTCCATGTGCTTTTATAATGGTTCCTTTGTAATCAATTTTACTCGTTGTAGCATCAGTAACAACAATAAGTTTACTGTTTTCAAAAATGAGTAATGAATTTTCTATTACTGTACCATTACCGATATGTGCAGTTGCACCAACAATAGTAATAGGGGTAGATTGCTTTTTACCTGGTGTCTGTTGAGAAAAACCCAATGAACAGATAAGTAAAGTTATGTATAATATGTTTTTCATAAGCTATGAACTAATGTTATTTGTATAATTGAATTTTATTGATAATCTCCTTCAAAATCACAGTGTATATGTGGTCTTTTATTTTTCTTAGGTGATTGTGTTTCTCCGCCTTTATTTTTATAATCAAGCATTAAATTAATTAAAGTGTTACGTTCTTTTTTAATGTGCTCACGATTTTTTAAATCACGTGCAAGGTCAAAATAAACAACCCCTTCGATAATCGTTTTTTCAGCTTTTGCATACACCGATAATGGATTTGCATTCCAAAGAACTATATCAGCATCTTTACCAATTTTAATACTTCCAATAGTCTTGTCTAAATGTAAAAGTTTTGCAGGGTTTAAAGTTACAAACTTCCAGGCCTCTTCTTCTGAAATGTTTCCATACTTTACAGCTTTAGCAGCTTCTTGATTTAAACGTCTGCTCATTTCTGCATCATCGGAATTAAATGCTACAGTAATACCTTGCTTATGTAAAATAGCTCCGTTATATGGTATAGCGTCATTAACTTCATATTTATACGCCCACCAATCACTAAAAGTTGATGCGCCAACTCCATGTTTTTTCATTTTATCAGCTACTTTATATCCTTCTAGGATATGTGTAAATGTATTGATGTTAAAATTAAATTTTTCTGCTACTTTCATCAACATATTAATTTCACTTTGAATGTATGAGTGACAGGTAATAAAACGTTCTTTGTTTAATATCTCAGCAATTGTTTCCAATTCATCATCTTTCCTGTATGGCACGCCACTTTTCTTTTTAAGATCATAGGCTTTAGCACGTGTAAAATAATCAATATACACTTGTTCTACCCCCATTCGTGTTTGAGGAAATCGTGAATAACTTTCCCAATTACTTTGTTTAACGTTTTCTCCTAATGCAAATTTGATGGCTTTTGGAGCATTTGGAATTAACATCTTGTCAGGAGTTTCTCCCCATTTTAATTTTACAAGAGCTGATCGCCCCCCAATAGGATTTGCAGAACCATGTAGAATCTGAATTGTTGTTACCCCACCAGCTAGATTTCTATATATATTAATATCGTTTGATTTTACTACATCTTCAATGGTAACTTCGGCAGAAGAATTTTGTCCGCCTTCATTTACAGATGAGGTTGCAATATGTGAATGTTCATCAACAATCCCAGCTGTTAAATGTTTTCCAGTACCATCAATAATAGTAGCTTTATTACTACTAATGTTTTTTCCTATTTTTTTGATTTTACCATTACTAACTAGTACATCAGTATTTTTAAGAATCCCTTCTTCTTCATTGGTCCAAACAGTAATATTTTTGAATAATAGTATTTCTTGTTTTGGAGAACTATTAAAGCCATAAGCCATATTTGGATAGGTAATATTTACTAGAGTAGGAACTGTGTTTTTATTTTCTTCTTTATTTTCTTCTTTTTTGTCTTTAGATTTGGAATAGCTACCAGTAAAAGTAGTTTCTATTCCATTTGCTAAAATAGCTTTACCACGTATGTTTGCTTTTTCTTGTGTGATTTTCGAAATTAGTCGAGTATATAAATTAGTGTTTTTTTCTGAAAAGTGGATGTTTAACCAATTATCTTTAAAGGTCATTTTACTCGTAAGCTTTATGGTATCTTGTTTTAGTTCTGCTTTAAATTTTGGAGCTTTACCAGAAAGTGTTAAAGTGTACTTTTTGTTATTTATGGAAAGTTCATAATCACCGCTAATGTTTTTTGCATTCACATCAGAAAATGAGTTTTTGTTTCCCATAATCCAATGTTCATAAAGTGTTGTTTTAGAATCAAAAATGTCTCCTGAAGTAATCATGAAGTTTGCATAACTTCCTTTTTTGAGGCTACCGATTTCGCTTGACTTACCTAAAAGTTTCGCAGGAATAGTAGTAAGTGCTGCAAGTGCATCAGTTTTGTTTAAGCCGTGTTTGATGGCTTTTTGTATGTTGGTGTTAAAATCTGAAGGGGATTTTAATTTATATGTGGTTAAAACAAATGGAATATTATTTTTAGTAAAAGCACTTGGATTTGTAGGTGCTAAATTCCAATGTTTCATATCCTTTAAGGATACTTTTGATGCTTGAAATGGATTTTCAACATCATATGCTTTCGGGAAATTTATAGGGAGAATATAAGTTGTATTTGTAGCTTTTATATTCTCAATACGTTGGTATTCATCTCCTCCACCAACGATAGTGTAGTTCACGCCAAATTCATCCCCAAGTTTATCAACTCTTAAGTCATTTAGCCAGTTACCAGCGTTAAAAATGTTTAGCTTGTTCTTGTTAGCAAGAAAGGCTTCAATAGATAAATCTTTTATTTCAATATTACCCTTGTTGTACCAATCAGCATCATGATGTACTTGCCTTATTAATGCCATTCCTCCCATGATTGAACCTGGGTAGGACTGTCTGGATAATTTACTTTTATTAAATGAAAAATATTGAGCTGACTTTTCTTCAATGATTTGAGTAGCAGCATTACCTTTTTGATCAAGGGCAACTAAAGTACCAGTCCCGCTCATAATACCATCATGTATGTGGGTGTTGATAATCCCAAAACCTGCTTTTAGTAATTCTTCGGCTTTTTTATTGTCATATTTAAACGAATTTGTAGCATTAGTTTCTGGTCTGATATGATCATTCCAATAATATCCTTTTCTATTGGCATCATACTGAGGAGAATTACTTCCTTTTTTCCTTTTAAGATCTTCAATACCAAATGAACTATAGATGTCAATAAATGAGGGATAAATAGTTTTTCCAGAAAGATTAATTACCTCTGTGTTTTTTGGAACATTTACAGTAGTACCAATTGCAATAATTTTATTGTTTTCAATTAATAAAGTCGCATTGTTAATGGTTTCTGATGGACTTACATGTATTGTCGCATTTGTGAATGCTGTTATTGAATAACTAGGGGTTTTTACACCATTTGTTTTGGGATGATATTCTTGAGAATAAGATACACTTATCATGAAAAATAAGTATATACTAAGTTTAAATTGGTTCATTAGGTAGATTTAGTTTTTAATGTTTTAAAGATAGTTAACTAAATCAAAAATGTTAAATTTTAAGAATTCTTTAACGTTTATTGAGAGATAGATATAGATTCATTTGAAAGCCATTTTTTTAATAAGTTTTTATTAGTAGAAATTTCTGCAAAAACATAAATGTCACTTTGAAAACAATAAGAATATTTTGCATTTTCAATCACAACCTTATTATCACAATAACTTGAATGTAAAAAATAGAGTTCCTTGTCCTTAATAAGTACATATCCAACATGATTGCTTAATCCTACAAAATAAATACCATTGTTATAAACACTAAGAAGGTTTTCTTTTAACTCAGAGTAGTTGATGTTTCTGTATGTTTTTAATTTATTTTTAGATTGCAAGCTTAAAGCTATGTTTAAGCCAGCTTGTTGCGCCATTTTATATCTATTTAAATTAAAACCAAAATGCTTTAATGTTGTGGAAACAAAATATCCGCAAGCAATTTCACCTTCGTTTGGTATGTTTGTATGCCCTTCAAAAGCCCATGTAGTTTCATACCAATGTGGTACAATATCATTTAGTAATGTGTCAAAAAAATAATTTGAAATATGATCTAGTTTTTTTTCTGGATTTTTTGAGTATTCCGACCGTAATGCTATTCTTTTTTTAGTTATTCCATGGAGTATCTGTTTGTAATTTCCTTTAGCAGTAAAATTGATATTTAACTTAACAGAATCTAAAATTATTTCTTGCAAGTTCTTGTCATTAATAGTATTATAAACAATGGTATCTTTTATTACTTGAATAGTATCTGAGGGCTCAGTTTTTTCTATAGTTTTATTACAATTAAATAAAAAAGGAATGTTAAGATGATATAGTAAAGTTTCATGTAGTATGTAACGCTAGAATATCATAAATCTTGCTTCAATTCATGATTAACAATTAAAGCAACTACATAGCTATAACTTTTAATTCCTTTTTGTTGGTTGTTACTTTTTAGAAATAGATCATAAATATATTTAAAAACAACTTCCATCGGGTTTTGATAGCCGTTCCAGAAATCTTGACTTTCTTGAAAATCTTTTCGGATTCCTAAATTTAATTTTTGAAGCAGGTAATCGTATTTATTTTCGTCTCTTCTATAAACCTCATTTAAGCAATAACGAACTGCAAATGTAGCTCCTGCATAATTAAAATAAACATCAGGGTTTTCCTTACACGCTAAATAACCAATGAAATTGGTTTCGTTTTCTGCAGCATATCCTATTTGATGTGCTTCTTCATGACAACTCACTAGTGGGAAGTGATATTTAGGAATTAAGTAATTTACTTGCGCTTCATTGGTAAATGGATTTAAATAACCGCTATAGCCAGAATAGGTGAGGGGTAATGACCATATAGATTTTTTAATACTTCTAGGTTGGTAATTTAAGTCTAGATATTTTTTTTGTAACTGTAAGTAGCCATTGATAGTTTTGTCAAATAGTTGAGTTCTGCTATAGGGAATTACAGTTTTTGTACTATCGTTAGTAGCAATTTTTAAATGAATGTTGTTAACATTTTTGATAAGGATTTCAGTTGTTTTTACCAATTGATCGGTGGTATATTCTGTTTTTAAAGATAATGTTTTGTGTAAAGGATTTCGATAATAATTCATTCCCCATAATAAATGAAATGTGAAATATAGTACTGATAGGAATGCAAGTATTGTAGTAAATGTTTGCTTTGGTTTTTTATAAAAACTTTTCCAGTTTTTATAAAACCATCTAATCAAAAAAAGAATTAAAATTGCATAAAAGATATCCCCTACCGAAAAAGGTATCCATCCTAGTATGTAACGTAAAGTTTTTGAAATAATAGGATACAATCCATTACTGTAGTATTTTTCAATGCTATCAGGAAAAAAAGCTAAAATTTTAATAAGTAGTACCTGTAAAGGAAACAATACAGCCAAAACTAATATCTTGTTTTTGAATAAATTCAAATTGTGTTAATGTTTTAGTTAGATGTTTATTGAGATTATAAAAATAATGAAATTATATAAATCAGGAATCATCTAGATATACAAATTGAGTAAAAACTCACTATCTTTGGCGCATATAAAAATAGGATATAATGAGTCAAGAAGTAAGAGAGTTAGAACCAAAGGTTTTATGGAATAAATTTGCTGATTTAAATGCAGTACCTCGTCCGTCTAAAAAGGAAGAGCGTGTAATTGCTTTTATTAAAAAATTTGGTGAGGATTTAGGTCTAGAAACTATAGTTGATGCTGTAGGGAATGTAATTGTAAGAAAGCCAGCTACTTCAGGAATGGAAGATAGGAAAATGGTGGTTTTACAATCGCATTTGGATATGGTACATCAAAAAAATGCAGAAATTGACTTTGATTTTGATACTCAAGGGATAGAAATGTATGTTGATGGTGACTGGGTTCGTGCTAGAGGGACTACTCTTGGAGCAGATAATGGTTTAGGAGTTGCTACAATCATGGCTGTTTTAGAATCTACAACAATACAGCATCCAGCAATTGAAGCATTGTTTACTATTGATGAAGAAACTGGAATGGGTGGAGCTTTCGGTTTAGTAGGAGGATTACTTAAGGGTGATATTCTTTTAAATTTAGATACTGAAGAAGATGATGAAATAGGTGTAGGTTGTGCTGGTGGTATTGATGTTACTGCTACAAAAACATATACTGAAGAAAATACTCCTGAAGGAACTGTAGGATATACAATTGAAATAAAAGGATTAAATGGTGGGCATTCAGGAATGGATATCATCAAAGGTTTAGGGAATGCAAATGTATTCATGAACCGTTTGTTATTTAAAGGATATGAAAAATACGGATTACGTGTATCGTCTATAAAAGGAGGAAGTTTACGTAATGCAATTCCAAGAGAAAGTTTTGCTACACTAGTAGTAGATAAAGTTCATACTGCATCTTTTGAAAAAGAATTGGCTATTGAAGTAGCTCGTATTAAAGCGGAGTTTTCAAGCTTAGAAGCTGATTTAGAAATCAATATTACTGCTAGTTCATTACCAGGAAAAGTAATGGAGATTGGTGCTCAGGAAAATGCAATCAAATCAATTTATGCTGCTTTAAACGGAGTGCATAGAATGAGTCCAGATATTGATGGGTTGGTTGAAACATCTAACAATATTGCAATAATTATTATTGCTGATGGTGAAGCTACGGTAATGTGTTTGACACGTTCATCAGTAGATTCTAATAAAGATGATTTAGCTAACAAACTAACATCTTGTTTTGAGTTAGGTGGTTTTGAAGTTGAATTGTCAGGGTCTTATCCAGGTTGGACACCTAATATGAATTCTTCAATTGTAAAGTTAACTGCTGAAGTTTATAAAAAAATAAATGGAGAAGAAGCTAATGTAGCTGCTTGTCACGCAGGGTTAGAATGTGGTATTTTAGGGACTCATTACCCAGAAATGGAAATGGTTTCTTTCGGGCCAACTATTAAAGGAGCACATTCTCCTGATGAACGAGCTTGTATTTCTTCTGCACAAAAATATTGGCATTTCTTCTTAGAGGTTTTAAAAGAAACTCCTAAAAAGTAACAAAGAGAATTTGATTTAATAAAAACCTCTCGAAGTAATTCGAGGGGTTTTTACGTTTAATTGTGAAGTATTAAATAAGCTTCTTATAGAATAATACTTTTCGCTCTATAAATACCGTTTCATTATATTAAAAAAGCCACTCATTTGAGTGGCTTTTTTAATATGTGTATTTGAAAATTAGTTTCCTGCTTTTACAAGCTCAACATCAAAAATTAATATTGCATTTGGAGGAATAGCCCCACCAGCACCTCTTTCACCATACCCTAAATATGGAGGGATCACTAAACGTGCTTTTTCTCCTTCTTTTAATAACATAATTCCTTCATCCCATCCTGGAATAACTCTACCAGTACCAATAGGGAAAGAAATTGGCTGACCTCTGTCTACAGAAGAATCAAATTTAGTTCCGTCTAATAATGTTCCAGTATAGTGTACTTGTACATTATCTCCTCTTTTAGCAGGTTTTCCTTCAGCGTTAGTTTGAGTTATTTTATAACGTAGTCCTGTTGCTGTTTTTTCATATCCTTTTGAAACTTCATCAATAGATTTGTTCATTTCAGCTTTTGCTTTTTCTTGAACTTCTTTTTCAGCAGCAAAATGGCCATTGAATATTTTAGCAGCATCAAACTTCTTTGCAGCACTTCCTTTTCTGATAATTTTCACAGACTGAATAGTATCGTTTCCAGCAATTGCATTAACTATATCTTGACCAATAACAACATGTCCAAAAACAGAATGTTTGTTATTAAGGTGTGGTGTAGCTTTATGAGTAATGAAAAACTGACTACCGTTAGTTTTAGGGCCAGCATTAGCCATTGATAAGATTCCTGGTTTGTCGTGAACTAAACTTGGGTCAAATTCATCTTTAAATTTATATCCAGGGTCTCCACTTCCTGTTCCTAATGGACAACCACCTTGTACCATGAAGTCAGCAATAACTCTATGGAATTTTAAACCATCGTAATACATCTTTCCTTTGTAATCATCAGAAACCATTGTGTTTGTTCCTTCAGCTAGTGAAACAAAGTTAGCAACTGTAATTGGTGTTTTTTCGTATTCTAATTGACAAACAATTTTTCCTTTGTTCGTATTAAATTCAGCATACATTCCGTCTCCTAAATCAGGGTATTGTCCGTTACATGCTGTAGCTGCAAAAAATAATGATAAAAATAGTAATTTCATGGTATTGATTATTTATTTAGTGTTCTGTTTAATGATTCTTTTGTTACTAATTCTTTTAATGTTACGGTACATATAATAGGCAGATTAGCATTTATTCTTTTTCCATCGCCTCTATATCCGTAAGCTAGCTGTGAGGGAAAAATAAATTTTATTTCTTCTCCAACTTTGATTAATTTCAGTCCTTGACGTAAACCTTCAATGATTTTACTTTCTTGATCTATATAATATGATTTATCTCCAATCTCGGGCTTTGTATAAATTGTATTGCTATGAATATCTGTAACTGAATATGTATATAATAGCCCATCGCCATAACGAGGTTTGTAAGTATTGACGGTGTCTTTTTTTATGTAAGAATATTTAAACCCTTTATTAGAGTTTATATAGATGTTTGTTGAATCGTTATTAATATAATTAGTTATAGCATCATTTTCTAGTTGTAGAATTTTTTTAGTACGCTCAACATCAATTGAATATTCTCTTGAAATTCCAGATTTTATTGTCACTGGTTTTCTAGGTTGAGGTTCTTTACAAGCCACAATGCTTAAAAACAACAATAAAAGGGGTAGATATCTCATTAACTTAGCTCTTTTTTATAGCTTGGTAAGATACTAATAAATTTATCAAGAGTTTCTTCTAATGAAAGTTTACTAGCGCCTCCAGCTGCATTTGTATGGCCCCCACCATTAAAATGAGTTCTAGAAAATTCATTTACAGAAAAATCTCCTTTAGATCGTAATGATATTTTTATCAGTTGACTATTTTGATCTTCTTTAAATATTGCTGCTAATTTTATTCCTTGTAAGGACAAAGCGTAATTCACAACACCTTCGGTATCTCCTTTTTGAGCATTAAATTTATTTTGCTCATCGGCAGATAAGCTAATATAGGCAGTATTTAATTCAGGAATAACTTTAAGGTTAGTTAGTGACTTTCCTAAAAGCTGTAGCCTATTATAGGAATTACTATCATATACATTCTGATGAATTTTTGCGTTATCGATTCCTATATCTATTAAATTTGCAATAACTCTATGCGTAGTACTTGTTGTAGATCGGAAACGAAATGAACCCGTGTCAGTCATTATTCCTGTGTAAATACAGTTAGCGATATCAGTGTCTATTTTATTGAGATCCTCTAATGTGTCAATAAAATGATATACCATTTGACAAGTAGAACAAATAGAAGTGTCAGAATAAGTAACTTCAGCATAATCATCAGGTTGTTGATGATGATCTATCATAATAAATTTCGCAGAGGCATTACTTAGTGCTTCTTGCATCTCACCAGTTCGGTGTAATGCATTAAAGTCTAATGTAAATATTAAATCGGCATTGTTAATTATAGTATTAGACTCTTCTTTATTCGCATCATATAATATAATGAGTTCACTTTTTGGGAGCCACTTTAGGAAAAAAGGAAAATCATCAGGAACAATTACTGTTACATTTTTTCCTTGTTTCTTTAAATATAGGTATAGTGCCAATGAAGACCCTATAGCATCTCCATCAGGTCCTTTATGACAAGTAATTACAATGTTTTCAGATGATTGTAATAAAGTTCTAGTTTTTTTTATATCTTTTGCCTCCATAATTAATGCGAATATAAGTATTCGGGAAAAATTATGGCATAGTTTCTGTCTTAAATGCTATAATGAAGGGTGTTATTTTGATGATTTCTTAACAAATATCTTTGAAGTTGTTGTTAAATTATTAATTTCGCACCGAATTAAATAAAACCTTTAAAATAATTCAAAATGAAAAAAAAATACATTTTAAAAACTATTCTATTAATGGTAGTGTCTGTCTCTCTGTCTTTTGCACAAGGAAATGAACAAGCTTGGCCAGAAATGGTAAAAGTAGAATCTGGAACTTTTATGTTTGGTGCAAACAAAAAAGACATGCAAGCAGAGAAAGATGAAAAGCCTCAACGTAAAGTATCTGTAAAAGAATTTTACATGAGTAAATTCGAAGTTACTGTTTGGGAATGGAAAGAATATACAAAAGCAAATAAGTTAAAAATGCCTAAAGTACAGGCTTGGGGATGGAATAATGATTTTCCTATTACTAATGTTACTTGGGAACAAGCAGTTGAATTTTGTAATTGGTTAAGTGTTAAGCAAGGGTATAATAAAGCATATTCTAAAGTTGGACCACGTTATGTGTGTGATTTTGAGTCTAACGGGTTCAGATTGCCAACTGAAGCAGAGTGGGAATTTGCAGCACATGGAGGTAGAAAAGGAAAAGGATACAAGTATGTTGGGTCTAATGATTTAGAGCTTACTTCATGGAATGTTGAAAACAGTGAAGCTAGACCACATGCTTACGGATCAAAATACGCTAATGAACTAGGTGTTTTTGATATGAATGGGAATGTATGGGAATGGTGTTGGGATTTTTATGATGAAAATCATAATAAAGCTGTAAAGACTGGGATGGTTCAAGATCCTAATAACAGAGGTCCTAGAAGAGGAGAGAAACGTATTGTAAAAGGTGGATCGTGGGATAGTAAATCATCTTTCTGTAGAATTACAAATAAAGTTTCTACTTTACCAGGTAATACATATGAGTTTTATGGAATGCGTTTAGTACAAACAAAGCGTTTCTAGTAAATTATAGATTTTATAAAATAATATTAAAAAGAGCAGTTTTTACTGCTCTTTTTCTTTTTGGTAAAAACATGTTTGTAGATATAACTAAAATAACTACTTTTGCCCAAAATTTTAAAAGTAATAAAGATGGCAACTAATAGAACATTTACTATGATTAAGCCTGATGGCGTTGAAAACGGACACATCGGAGGGATTTTAGGAAAAATTAATTCTGCAGGATTCAGAATTGTAGCAATGAAGCTTACACAAATGACTAAAGCTGATGCTGAAGCATTTTACGCAGTACATAATGAAAGACCTTTCTTTGGTGAATTAGTTGAATTCATGACTCGTGGACCTATTGTTGCTGCTATCTTAGAAAAAGATAATGCAGTTGAAGATTTCAGAACTTTAATAGGAGCTACAAATCCTACTGAAGCTGCTGAAGGAACAATTAGAAAATTATATGCTACTTCTATTGGAGAAAATGCAGTACATGGTTCTGATAGTGATGAAAACGCTGCTATTGAAGGTGACTTTCATTTTTCTGGAAGAGAAATGTTCTAGGAAACTTATTTCAAATTATAAAAAAAAGGGTAACTGTATATAAGTTACTCTTTTTTTTATTAATTGATTTTAATAAAATAACAAAGGCTGGGTCAGTATTGACTCAGCCTTTATTCCTATAAGTAATTGAATAGACACCATAACATAAAGTGTTACTCACTAGTAAGTACCAGTAAACACGAATTTGTTACCCATTTTTTTTTAATTGTTTCTCACTAATTTTAGTGAGGTATAAATTAGCCAATTATTGGTATTGTAATATTGTGTTGTCTTTATTATTTTTGATGTGTGTTTTACAATCGAAAATTTTGAGAATATGAATCATAAATTAGAAATACAGAAGCTAATACTGGAGATACTTGCATCAAAAATAATTGATGAGAAAACTAGTAAAAGAGAATTGGTTATTCAATTATTTAAAGAAACGGAGTTGGTAGCATATACGCCTGTAGCTATTAAGGTGAATACAGTTTTAGAATTGAAAGATGGAATTGATAGTTTTATTGTTCATGACAGCATGACTTCAAGAGATTATTTAAAAGCTTTGTATGTTTTTGTATCAGAACTTATGGTTGACAGTATGGTTAGTTCTAAAGTAGCATAACTATGCCCTTCCTATAACTTATTGAACCCAAAAAAAGCAAGATGAAAAACACCTTGCTTTACTATTAAATAAACTATAAATTTGAACTAAAGCTCAAAAAAATATATCACAAGATATTGATTTTAAATAACATGCGCAAACATATGATTGTGCTTAGACTCATTTAAGGAGTTATTACTATATATTAATCAGAAACAACTTGTTCACGATTGTTGTTATCATTGATTAGTAAAGTGTTTAATCCACTAATGAATTCATTACTGTTTTTTACATATTTAGAGTTTAATAAGTTATTGGTTTTTAAAATAGATTTATCATTTTTCTTGATTCCTATGATTTTATTGTTTCTGTCAATGTAATAGACTAATGAAAGACCTAAAGCATGTTTCATGCTTTTAATTTCACTTGAAAATAAGTTTTCACGTTCATCAATATAAAGAACATTAATATGTTTATTGAAAGCTTTAGATTTTTTACGAGTAGTATTTTTGTTGTCCCAAAAAATCACTAAAAAATCAATATTTTTTTTATGTGCTTTTGCAAGTTTATTTAGAGTAGTAATTTCATGATCATTTCTGATACACCATGATGCATAGGTAATTATAATTACAGGTTTTTTAAAATAATTATTTATAGATATTAAAGCTCCATTTGTGTTTTTAGCTTTAAAGTTATCTAAATAAGTGTTTACTAAATTTTGATCTACAAACTGATTAAAAAGGAGTTCACCTACCTTATTATTATGGTTTAAATAAGTATTATTAGCCGCTAGCTTGTATGTATTAATGTTAGCGTGTATAGCTTCAGAGAATAGGCTATCCTTTAGAGACGCTTGTGAATAGCTTAGTAAGTTTGTTAGTAGGAGAGTTAGAGTAATAATTTTGACCACCATAGACTTGTATTTAAATTAAACGTCTAAGTCGGTTTTTTAGGTTATTTAAAGTTAATGTTTTTTTATGTTAAAATAAAACATAAGCGACTAACGGTTAATTTGTTAGGTGAAAAACAAAAAACCTGCAAAAAGCAGGTTTTTATAAATAATTATTAAAATAATTTATTAGCGTCTTCTTTGGTTACCTGTATAGTGTTGTTTAGGTCCTTGAGAGCGCTTCATTTGCTGTTGCATCATTTTTATTTGATCGTTAAGCATACCATGTTTATCTAAGCCTTTTGCTTCTTTTAATAAGTTGTTAGCTTCAATTTTCCTGTTTTTACTTGCAGCAATTCCAGCCAAAAACATTTTGGCAGCAGCCATATCATGATCAAAATTTAAGCCTAATTCAATTGCTTTACGCAAGTATTTTTCTGATTTTAATGGAGCTTCTTGGTATCCAAATTGCCCTTTTAAAAAATTCCAATATCCTAACTGTTTTTTTGTAAGCGCACCTTCAGGGTTTTTAATTTTATCTAACATAATTGAAGCTCCTTCCATATCCTGCTTTTTAAGCTTGAACATGGTTGCAAGAATAATTTCATTCTTAAAATATAAAAGAACAACTAGTGCTATGATAAGGATTAACATAATACCATTACCAATGTTTCCTTCAGTAAATTGCCATACTGCGATAGTTAAAAGACCAGCTGCAATAGCTAGTTTGATGTTTTTATTTAGCATTTTATTTGTGTTTATCTGTCTATTTATAAGTTTGCAAAGCTACATATTTTATTAGAAACAACATTGTTAATATATATAGTTTCAAGTAGATTATATATGTGGTATATTTGCATTAACAAATGGAGGAGAATAAAGATTTATTTTTTTTTATTTTACACTTGTCAGTGTGAAAACTCTTTGTATATTTGCGCTCACATTTTAGCAGAACATTAGTGCTGAAATTTTAAATTAAGTAAGAAAGTTTTTAAAGATACGATAAAATGAAAAGAACGTTTCAACCATCAAAAAGAAAAAGAAGAAACAAACACGGTTTTAGAGATAGAATGGCTTCAGTAAGTGGAAGAAAAGTTCTTGCTAGAAGAAGAGCTAAAGGAAGAAAAAAATTAACTGTGTCTTGTGAGCCAAGACATAAAAAATAATAGTTAACAATATTGTTAATAATTTAAAGGTGTTCCTATTGGTAACACCTTTTTTTTGATATCATAGTCACTTATTTTTGCACAACTACTAATTTACACAACACAACATGCCGAAAAGAGAAGATTTAAAGTCGATTTTATTAATAGGTTCTGGACCAATTGTTATTGGTCAAGCTTGTGAGTTTGATTATTCAGGAACTCAAGCATTACGTTCTTTAAGAGAGGACGGGATAGAAACTATTCTTATTAATTCTAATCCAGCAACAATAATGACTGATCCGTCTATGGCAGATCACGTGTATTTAAAACCTTTAAATACGAAGTCAATTATTCAAATCCTTAAAGATCATCCGCAAATTGATGCTGTTCTACCTACTATGGGGGGGCAAACTGCACTGAATTTATGTATTGAGGCTGATGAAAAAGGAATC